>Ga0138256_10000825_pt1 | contig 33464 bp, 24 predicted proteins | sample KNB2016incub_MG_FD_105486 | JGI IMG/M metagenome (GOLD analysis project Ga0138256, IMG submission 105486) | Active sludge microbial communities from wastewater in Klosterneuburg, Austria - KNB2014incub_MG | ecosystem: Engineered > WWTP > Activated sludge > Unclassified | place: Austria... | reverse complement strand
CTGCGCCGCAAACTTCTCGTCGAAGCCAAAAGCGGCCAAGACAGGGGCTGCCAGTTTCAGCCCTATCAAGATAAACAGCCCGGCGATCGCTAAGAAGAGGCCGCCGAACTTGATGATGTTTTGTCCGATCACCATAAAGGTGAACATTTTGGGGAGATTCCACCCAAGGATATTCAGTTCCCCGGTAATGTCCTTTACGGTCGATTCCTTATCCATGATGATGCCGACAAGTCCGGGCTCACCGTTCGGAAGGCGTTCCGCAAGGAGTGCGTTAGGATCCTCGACGGCAAAATTTGCTTTCACATACTTTTTCATCTTGTCGTCAAACTCGGTCACAAGTGAACGGTTATAAGCTTTGATCGGTCGGGCAAAAAACTTGCCCGTTATTGTGAGACCGTCAATGATGAACGGGCTCGCCCCGATCAACACCATGAAGATGATTGATCGGATCGCCCAGGCAACGAGTTGCTCGGGTCCAATGCCCCGGTTGTCATGGAACCTGCGAATAAACGCAAAGATCAAGACAAAACTCGCTATGATCCACGCCAGAAACATAAGGATCGGCATGAGCGGCTTTACGATGGCATTCAGGACGGACTGGAAAAGCCATTCTTGACCGGTCCGCATGAGATTCTTGATCTGTTCGCTGAAACTCGGTGCGGGAGGTTTCGGCGGAACAACCGGGCCTGGAGATGGACTCGCTACCGGGTTCGCTGGGTAGCGGTTCTCGAACTCCCGAAGTGCCGGGGCCGGGCTTCCGTCGAGCGGCGGCATAAACGGAGAATCCGAGTTGATCGTCATTATCAGGTCATTTGCCGTCACAGGCTGCCCGTTCATCGTACCCACTGGAGTCTGGCCCTCAACACGAGGAGGGCGCGGCCGGGTTTGCCCGGCCGCGTTATTGGCGAGGAGGTATGGCGAGACGAGGTAGGCGAGAACGAATAGAGCTGTCACTAAAGCGTGACGAAATGGAGTCGCGTTTCTCATGGCTTTGTTTGTTTTATTTTCTAGATGTGGTCCTTTGGCAATTATGGAAGCGGGCTTTCATAGACATCCTCATTCCATACTTCATAGCGTTCAAGTTCCCGAAGAAACTCGTCCGATGCTCGTGTGATCCCGGTCATCATCTCGGTGCTTCGGCGAATTTCCTTTCCGAACTCTGTCATCTGCTCGATCTTGAGACCGTAGGCAATAAATTTTGCCTGTATTTTCGCTTCGAGTTCACGTAGCTGTCCTTCAACGGTAGAGATGCGAAGGTTGATCGCGAGCATCTGGTCAATGAGAGACTGAACGCCATCCCGATTAGCGGCAGGATTTGCTTCGATCGCTCGTGTTTCATCTGCGATCTTCTCGCGTTCTTCATAGAGCTTCGCAAGATCGAGAAGCATGTTTTCGCGGTCAAAGAGCATCCGTTCGAGTTCAGAATCGAGCTTTGCAAGGCGTTCGAGATTCTTGAGATGGGCATCAGCGGTTCGTCCGATCGAATGCCGAAGAAAGTCATCAAGGTCCCGCTTGTTTGCGTCCATATCGAAGATGCCGTTTTTCAGGCGTCTCGCAATATTGACGACCGAATGTATCTGGCTGGTTATTGTCGCCTCGATTCGTTTCTTAAGCTCGAAAGTGCCGCGAATAAGCCTTCCGATAGTTGCGTAGGTAGTTATCAGCTGCTTGTGCCGGATGACTTGCTCTTCCACCTTACCGAGAATCCCTCGCAGATTGGTTACGCTTTCAACCATCTTTTCGTACTGCTTGACCGCTTGTTCGTAGGTGTCGATATAGTGATTGATGGTCTCAAGCCACCGTGCCGCTTCTTCAACTCTTTTTTCAACTTGGAGAACGTATTGCGATGGATCGAATACCGTCCACTGTGCCCGAGCAGGGCGAACGTCGATCCCGATGAAGATCGAAGAAAGAACTACTCCGAGAATGATCTGTCTTAGTGTTTCGTTATTTGCGATCATGCTGCCACCTCCAAACCGTTCAATTCATTCAGGTCAAAAGAAGATATTTCTGTGAGTCCGGCGGCAGTCAATCCGCTCGGGTATTTTGAGGCAAGCCACGACACAACGATCTCAGGCGGAAGGTCGGGCCGAATACTCTCTACCAGTCGCCGTGCATTCGCTTCGTTCGTGTCGTTTGTGTTCGCCCAAAGCATTGCGGGTGACAGTCTGATTTCGGCCATCTGGACGATCTTGTCCGCACCGCTGCCTATGACAAAAACCCACTGTGTATATCTGCCATATTGGTTTCTGATCGCACGTATGGCCGCGACTGTTTCGGGTGCAAGTTCGCAGTCTGACGCCAACCGGTCGAATCCTCCTATCTGTTTACCGATCATCTTTACGCCTGAGTTTTTTACGAGGTCGATTCCTATCTCAGTCGGACGCTCCGTCGTTCCGGTAAAATGCTCGTAAGCCTGCGAGAATAGAACCGTAACAAGCCCTTCTTTACGGCCAGTCACTGATGCCTCAGCAATGAGTTCCTGAATCGCCGGAAAGTGTTTGTTGATCTCGCGCATTTCGTCGCAAAGGAATAGGATCGGCGTCTTTTGCTTCCGCTCGTCCTCTTCGCCGATTTCCTGCATGATCTGCGCGCTTATCCTGAAGCCGACGCTCTCACGGATCTTTTCGTCGAGGCCACTAATTCCCGAGAGTTCGAAAACGTCGAACATTGACGGAACGTCATAATCTGAATGGGTTGGGGAGTTAAGCCACGGATCTTTTCGGTGAACATTTAGTTTCAAGTAAAGCTCACTCGCCTGGGCCTGTTGTGCAGACTCCCAATGATAGGTCTTAAGAACATCGAGAAAATGCCCAAGTGTTGGCTGGAATTTCGGCCTGCCGTCTCCGTTGCGGGCCAGTGACATCTTATAGACCTCATCGATAACAGTGGCGGCAATAGCGCTGGTGATCGCATCTGTCCTTGCCGTTTTGCTAAGGATGAGGATGTCCGTCAACACCATAGAAATCTGACGTTTCGTAGGGCGGGTTCCTTTTTCGATCCCCGGATAGTTCCAGATATTGATCGGTTTCGGATCGGCTTCGTTGAACTCGATGTGACGCCCGCCAAAGAGTTTACAGATTGGTTTGAAAGAATACCGGTAATCCATCACCCGAACCTTTACGTTGCCGCGATGCGCCCTGATATCCGTTATCAGCATCGACGCAAGGAATGATTTTCCTTCACCGGACGCTGCTGTGACGATGACTGTCGGAGACTTGATAAGAGCGCGGTCGTAAAGATCGAGGCCAAACATCTGGCCGTTCGGAGTCGTAAAGATGCTATGCGGCCGGCGGCTTCCCCGCCAACTCGTTTCTGTTGGAACAAATGAGATTACCGAATCGGCGGTTTCGGTGAGTTCCTGGCCATTTGGTTTCCAGGAGAGCTCCCCGGCAAGCATTCGCGGATATATCGCTCGCTGCCTTACCGCGTCTTCCCGTATAGCATCAGCTCCGATCTTTTTCCTGATCGCCGAAACAACCGCGTCGCACCGGTCGTCGAGTATCTCAAGCTGCCGCCTTGCGTCTTTTGCTCCCTTTGACCGACCACCAAAAACAATTACGTTAAAGCGAAGGTTACAGATCTCTTCGTTGTCACCTTCCACCTGTTCAAGAAGGTTCTCAAGATCCGCCTTGATCACAACCGCGTCTTTCTTGAGGTTTCGGAATCCGAGCCATGTATTGCGACTGCCTTCGATCCGGTCGATACGTTTTTGAAGGTCTTTTTTGGCCACCTGCTTTTCAGTCGTCATTAGATCAACGACAATCTCGTGCGGAAATCCCAAAACCCTCGTGGCGGTCAGATACCGCATGATGTCGGCGGTCACAAAGCCAGTTGGGAGTGTCTTCAGACTGACAAGACTCACAGGCGTACCGCTGTGCCGGACATACTGCTCACGCGTGCTCTCGATATTCGTGCTGCAAAAGTATCGCCTCAGATCAACGCAATCTGCTTTTGTCAGGATTGGGAATGAAGCGTGCTCACGGCGATGGCTCGTAAAAAGCAATTCGAAGATCTCGGTCCGGTTCATCTCTCGCAGCTGTAGACTTCGCGGAAAGTTAGCCTCGAATGACTGAAAGACCCGTGAGGCCTTGAGTTTGCACGCGGCCTCGCTTTGCACTTCTCTCTGAACCATCAATTCACTTTCGCGATTTCTTAGCCTTATGAGAGGTGATCGGAAAAGTCTTGCGATTCCGTATTCCCTTGCCTCCTTTACAAGCGAAGGCAGTAGCGACGACAACAGTCCCTTATCGCTCGGGTCTCTAACTGGTACACGAATCCAGACGGTAGCGGTTTGGCGCATAACTTCGCCTGATCTGATCGCCTCCTCATGGAGCGAAAGGTTAGTAGCCTGAAGAACCCCGGCTACCGGATCGGAAGTCGCCGAATCTCGTGATGACAGATGGTCCCGAAGTACCTCACCCGTATCCAGTGAATTAAGGAACCTAAACTGAATGATCGTGTTCTTCGGTTTCTCGAATTTCAGGATCGTCTTCAGTTCCTCTATCCGCTGTTCGGTAACATTTCCGTCTATGTAAAGGCTATTCGCGGGTTCGAAAATATATGCCTTTCCGAAACTGCCGTCCTTGTAACGGATGATATTTCCATCAAGTCCAGCTATTTCGGTCGGCAACAGCCGTCCCGGTTGCTCGGCCGCGAATTGAGATTGTTCGCGAATCGGCTTTTGTAAGTCCTTCGGGCGGCTTCTTTGAAACAAGAGGGCTGGCAGAACTCTGAAGCCAGCCGCAATGCCAAGACCCACGGAAAGAAGCCCTCCGAAGATTGAAATGGCAATTTGTATGAATGGTAAATTTGCTGTGTCCATGTCTATTTCCTGTCGCGTGCTTTCCAAAGTGTTGGTTCCAATTCCCCTCGCAGAGGCGGTCGAAAGGTCGACCATCTGTCTATTCCCGCGTCAAACTTCTGAGAAAGCCAATAGGCAGGCTTGCTCAGTCGCAAATAGTTAAAGACTCCTAGAAGAATCAGAAACACGAGCAGGCCCAGCGGAAAGCCGAGCGGTACATAGCCGACCCACAGACCTAAAACGAACGGAACGAGATAGGCGATACCTGTGGGTATCAAGATAAACTTCCAGTCGGTCGAATAGACACCGAACCGTTTCAGGCCGCGAAAGACATTCGGCCGCGTTGCGCGTTTTCTCATCTGACTGCCTCCTAGAAATTGGTATCGACGCCGACAGTCCGGCCTTGGGCAAGCTGCCAAAACACGGCGACAATCGTTCCAAACGCAAACGAAAGAAGCGAACCAAACGCCTGATTGCCCCATTCCTTTCCGGTCATCTTGTTGTAGATCGACCAGGCTACTCCGACCGCTCCAAGACAAAACAGAATGATCGCCATGAGTTTGAGCGATTCGCGAATGATGTTGGAGAGGTTACTCGCGTCGCCGGTGAAGATCGGGCCTTGTGCCGAGCTCAGGTTTGTGAAAAGCAAGATTAGGCCAAGCGGCGCCATCGCCGATGCACAGCCCTTAACCAGTGTCAGTAATTTTTTCATAGTCTTCCTCACTTGATAGATTTCCTTGACGCTTCCGAAATGAAACAGTAGCGTCAATGATTTCACTCGCATTGCAAGGGTCGTGCCGCTCAGCGAAACAGGTGTTGGCACATTGGTTGCCGTAAGCGACGACATGAAAAAACGAATCATCCACTCGATCACATTTTTATCACTGCTTATCTCTGTATTTCCGATTACAGCTACTTCTCAGGAAACACAAACAATTTCCAGGACCTCGCTTAGCCGAATGGACGTGTTCTCAAGGGCAAGATTGTTCGAACCCACGATCGAAAAGGCGGCAAGAAATGAGCGTGTTGATCCATTGATTCTGTGGACCATCGCCTACAACGAAACTCGCTTCCGGCCCTGGTTAACCAGTCCGAAGAATGCTCAAGGACTTATGCAGTTCATGCCAGCGACGGCAGCCCGGTTTGGGCTAGCAAATCCGTATGAGCCGTCATCCTCGCTGCTCGCGGCAGCCAAGTATGTGAAGTATTTGGGGCGCCTATTTGATGAGAAACTCGAGTCTGTTTTGGCAGCTTACAACGCGGGCGAAGGAACTGTTTCAGCCTATCTCTATGGCCGGGATCTACGGGCAAACGGAAAGGTTATCAATGCTTCAAGGAGGCGGACCGTCAACGGTGTCCCGCCGTACAAAGAAACTATTGGATATGTAACGCAAGGTGTCGAGATTTATCGTTGGCGACAGCGACAAGGACGGCTGGGCGTGCCAAGACCTTCATTAAATCCAGAACGAACGGCCCGGAACGAAGAACCAGCAAAACTAGTTGAGGTTGAAGATAGGCAAGTTATATCGGTGTTCTATGATCCGCGTACCGGTAGGCGGAGCGTTATATCATCGAGAGATTCAGACCGTGTTCCACAACTAGATTTCGGCCCTGTCATTGTTAATCCGGCACTCCCAACAAATTCAACCCAACGGGCGCGGACAACTTTTGCGGGCAAACCTCAGGTCTCAGAGCCAATTAGGTAGTCGGCGAATTTTCGAGTCAACCGTGGACGACTTTCGCACCGTTCGGCAAATTTTTCTACCGATTAAGGATGCTGTAAATGCGAAATCGCAAAAGTTCGGCCTCTTCGCGTTTGGCACTGGTTTTGCCACTAGCCTGACTGAGTTGAAAATCCTATGAAAGCAAATGAAACCAAAATCGAATCACCTGACGCCGCGAGCAGCCCGGCTGATGCTCTTACATATCTCACCCGCGATCCGGACGACATCGTAACCATCGCCTCTCTCCTGAAGATCCTTGGAGTGTTGCTGTTTGCTGTCTTGCTTAGCGGCTGCGTAAACATGTTTCTGATCTTCCGAAAGGCTGATCGTATAGTCGTTGATAAATCCAGCGGGCGGGTTGTAGAACTAAACAACCGTGACTACGGTTCAACGGAAACGGTCAGCATCGCTCCGGATGCTCCAACATCAACGGACAAGAAGTATCTGGTAAAAGAATTTCTCACCGCTCTTTACGAAGTCGAACAAACAACGCGTGAGGCACAAGTCAACAAGCTGCTCCGAATGCTCGACCCCGATCTCTCGATAGCGATGGCTACTCGGGTAAAACAGAATGGCGTCCTTGCTGCCGAGAAGACCGAGAGCGTGAATTCTTCGTGGGAACTGCAAGATCTGTCAGTGGATGAAAGCGATCCCTACATCCTCCGTGCGATCGGGACGCGAAAGATAAGACGCAAAGCCTCAGGCCAGGACGTGGAAGAATCCGTTCAGCTCAAGTGCAAGTTCCTTCTTAAAGACAGTCCGTCTGCACCGATACGAAACGACAACAATCTAAGAACGGGATTCACGATTCTTCGGTTTCGGGTCGAACCCGTTAATGGCAAGACCGTCTCGCCAATAACACTCATCGGAGATGCAGAGGAAACATCTTCACAAACTCAACCCGCCGGCGAAACAACTGGCGGCAAGTAACGAGGAGCCTAAATTGATCCATGAAAAAACCAAGAACATATAAACCGACTGAATATCTTACGAAGTTGCTGGGAGTCGCACTTTTGGCACTTGTCGCGCTTTCCGGAAATGCTGGGGCCCAGTCTCGAAAGTCTGTAAACAAACCGAAGCTCAAGAAGGTTGTCCGGCCAGTCTCGCAGGAGTCCAAGTCGGACACGACCGAAAATGCCGTAAATATGGCAGCCGCTTCCGCCGGCACGCAGCCCGTGGCGGTTATTAATGCACCGCAGCCCGATTTTCTTTCGGGAGAAGCCGTTGTGACTGTCAATCCAAAGCAGCCGACGATCGTGCGGCTAGGACTTGCCCAAAATGCTGTTACGATCGTCGAGTTTCCGGCGTCAGACGGGATCTACTACATACACGAGGGCAACCCGAAGCTTGCGTCAGTATTTCAGTCTCCTACCAAGGAAACTGACCGATCGGTAACCATCTATCCGGGCGAAGGTTTTGTTCCTTCGAAAGACGGAGCAACCTCGGCCGCGATCAGCCTCCAGATGCGATCTGGTTTGGTTCTTATCCTTGAACTCGTTCCCGTAAGTGAGATTAAAAAGAACGCTCACCGCTGCGTTATCACATATGACAGGGATGCTGTTGTGTCGGCACGAAAATTTGCGGGCCTCGCATTCAATCTTGGCGGCGAATCAAGCAGCGCTTCACCGATCAACTCGCGGGCAGTATCGAAACTTGTCGCAACCGCCCAAGTTCCTGGACCGCTAAGCTCGGATCCGAATTCGGAAAATAACTTGGTCACCACAGCCGCTTTCGCGGATCTGCCAGAGACTAAACGAGGCACCCCCAAGCGAGCAATGACCGATTCCGAAATATCGAAAACCTCGAACAAGCGGCTGGCAGATGTCCTTCGCGATCCCAAGAAACACCTCGGAACGTGGACACCTCAGATCCATGGACTAGAGCTGTCGCTGACGCGAATTACAGACCTAGATGCCGAGAACCGGCTCGTTATAGTCGGTGTTCGAAACTCTACGACAACCAACCTCAGGCTTGTACAGGGTTCTCCAGAACTCCAGATACAGACACTCGACAAGGACGGGAACAGCCTTCTGAGCTCGAAACTCGATATTCGGTATCTGGAAACAACCGCGTTTGAAGGACTCCTCCTGCCGGGTTCGACGACTTTTCATGCGCTCGTGTATAAAGCACCGACGCTCGGAACCAATCAAAAGATCAGAGTTGTCGTAGCCCAAAGCAATGCCGCCGACGCACCGGTCTCAGCCGCTCTTAACGGGTCGAAATAAAGGAGGAATTCGATGCAAACCTTATCAACGAAAGCCGAAGAAATTCCAACCGCCCTGCCCGACATCGAAGCCGATGAGGATCGTGAAAGCCTTCTTCTTGAGAATCAGCCGGATGAACTTGAAGATGAAGAAGTCGACTCCGACGATTTGTCTCCTGAAGGTGATTCGAAACTCCGCGGCTCGCGAACCGGAAAAGTATTAAAAAGCGTAGCTGCTTTCACTGTGTTTATTTTTCTGATGGGAGTAGCTATTACATGGTTTTTCGGAATGGGATTCTTTGCTACGCAGAAACCACAATCCGTCAATCGTACCGGCCAAAAAGATCCGTCGTCTGCTCCGATGACTGAGGATGAAAAGCTCAAAGCCGCTCTTACGATGGTAGCGTCGAAAGAACCGAGTGTTAGCGGGGGATCTGTCGCTAACCAGCCGATGGAGACAATGACGGTTGATAAACCTGAAACGAACGCGAGCAAACCTAGCGATATTGTTTCAATGACAGACTCACGATCTGGAGTAACCCCGACTACTAACATTGGCACCGGCATCTCTTCTCAGGAAACAAATGAGCGTCGGGACGAATCTTCATATACTCAAAACAAAAATGATAGGCCGCGTGCGGATAACCCTCCACCCACCCGGACTGATACATCAATCGAGCCTGTGGGTCGATCGCTTTTTTTCGGAATAGCCAAAGCAAGAAATGACGCGACGCCTGCCCAAAATGCAAATTCGGCAACTATCGGTACCGACCCTAAGAAGGCAAAGAGCAGTGGACAGTTACCTTTCGGGACGTTGCTTCCCGTCCGACTGATTGGAGCTATTTACACACTCAGAAGTTCTGGCGGAGCTGTTCGCATGGAGCTGACGCAGCCGATTGAAGGTAAGGGATACTCATATCCGGCAGGCACAATGCTTATCGGCAATCTACGAGGCGGCGAATCCGTTAGAGCTTTCGTGAGCGTTGTTGGGCTCATTGATTCGGCTTCTGGTGAACTGGTGAAATTCGGCGGTGAACTTATGGGAACGGACGGTGCTTCCGGCATCAAGGGAAACAGGAAGAGGATCACCGGAAAATGGGCGCGATTCTTTCGGGGCTTGAAGGAAACTGCCGGGTCATTATTGGGTTCGGTTGGTTCATTCCGTTCAGGTGGGACTATTGTCCTTTCCGAACCGCTTCGTCGTGCATCGGAAAAAATGTCCGAGGACACCAGCGAGTCATTATTTGGAACTGAACGCGAGGACACATTTCTGGAAGTGTTAGCCGGAACTAGCGGCTACGTTCTCGTGACGCAACTGCCAGAACCCACAACATCAATGACTGCCACCGCAATGGGAGCAATCAAGGAATGATCCCGTTTGATAAAAGTCAGTCTCAGGTAAACCCGCGAGACCTCGTATCAACAGGACGCGAAGCCGATCTATTTGATCTAATGGCTCGAAACGGATACGTGCCCGATGAGCAGGTCTTTGAGGATTTTTGCGAAAGCTTAAAATCCGGTCGTGCTTGGCTGATATCGGGTACGAGAGGGAGCGGAAAGACTGCTTTTCCGGAAGCGTTAGCTGCGGCCTGTAATCTTTCAATGTGCGTAGTCGCCGGACGGGATGGGCTGAAACAGGAGGAGATCCTCTATGACTGGGACGGCGAAGAGCAGGAAGTTTGGATGAGAGAACATCTGGCTCTTGCCAAACAGCTACCAGTCGAAGAGCAGGCCGAGTTTCTCGAAAACGCCCGACGATCTAAATGGCGGCGAAGGTTTCTGATACTTGGTGAAGTTGGTATGGCTTACGACCTTGCGGCTACGGCGGCATCGGCAACCCCAAGAAAGCCACCTCCGGTATTGATTCTCGATGAAAGCGATAAATTTGGCGCGAGCATTGAAGACTCCCTGCTTATGCCGCTCGAACGCGGACTCATCTACATTCCCCGATACGAAGGCGGAACGATCGGTATTTCCGAATGGCAAGCCCGACCCATTGTTATCACGACCTCAAACGATCTTCGGCACAAGCTCAGTTCACCGTTTATTTCGAGGCATGTTTACAGCCGTTTCTCGAGCCCGTCACTCGAGAAGGAACTTGAGATCTTATCGACAAGAAACACACGCGCGACGTCAGTCCAATTGGCTCTAACCACAAAACTCATCGATGCCGTTCGCGGCATCGCGGGTTTGGAGGACCACCCGAGCGTGCGTGAATCGATCGACATAGTCGCTGCATTCGAACGGGATTCTATCGAATCGCTGAACCCTAAAAACCTCGTGCGGTATTTTTGTTATTTCGTAAAGACAGGTTCATCCCGAGATCTGCTAACTCTTCAACTCGACTATCTTCTCGCGATGACCAACGCTTTTCACCCGGATATCGATTCGTGGCTTGCCTCGCGAGATTTCAATTGGAAGCGTAGGTGGCCGCAACTCTCGGGGTCTTCAATATGAGTAAATCAGAAAGCAATTCAGGGATCAAAGAAAGGCTCGGAGCGACCCGACGATCGGCCGATTTGTCTAGCAACGTCGGCGTTTTAGTAGTTCTTTTCCTTGTCGGAATCTACGTAACTTTCAGAATCCTATCGCCGCAGAACGAAGCGGCCCAAGTGAAATTTATCGAAACTCATGGCAGTGAATCCGACAAGGATTTGCCGGCAGCCGATGCGAATGTTAAAAACCTTTTTTCCGGCCCAGAGTATGACAACGCTGTAAGACTTAGGGAAGCGTCCGCGATGGGAATGGCGGTCTCATTGTCGATGTTGTCCTTGAATATGCAAACAGGAAAACTGCCGAAAGGTGTCGCAGAAATTGCCAGACACCTTAATATGGCCAACCTGCTCCCGCCTGGGATTCAATATGGGAACGAGCAATTTGTTTCTGAACAAAGCGTATTTCAGATCGCATATCGACGCGAGCCTCTTTCGTTTGAAGTTCTTGCTATTCCAAGATCTGATGAAGGTTCTCAGTTGCTTTTCCGATTCCCGCTTCCCCCAAGCGAACCAAACACCGTTCTTTACTTTGAAGCGCTCCGCGATAAACGAGTCCCTGTCCCTCTAGCAAGTACAGAACAACTCGCTGCTTCAGGATGGAAGATTCGCCACTGGCGGGGAGAGATGCTGACGCTTAACTCTGCGACTATCGATTTGCTGAAAGATCAAAGTGCGTCTCTCATTAACAAACCGTAATTAAATCACGATATGTTTTCTCGCGAATGGATTGAGAAATTTGACGCTTCCTATGGGATACCAAGGAAAGCAAATGAGCAGTACCTGCCGTCGTATCAGGCATTTTGGCAATGGTCGGCAGACATAGGAATGTGTCTGTTCTTCATGGCATTGGGGCTACTCGGGTCCCTGCTCTGCTTGTATGCCGGAATCTTACTGGACGTCTATGGCTTAATCACTTTGGTCTTTTGGGCGATGGCACTGATCTGCATTGCAGGTTCGTTTGTAGATGCGTACTCGCTGATGTGGGCGTATCGTGTCCGACGCATGAGTACCGCACACGGCTCGGCGAGGTGGGCGAAGGCCTCCGACTTGATCCGCTGCGGGCTGATGAACCGGATCAAAGGACTGCCATTACCCGCAAATGCTCTTCCCCTTGCGAAAGCCTTTCGGGGCCGCGATGTATTTCTTCCTGCAAAGCAATGGCTTCGACACTTTGTCATGTTCGGCCCGACCGGCTCGGGCAAATCAAAGACATTCTTCATGTCGATGATTCGGGCGATCCTAAACAAGTCATCGTGTCTTGTCTACGACCCCAAGGGGGAACTTTTCGCGCAAACAGCAAACTCAGCCCGAACGATATATCGTTTAGATCTCAACGACCCGACAAAAAGCGATCGATGGAACTTCATCCCTAAATGTAGAAACGACCCGGCTTTCGCCTGTCAGATTGCCGGAATGATGATCGGGATCGAGGGCCGCCGCCGCACGAACGCCGACCCCTTCTGGGGCGATGCTGAACAAATAGCTTTAACCGCGATCCTATTGCACATTGCAGAACTGTATGGTGAGAGAGCTATTCCCGCATTCGCAGCAGACTTTCTTCTGTTTCTTAGTGGTGAAAGCGATGAGTCCTTCAACGAAGCAATGATGAATTCGCCTAGCCTCTACGCAAAGCAGGCTTACCTGGCTTTTCGTCAGGCACCGATCCAGACCCGTGGCTCGATTCTGATCGGCCTGTACAACAAACTCCGCCCATTCACTCTGGCTCCCGCCCGGATGGTGACAAAGGCGCCTGCCCAAGGTGAAACTGAGCGGGATTGCCGCTTGATAAATTTTTCAGATCTGCGCAAACCCGGAACTGCGGTTTACCTAGTCGTCTCTGAAGGTGCTGCTGACGTCTATAAGGAGCTGATAGCTACCTTCATTGGCCAGGCCGTTATGGAAATGAGGCTCGATGGTGTTAACGAACCTGAGTTCCCATGTTTCGTTCTGATCGACGAGGCCTACCAATTGAACGTCTCCGAAGTGAAGCGAATCTCAGGCATCGGCCGTGGTCGTGGCGTTGGTTTGGGTCTCGGCTATCAAGACCTTCCTCAAATGTACGATCAATATGGACGAGAGCAGGCGAACGCAATTCTTGGAACCATAATGACCAAGATCTTCCTCCCTGGCCTCGACGACGTGACCGCCGAATACGCTTCAAAACAACTTGGCGACACAACCATCTTTTCGAAGACATTTCAGGACTACCCGGGCAAAAAACAGGACAACACAAAATATGCCGAGCAAAAACGCGCTCTCATGCTGCCGAATGAGATCAGGCAGACTGCGGCCCATTCAGAAGTTCTGATAATAAGCGACACGGCTCCGCCAATTCGTGCCGCTTACCCGCCGTTCGCGATGTCTAATGAAATCTGTCTAGCTCCGAAGAAAGGGCTTCCGAAAGAAACTCATCTGGGAGATATCGACACACAATTCTCGCTTTCGGGTGATGCGGGGAAAGTTAAATTAACAAATCCGGACCGAGCTTCGCTAAAAGAAAAAATATCATCTGGTGTCGATAGAATCTTATCCAAGGAAAGAATTGTTGAGTTAGTCGGATCGTCAGACATTGGAACCGATCACAGTTTTATGCTCGATATTGAAACCGACGAGTCGCCGGATCCAATTGAAAATGCCCTTCACGGGCTTCCCGACGAAGTGCGATTCATAACAAATGCCGCCCCGGTTAGCCAACTCGCTCACATTTGAAACAATGCTGAATAGACTAAAGATATCCCTTATCCTGGCTCCTCTCGCGTTAACGATGCTGGTGGGAGTGTACATCTATTCTCTTTGGTCTGAAGAACGAGAGTGGCGTGCTGAAATTCCGTTTGATGCGACTAAAGTAATTAACAGAGATCTACTTAAGTTTCACCAGAAGCGGGGATCATTCCCGGAAAAACTAGAAGACCTCGAAGGCGTCGTCTGGGAGAAGAAAGAACGAAATTACGTGTCGAATGGCCGTTCGATGGTCCATAGGAATTACTTCTATCTGTATTCGAAGATTAATCCCCATCGATTCACCCTGTGGGCCGTCCCCGTTGGCAAAGTGCGTGACGAAGCATCCACACTCTTTCTGGTCGGAGGTCCCAGTTCGGACAGAACGTGGAAGGGTCCAGCATTGCCAATTTCTGATGTCGAGAGCCTGCGGCCCGCCCCCTCACCACATAGTTTAAACAGCTTGGGTCTTGTCGAACAACAGAAAGCGTCTGCGGGCTTGAAATCAAGGTGAAACAAGTTCGGAGGTAATTCGGACGGACAACCGATGGCTAGAAGTTCCAGCCAAGGCACTACGGCAGATCGTTTCGAAGACGGTCACTCTGCCCACTTCCAGAGTACTGAAAACTCTACAGGAGGGGCGAGACGAGAACGAACTCGTGAACACTTTCGGGCATGATTAGTTCCCGTTCAAGCATCCGAATCAGATAGCTCAATCGGTGGGTTCCTTCGATCAAATGTAGGGGTTTCCCGTATATGTAGTGGTCATGTTGTAGATTTCTCGGATCGATCACGACCGGAGGGAATGGAGGGGTTCCGTTCTCAGACATAAAACGGAACACCGGATAGTTCTGGTTCGTTCTTTCGAACTCATCGTACTGCCAACACCACATCGCGACCTCCCGATTTCCAAAAAATTTGATGTTGGAAGCGGCCTCGGTAGCCGTCATCTTTTTTAAACACATCTCATAGTGGTCTATGTGAAAACTGGGATACCGTTCATTGAAATGGTCGAAGTGGTCGTAGGGAACCTGTCGAAAGAATTGAAGAACACCCTCGTTTTCAGGAAGAGAGAGCCTGGAACAATATGATTCCCAAGGTTCCTTTTCCCAAGTATCGAAACCGATCGGCTTTAGTTCAAGTGGAAGCATCGCAAAATATCCTTTAAGTATTGGGTTGCCTTTCCAAGGGATTGCAGCTAACTATCTGCCGTGGGTTTTTCGACTTTCAGTTCGACTTCGAGTTGATCCAGAACGGATCTTAGATTCGTAATTAGCTGAAGCGCATTTTCCGATAGATCTAACTCTTCCGCTTTCTTTCGTTTGTTCTTTTTTGGGCCTTTAGTCGTATCCTGCGGTAAGAGGGCAAACCATTCCTCTATAGTCGCCAGGACATACCTTTCATCCGTGTCCAAAGCATCAAGGACCGTCTGGCTCGGATCCCTAGACTGTTTCAGACTATCGAGCTTTAGGAACATCAGCGTCAGGACCAGCCGAATGAAGTTGTCGAATGCTATAGCCGACAAACGGTCCGCTTGTGTAATGTCGGATTGCCAAGAAAACCGGTAAGGATTTGCATCCGGTGCAAGTTTCCTGACCAACCTAAAGAGTTCCTCGTAGGGTGCAAGCGGGTACGCTTCATAGGGCAACTCCTTGCGCTGCTCCCATATTTTAAGAATCGTCGCCGTCGCCTCCGCGGCTGCCTTCGCTCGTGCTTCGACAGTGTCCGCCGATTCTGCTTTGACGATCAACTCGGCGACGTGGTGTGACATCCATTTCGCAAGGGTATTGACTCCATCTGCCAACCCAAGCTCACGAACAAGATGTTTTCCAAGTCCCAACACGTCCTTCGGTGCTTTCGATGGTTCCGTCTCTTCGAAGGAGGAAGATTCGGTCAAAGTCCTTTTCCTTGGCTTCTTCTCGACTGTGTCCTGAATACTCATAGTCTCTGTTCCGGCGTTGAATTCTAACTTCAACGATCAAGTCCATATTTTTCTCTGATAGGATCTTTGCAAGCATTTCAGGGGTGATAGACAGCCTCCAAGCGTCCGAGAACACTCCCGAATAGTGAGGTCGGTCCCGGTTATCATCCCACCGACTATCGCTCCACACGTCGTAGCCGAATGCGACCAACCCGTCGCCGTCCAGCCATAAAGGACTTGAGGAATCCACGAATCTCAAGTCAAACTCTTGGAGGATGGATTCGCAGGGCTCGATTTGGATCGGCAATATTTCCCGTCTGAAAGGGTCCTTTTCATCAAGGCCGTGGGGGCGGTCGCCGTGCTGAAGCCATCCGGTCAGGCCGTAAGGTGATTCCCTGATCTCGAACTCTTCACCGACCAGTGGGAGTTTGTAATCATATGCACTTTCCACTGACTGAAGAGCCCTCAATAAGGCTGCGGCGGTCTGGGGTTCGACCAACGCAGATTCTATCGTGATCGACTCGCGGAACTTGCTGGAACGCGTAGTGATATCGCCCGCCGCAGTAAGATGCTTTTTGTCCGGGTCAGGAACCAGTTCCCTAAGGAAGTCTTCGTCATTGATCGACTCCAGCCAGTGATCAACTTTCCCGATGGGTTCGAACCAATACCTCTCGGCTAGCGGTTTCGAAGAAAGGTTATCCGCGAGCCACCGCGGAGGCTGCGAAATTCCTTCCGTTTTTGTGAGTTCATCAAAGGGATCATAGCCGTCCGCATCTGCCTTAGCCAGCGGATACTCTTGCATCAATTGCCCAACCACGCACCACATCGCGTGCCATTCCAGATGTGTGCTGAAGCGCTCGACGACCGGCAAGGTTCCGTGCCCCGCACTAGATAGCGATTGACGGGCCCCTTCGAGACGGTCATTCCTTCCATCCTGTAGCCAGATCCAGGGCTCCGACTTGATGTCCCATTCGTCAACGATCCATTTGTCAGCGGTCTCCAAGAAAGTCTTTTTGTCCAGCTTCGCGAACGTTCGGATCGCTCTTGAATACCAGTAAGGGAGGGTATCCATTTGATCGAAGTGAAATCGCGTCTCAAAACCGGGAGTACGATACTTTTCAAATCCATCGCCGTATCTATCTTTTCGGACAGATTTTCGTAAATTCGAGCGGTTCGTGGATTCTAGTTGTTTTCGGACATCGTCTCCCACCGCAACAAATCCAGACGCCATGAGTTTCATAGCGGCTGACTTGGCGTACTCCCGTACCAACAAGTGGGGGAACGACTCATCCTTCGCTATCCTAACCAACTTTTCAAATTGATCTTTCAGCGCATTTGGACTTTCCGAAGCAATTCTGTCTAGCGCGATCAGAAGCCACATCCTAGCCGCTAACCAGTAGAATGACGCTCCCGGTTTACGGAAGGAGTTTTCGGATGTTCGTTCGAAGAGTTCGATGGTTTTATCCAGAATCGATTGCTCACCGACTCTCGCCAATCGTCGAAGAACATGGGCGGCCCGCCAGCGCTTTCTGACATCAATATCGCTCAGCTGTGAGTACACGAATCGGGCAATAGATTCCCAGAGATCTGCGGGCACATCGTCCGGGATCCACTCTTCTCGATCATCGAGCGGGATCCGATCGAACAAGCGCCCGGAATACCAAGTCAGGACAGTTTCGGCATCGGCCTTTTCGCAATATGGGATGATCACGCCAACTAGGGAATATATTGTGGCGGCATCAAAGTAATCAACATGCCTCTCAACGGCGTTGATCAAGACCTTGGCGATGGACTCATCGTTTGTTCCGAGTTGCCCGAGCACCTCCTTAATAGCTTTTGCGTCTCCATACTTCAAATATTGTGTCAGCGTCGGAAGAAACCTAATGAGAACAGTTTCTCGATTCGCGATACCCCACTGGACGACCGCGGGCGATCCATTCCAATCCTCTAACTGACGATTAACGTGGACTGGGATCTGCTCTTCTTCCGAAGTGGATAATTGGACGCCGAGCAGAGCGTCAAGGTGATCCACTCTGTCTGCTATTGGAACTCTCGCCGCGATCGCGGCAAGAATCTCTCCGACAGGTATATAAACATGATTTGATCCAGCAACCCTTCGCAGCTCCCCAATCGCGCGCTCGATCTCACTCGATTGGATGAACGTGTAATCATTCCACTCGATGGCGTTTCGGACTAAGGCTTCCCGTTCCTCTTGAGACTGATTTCTTCTTGAAAGCACCTTGGTATTCACACCTCCCGAAAGTGAGGTACCGGAACTCTCATCCTCTTCCTCAGACTTGGAGCGCTCCTCGTGCACGCGCGAAACAAAACCAGTTACGTCTCTCAATTGCGAGACGCACTTCCCTTCCGGAATCGCAAGATCCTTAAGGGAAGAAGTGAGCAGTTCAGCGATTTGCTTTCGCTTACCGAATTTAAAATGATTCAGTTCGTCGTTTGCAATTTCCTCGGCCACCAGCTCGATTCCCGCTAAACCTGAATTCTTCACGGACTGCAGTATTGTAGTTATTAGCTCGCTTCCGGCTTCTTGCATGAATGCAAGAAATGCAACCGCTTGACATTCCGTTAGCGCCCCGTTTTCGACGGCAGTGCTTAAGAGCGGTTCAAGAGTCGTATCGACGCCGACCAAATTATCGTCTTCCCATCGGCTAGAGGCCGCCAGCGCAATTGCAGGATCAAGCAAAGTTAGGGCCCGCATTGATCGGTCCCATGGAAATCTGTCGATCCATTTGAGTCTAACGGAAATATCGCTAACGATCTTTGCAAGTGATATCGCTATGGTTCGTCGTTCCTCGTCGGCCAAACCTGCTCTTGATGCTAGTGGGTCGAACAGTTCGAGTTCGTATATCGCATCTTCATCGACATCTGCTGCGATGGCGATCGCATCTGAAAAGACCGCCTCGGCGTCGGAAGAGCTAATAGGAATAAGTAGCCGGCTTGTTTCGACGAGTCCGGCTATCTTTTCGTTCGCCGGCATCCGCTCATGTTTGATCGTCGAAACGGTTTTTGAGATCGAGTCAAGAATGTCATTATGGAGGGATGGAAACTTGGTGAACTGCCCAAGAATTTCTAGATTCCTGCTGCTGTACGGCCCGGAACTTCCGCCATTTAGGCGTTTTGCAGTGGAATAAATGAACGCTGCATCGAGCCTGGGGAGCATGGTCATCTTGGCCATGGACAGAGCGGCGAGAAAACGAAAATTTGCATTGCTTGATTCACGCCTGGTTCTATATTCCAGGTTCCAAGAAGTCGAAATAGCGGCATCGCGAAGGGTTTCGATGTCTGCCACGTTATCCAGGTCACCAGCCAGCAGTCTGGCCCGTAGATCGTAAAGCGGCAGAAATGGTTCGACTAGCAAATCAAGGTCGCTCTTTTCGACCGGTTTTGGCTTGCCCTCTGCTTCACTCTTTTGTATTTCCGGAGGATCGGTTAGAAAGGATTGAATTGACGGCGTGCGGCCTTCAAATCGTTCCAGCAGCACGTGGGCTCTCAGGCAAATGTCGATTCTCGGCTCCGCAAAACTGCTCAATCGATCACGCCGTCGAATTTCCGGATCAGAGAGAAGAGTGAGGGCCTTAATCAAAGTTTCGGACCTTACGCCACTAGCTGCCAGTACCTCGCAAGCCGTAAGGAAGACTTCATGAAACTCCCCCAACGGATTTTCGCGTTCGTAAGATCTCTCGACAGACGCAACAGCGATGAATCTGCTCCTGCCAAGCTTCTTGACGCTTGTTTCAAGTTCTGCGAGGTCAACGGGCAGGCCGCCCACTGCGAGTGGAACCTGCAAGAATAAGCTCCACGGTCCATTTCCCCTGGCTGATTCGGCAAGTGCTACGAGCAAATCGCCTTCACCTCGATCGAGCAGGTTTTTTGCTAGCAAACCGGCGACACCGATTGCAATGCGGCGAGGCTTCCAGCGTCGCAGACTATTCAGTGCTCGTTCCGGACCGTGAAGTCTAAGTACCGCTTCTGTTTCTGCCGCAATATCGTCAGTTTCAATTTTCCACCCATCGAAGTGTCCACGGTCTTCATTCTTACGCTTTTCGATCACCTGACGACGGCGTTCGAGCCATGCATCAAGTTGCCGAAAACCTTCACGGACAGCGATGTTTTTGTCTTCCCGTGAGTCAACCAGTATTCGCTGAAATAACAAACGACCGTGCTCACCTATCAGCTCGGGATCACGAAGAATGACTCGATTCGAGCGGTCGCGCGAAAACTGGGCTGCATGGTCAGGATTCGTTAGTAGCGTGTTCAGAATCGTAGTATCTGTTTTCAACGCCTCAGCTCCACGGATCAGCGTCATGATCGATTCGGCTCTATTATTCGTTAGTCGGCAAACCTTCATCGCTATCTTGAACCGCTGCAATTGGGTTTCTCGCCTAAGAACCGGATCGCCAATGGCTGAAGCGTGGTCTGAATTCACCAAATCCAGGATTTCGCCGTATTGTCCCGCATCATATAGAGCGCCCGTAACGTGGGTTGCCGCGTACGCATCAGTCTCGTGAGTCGAGAGAAAATGTTCTGCTACTTTTGATTTGGTATCGGCAAGAACGGATTCCGTACTTTCTCTAAGAAATTCTTCGAAATCCTCATCGCCGAAACCGACCATTTCCCCATCAACTCGAAGACCCGGACGAAGATCCCCGCACATATCATTTACGTGTAGTTCGGGGAGACCGACAACCGCGGCAAGATGCCTGATCGGAATAGGTCTTGGCAGTAACGAAACAGCAGCACACAGATCCCTAATGTGATCCTTGTTGCCAGCAAGATTACTTGCTCGTTTCAGCTGCTCGCGGAAGACCTCAGGCAAGAGTTTTCCATTCGGCAATAGTCTCTGGAGAGCATCGTCACTGCTTGCCCCGTCGTCACCGAACGCATACCTTTGCACTCTCGGAACACCGGATGAATAAAAATGAAAATCATCGATCCACTGACCGGTAGCGCCTGGAAATCTCGCATGAGCGTGTGTGGCAGTTTCTTTCCTTGTAAACGTACCGATATGTACGGTCGTAAAGTCCGCTGGCAGATCAAGGTCGGCCAAACGTCCCGAGCGGGCGGATAGTAACAGTCGAACGTTTTGAGGCAAGCTCCCGAGCCGCACAAGATCATGAATGAAACTTCGATCATGCGGATTCCTGCTTTTTGCCGCAGTGATTGAATTGTCCGCCGCATCAACGATAACGACAAGCAACGCGTCCGTATTCGTCGCCGCCACGATTTCCGCAGCTTTGATAAGACGTTTATGAAAGGATCGAGCCGGGTTGCTATCGTCCCCTCGTTTGACGAACAGCGGCGATCGCAGTAGGCGAGCGACGTCGTTGGACAACTGAAGAAATGCGTCAATAGGCAGATGTCGATAAGCTTCGGAGTCCAGGTAGGTGCCGCCCCCGTAGCAATCGAAGAAAACTACCGTTGAATCTCGCGGAAGCAATGTTTCCAGTTCCTGAAGAGCAGTGGTCTTACCACATCCGCCTTCACCGTGAAAAATGATTTTTCCAGTTTCCGATGCCATCAAGGCATCGAAGAGTCTTTTCGTAGCTTCCCGCGGAACCAACTCACCTATTTTGTCGACCCTTGATGGACAAGGAAAAAGTCCACCGTAATCACCGAAGCCAAAATGAAATAAAAGCGATTCCTTCGTGATGATTTCACCCTTCGTCTCGGGCATCATCATCTGCCGGCGGACATAACCTAGCAGGCCATTGACGTAACCGCGTGCATCATCGTCCGTCCATTGCGAGACCGTTAACCTGATCTTTTCTTCCACCGCAAAACGCGAATCGGTGCCACACTGCGATAGATCCAAGACTTCGGCGAACTCGCGAAAAGAGTCCGTGTCGAGACCGCTAGCCGCAACAAGCTTTTGTCGGTTGTCAGCGTCCCGTTTGTTCTTTGGAATGCCGTCGACTTGGAGCGCTGAGATAACGGATGAAGAAATACCTTGATTGCTAACAAGGCGAATCTCTAGCCCCTTTTTCGCGACGATTTCAGACCTGTTCTTTCTGAGCCCCGCGAACGCCTTTCCGAGGCGCCCGATCACAGAATTATCTTTATTTTCGTTCGTGGTTTTCGTAAGGCGAGAGATGGTCCAGGTGTTTCCCGGGTCTGCTGAGGAATATTTTATTTGGTCGACGACGAGTCTCTCTATCGAACCTGCTTCGTAGTAGAAAACGCAATCGACCCCGTCCCAAGTATCTTTAGGGAAACCTTTTTCGTCGAGCGCCAACAGTCCTTCCGCGGTAACCGCCTTCAGGTCGGTGTCGGGATCGAGCAGCTGTAGGGCATGTCTCAGAACCCAAAGCTCATGGAAATCGTCGCCAGCGTTCGAACCACGGGCTCCGAGGAAGTCAGGAGTTGGCATCTTCTTATTGCGTAAGTATATAGGTGGTTGAGAGACATTGCGAGGAGAGCGAGCTACTACACGGCACAGATCGGATCTCAAATGGTAATATGCTGAAAACTCTATATTCGGTGAAATATTCCTGATACCCACCTGCATTGAGTTTCTAAGGAAGCTTTATGAAAACGTCCGAATTTTGGAAGAATTTTGACCTCGGCGAAGAACTCGGGATTGCTGGAGTCTTCATTTACAACGGCCTACTGCGATTCCATGAGATGAGGTCTCTGGACTATGAAGATGAAATCTTCGAGGTGTTTTATAACCTCTCTGTTGGACTTGAGCGATTGCTAAAAGTTACGGTCGTGCTCGTTGCGCACGATGAGGATTCGGATCAGGAAGATTTCGAGAAATCCCTAATCACTCACAGTCACCAGGCTCTTCTCGAGAGGGTCAGAAAGCACGAAAAGCTAAGTCTCGACACTCCTCACAACGACCTTATTGCGCTGTTGGGCAGATTCTACAAGTCGTTCCGTTACGGTCGCTTCTCGATCACTTCTTCTAACAGAAGGGCACGCGAACAAGCAGCGCTTTTTGAACTCCTAAATAAGCATCTTGGGGTAAGTTTGAAACGATCCGACTCACTGTTCATTACTGAGAACACCGATCGATATCGGAGGCACATTCGGAAGCTTGTCTTGACAATCTCGACCGAACTCTACCGCATCGTCCACGAGCGTGCGTCGAAACTCAATCTCTACACTTATGAGTTACGCTACGGTTCGAAGGCGTCGACTATATTTCAGCGGGATCCCGACAATGACTTTTTCTTTTTGGAGGAACTTACTTGGAAGGAGCTACTGGTCTATTTTATGAACAGCACCGAGGAATCTGGGGCACTTGAGTACCTTCGAAAAATCGACCCCCTCGAATTCGATCCAGCTATGATTGCGGACTATTTTGAATCCTTCCGTACCCACACAGCTCGAATGGTAGCTGCGGATGAAGTCGAGGCATTGTACGATCTGCTTGAAAAGCCCGGCGAACGAATAAAAGCCATGAGCCTTATCGGGAATCCGTCCGTTCATTTTGATGACAAAATAAATGAGGATGAAGCCTGAATTTAGGTCTCAGCTCGTAAAACAATTGTTGCGGATCGGCGACCGAAACTAAAGAATCTGGGAGGTCGAATCATTTCGAATGTATAAGCCCTATGTTAGGTCTGAGGCCACTCTGTTGGACGTCGTGCGATGCTTTCGTGGTCACGTGGGCATCATCGTGAGGCGACCTCCGAGTGTTTCGGCCTTGTAAAATCTCGCTCAGTTCTTGAGGCAGGCGTCCAGCCTTCTGGCCAACTGAAACGTTTCCGCGACTACCGAAATATTCCTCAAGAATCAAAGTAGTTCGATCCTTGACTAATTTTGGATCGGCATTTGAAAGGGACAACGCAAGGAGCTCTGCTTTCATGACGTTTTGCAGTTCTTTGACAGCAGTCTCGGCTGACACGCTGGATTTCGCGGGAAGGTTTTGAGTTTTCGCTTCAAGATGACTGTTCTGCTCGGTCGCTCGCTGATAGACAAAATCTCTTTCTGCGGGAGCCAACTTTCGGTATAACTCGTTGTGATCGAAGCTGTTCTTGTATCGAAGGTCTTCATGCGGGGTCTTGAGACTTTGGAGGAAATGTCTTGTCGCGGACAGGGACTCGTCCAGGTACTTTCTTTGCAATCGAGACTCCAGGCTCTCGATCAATCGTTCGGCCTCTACGCTTGGAGCGATTTCACCTCTTTTCAAAGCCTCAGTTCTCGCTTTTGTTGCCGCTCCATCCCCCGCATAGCTGAGTTTCGCTACCACCATTTCTGATGTGAAGTGTCGAGGCGATTGCTCCGTAAACAACATTTGCATCTCTTTGGACGTTAGGACGGGCACGTTTCTAGCATCTCGGTTCTGACCGTTCTGCTGCCGATTAAGACCTACCGCAGCATTGTCAATCCTGATCTTTGACGATGCTTCAATCACTTCTTCACGTGAATGACAGCGGTCCAACATCTGGGCATAGTCCCGATAACGATCGTTGAAATGTCGAAGCCTCGTTTCAGGTTGTTTGAGTTGATGTTCAAGATATGCGGACGCGAAACGGAGATCCTCATAATTTAGTTCTTTTCCTTTCACACCGTTCTCATTCGCTTTATCAGATTTTGCCCTAAATAGCTTCAGGATTGTGGAGGGTGGAATTCCGTTCTCAAGGGCGTCGTCGAGTGCGGGAAATTTGACCTGTGACCAGTGTTTCAGTTCGTCGGTCGACATGTCGGATGCAAGAAGGGTCAGATCTGAGCTTTCAAGCTCAATTCGCTCAAACCCAACAGTTGTCTGAACGTGTTCCGCATCCCGGTCGGTCTGAAGATGTTCAACGGATTCAGACATTTCTTCGACCGCTTCACCAAATGAATGTTCCTGGGTCTGCGAATCCGATTCGACAAACTGCTCATACTGGATCAAACGGTCAGATGGTTCTAACCTCTCCATCTCGTCGGCCACCTTAGCGATTTCTGCTAGCGTTCTGTCGAACCGTTCTTCGGTTGACTCAGCTTTTGACTCTTCTCTAACCGCATCCAACAGTTCCTGCTTGCCATCTAAGGCATCGTAAATCCACCGAAAGATCTTTGCCTCCGTTTCACGATCGGAATTACTCCCTGAGATGGTTTTGGCGTACTCTAGGACCTTGGGAGCGACTTCGCGTGCTCTTGCTGATCCAACTATTTGTTCAAGTCGGCCTACCCCATAGCGGAGGCTGGCTAGTTGAAGCGGTGACTTTAGTTCGTGAGACTCCCTTGGAATTATCAGAATCCCATTTTGAACAGTTCCGCCACGCTCATAGGTGTCACGGAGAAATTGAGATTCGCCGTTAAGATACGAAGCGTGCTCACTTCGGTTACGACCATTGGTGTCGTCGAGTTTGGATAGTAGAAGGTCTGATTTGCTGACTGAGAGTATGTCGTTGATCGCTCTCTCTGTTCGTGGATTCGAGGGGCGAAAGCTTGAGTCGTGGGCAATAGTGGATCGTCCGGCATGATTTAGTTCCCTGGCGTCAATTGCTTTTGCAACCTTTTCGATCGCGAGCTTAACAACATCCGCGTGGCAAGTTTGCCCAGCTCGACAAAAACATGTGATCGAGATCGGTTGGCCATTCCTGAATGCTTCGCCAAGTAGGACCATGCCGTCCTTCAGTCCGCCTTCGTTCTGTTTGTAGCTATTTCGAAGACGTTCCGAGTAAGCAATAAGCGCGACGTCACGACCTAAACCGCGTGGTGCAATTTCGTTCCGATTGGGCGAAAGAAGACTCAATTCTGGAGTAAGAATATTCCCTAGATCCAAACTTCTGCTCGGCGATTGCGATTCGTTGTTACTTAGGCGTGCTATTACCTTATTGCTTAAATCAAACTTCATGACTTGCCCCCCATCCTCTTCTCGAACTGACCGAGCTATGAAAGGGCAAATAATGTGCCTTAACTAGAGAGGGTTAAGTGGATCAACGCTCCATTTCTATTCCGATTTCTCGCTTATCTCGTTTCTGCCGAACAACCGTCGATTCTTCTCGTTTTTGGAGATTCGAGGAGTAATCCTGAACCCCTTCAGGGTTGGGTTCCGGTGCCATCGCGATGTGAAGAATCTGGTCGTATGTGCTTGGATTGTTCCTCGTATCTTTTTGGAGGGCCAGTTTTAGTCTGGATGCCTCCTTTGTGTCGGGCGTGGCTGCGATCTTTTTCTCAATCTCGGCTACTTCTTTAGTCGTAAAGATTGGTTGGTATTCCGGCTCCCCTGAACTTTGCCACCAAGAGTTTTGCTTAAATGGTGCGGCTTCCTTGCTAGCTTCAAGGGCAAGCTCCTTTGCGGCAATGACGCTAGCTTGAAGATCGGCCTCACGCTCCTTCACTCGCCCTTCTAATTCGTGCCGCAACAATCTGTGGTCCTTATTCTCTAACAACAAATTCAGTCCATGATCGAGGATCGATCCTTTTCGAGGAAGATCAACATCATTCAGGCTCAGATAACTTATCGCCTCAAGGGTTTTGTCGTTGATCGCAAATTTGTGAAATCGCCTAGTTTTTCGGTAGTATTTGAGGTCTTCTTTTGCTTTGTTCAACTCGATATTGCAAAGAATCTCGCGGGCGATCGTTCGCCCGGCGACGAGGTCTTCGCCGTGACCTAGAATCGCCTCCTTAGAAATCCCGCTTCCATCTTGTTGTTGCTCTTTGCTCCCACCAATCAACTTCTTTTGCAGGTTCCAATTCGCAGAATACCGGTCTGACAGTTTAAGTCTTCTAGCAAGATCGTCGATCTCAAGGATTTCCTCGGCAGAAAACTTTGGCTCAAGATCCTTTTGCGTTGCGTGTCGGTCCAGCTCGTCGTACAGAACTCCAACAACCTTTCGGCACGCTTGAAGATCCTTTTGTAAACTCATCAACTGATCGTTCAAACTAGTGTTCACAGTTTCGGTGAGCAGGCTTTGATCTGATCTGGTATATCGGCGTCTTTCTTTATTGGTCAAGGCTTGGATCGCAACACGGATACTCTGAATAACCGACCCATTCGTGTGTTCTTTAGCCTTTGATTCACGATCAATCATAGCTAATGAAATCCGCTCGTTACCCACGGAAACTCTCCGGTAAAAGGCATTATCTCGGAAGTCGAATAACTTCCTTTCACGATTCTGCAATCTCAGTTCTGATAGAATTTTTTGAGCGGCAAGTCGTTCAAGATCCTCCTTATCTCTTGGTTGAATTTCGTTTCTAGTCTCAAGGTCGAGTCGGATCTGCTCTAGGAATCGGTATTCCCTCACTTGGGAATTCGCAAGACACTGATCTTGTAGATCGTCCAGCTCTTCTTTGCTGAAAGAAGGAGACGGCAACTTGGTTCCACTTTTTTTGTGGATTTTTCTTATCTGCCCGGCTGCCTTTCTAACCTCGTCTGTGTCTTCTTTTAGCTTGAAGAATTCTAACTCCTCCTTTGCCAAGATGCTGTGCGTTATAGCCCGGATCTGCCGCGCCTCAGGAGTATTATTTAAGTCGCTGAGTCCACTACTCGCCGCCTCCAATTCTTTTATCGAAACCTTATGTTTCAGCCCAGTTTTTGGATCCGTAACCGGAAATCTCAAGTTCTGACGGTGCTCGACGAGAAAACCAATCCTTTCCTCCTTAAATTTAAGTTGGTATTCTGCCAGAATCCCAAGCCGCAGTGTCTCTCGTTCGTCAAAGTTCCCACTGTTATTCTCACCACTGGTCATATCGCCTGTTCTCGATGAATTCAGGTCTTTGCCATGTTTGTGGGACGGACCGCGTTCTGTGATCAATTCCTCAAGTTTCGTCTTCGCGGATTCGATAAAGATCCCATCGACGATGCCCCTTTTTCCATCGATTAATTCAAAGTGTGGAAGTGCCTCTCGAGGTATTTTATTGAGGGACTTAGCCTGAAGATTCTTAGTGAGATAGTTCTTTTGAATAGCGATATGAACATGCGGATTTGCCGTATTAAGATGAACGGCTCCGGCCCACGCGAGTCTTTTGCTATTGAGACTCTTCTCAATCTGACTCATCGCGAATCGGGCGACGGCCTTTAGTCTTCGCCTACGCACTTCGTCAGTCGAACCAAGATCATGAAAATCTTCTGGCCTGAATGAAAGCACCAGATGATGGAGTTCTTCATTGGTAGGCCGCCCTTTTCCGCAATTCGATTTTAGAAAGTTGTTGGCGTTCTGGACGTTCAATATGTCCGTAAATGCATTGAAAAGCTCACGGCCTTTTTCCGGCTCTTTTTCCGGGTCTATTTTGCTGTGAGCTAGATAGTGTATAAGCCCGCGAGAACTGCCCCTTTTTGACTGGACGCTTGCGATAATTCTCATGACGGATCTGGCTGCTGCTTCTGCAACTTAGGCATGGATTCTATCCGCTGTTTGAGAATCTGCACTTTGGTCCCGAGATAACTTCGGTCTTGCATGTCCTCTTCGACAACATGCCCATGGAACAGAAGGCATTTCTTTTGATCTGTTACCGCGTGGTCGATCAGTTCTGCCATTGCGGTCGAAGCGATAACGACGCTTTCTTTTCGATCTTTCGCATCGGGTGATGCGAACTCAATTAGCTTGGTAAAGACAAGATTCAGGGATGAGATCGACATACTCGACATTGCGTAGATCTCGGTCGCAAGAGACTTGGTAATTTGAAGTAATTCTGAGACTGTTTCTAGTTCTGATTCCAGACGTTCAACTCGCTCTCGAATCTCTGCAAAGTTGCCATTGAGTGAGAAATTAATGGACTCGTTGTCACGCCCCTTACTAACGAGCCAATCAAGCTTCGTCTGACACTGTCCAACTGCGAAAGGCCTCTGTCTGTCGTTCAGGGCGAAATGGATCATTCGACGGACTATCGCAGCCTTGTTCTCGCCGGTTTCCTCTGCGATTTCTTCAAGCTTTCCATGATCTTCGTCGTACGGTCGGACGCTTATAGGACGGCCCTGTTTCGGTTCATTTTTAACATCAATATTCTTCGCAATTCTTTCCTTGTCACGCTTTCTCATTTTTCAGGTTTTCGTTGTAACGATTTGTCACCAGTTCGCCGTTTTGTAATTTTTCCGACAGCTTGGAACTGAGCAAAACACGTGCCTTTAATGAGTTTTTCGCTTAAATTGCGGTTTGTAATTTTGGTGACAAGGCGTAAACCAATGTGTGCTATAGGTTTACACGAATTACAATAGCCCGATTCTGGTCTATCCTGTCATACACTTGCAGCTGTAATTTTTGTTTTTTTACTGGGCCCATCAAACCGCCTCTTTTTTACGCCAAAAGCGGTTCGTTTATACGCCCTCCTGCCTCAATCTAAGCTCCCTTATAGGCTCACTTTTGTTACGGCACGCCGATTGATCTCTTCTTTGTGACCGTAGTTTTACCGAACCAAAGGAGACCAATACTTATGAACGATCAGCGTGATATCACCCCCTCTTCAAAACCGTCCATCGATCGGCCGCTGCTGCAGATCAACCGCCTGACGTACGTGAAATTGAACACTAGAATACTCGAAGCAACTGAGCAGAAGCTGAAGCAGTATCTACAGTTCGCAACCGTCAACATGAACACCGAAATCACGAATGACGATGTTGTCGAGTACGCGCTAAACCACCTTTTCGAACGCGATCCCGCATTCAAAAGCTGGCTTAAGATTAAGAATTAGAAGAATTGACTCTAGGCAGAAAAGGCTGATGGCAGGGTTCCGATCCGGTCCAAGTTTACAGCCGGAACGAATGATTGATGGACTGTTTCGTATCTGGAAACAACCTTCTCAAGCTCTAACTCAAAATCACGGATGTCACACTGTCCGCCATCATTTGAAAGGTGGCCGGACAGCTGCTCCAAATCCTCTGCCGACAGATCAGTTGATACTCTCGATGACGCACGAGCCAGGCGGTCTGCCACTTCCTGAAATACTACTCCCGAATGACCTTTTACCCACCGCCAGGAGACATGATGGCCGTAACAAGCTTTCACCAAACGGGTCCAGAACTGACGATTAGTACGCATTCTATTAAGGCCCGCCATAGTGTCGATCACATATCTTGAGTCTGAAACGATCTCGACTCGGCATGAGCGATGCAGCTGCTCCAAAGCCTCTGTACAAGCGAGTATTTCAGCCTGCTGATTGGTAACCTGTCCGAGGTATTGAGCTACCAATTTGATCTCGAGGCGATTATGATCGATCATCACCGCACCGCATCCCGCCGACGAGTCGATCGCCCCGTTTCTCATGCATGACGCATCGGCATAGATCCTCACAAGTGGTGTGTATTCATCCGCACGTCTAAGACCGCTTTCATTCTCAACTAACTTGATTACGCTCATTGTCCACCTCTTGTTTTTTCAAGTGAAAATGGGCAAAGCTCTGAGACTTTGCCCCTTGTTGGCGAAGAGAATCTATCTCAGAATTGATCGACGAACTCCTCTTCGACTGGCGTCTCGGGAGCGGTGGAGCCGCTGTATTCCGGGACATCAGACTCGCCGCTACCGCCCTCCGATGCCAATCCATCCTGATCGTTTCCGCGGTTCGAACCGACGAACTCAAACGAGAATAGTGACACTTCGGCGCCGGATCTGGGTTCCCCCTTATCCGTACTCCAGGGGCTGAACGAGAGTCTGCCGTGAACAAGCAGATGCGTTCCCTTCTTGACGTGTTCGGCTAAAGTCTCAGCCGTCTTTCCGAAGGCGACAACGTTGAACCAGTGTGTGACTTGCACACGACCTTCGCCACTGTTCTTGAAAGAGTTGGAGGCCATCGGGAAGCTCGCGACCGGCGTACCCTTTTCTGTATATCGCAGGCTCACATCGCGGCCTGTGTTTCCGAGTATCGAGATATTTGCTGACATGGATTATTCTTGCTCCTTTATTGGTTTTATTTTTCTCCGAATGGAACGGCAGTTGGCCACTTAGTGCAGAACCATGAGGCAAACTGCTTACAGGGCTGACCACCGCTCCTTTCGGTATTTACTTCACAACAACTTTCAGGCCGAAGGAACAACCTGGATATGTGATCTTTGAACTGCCGGCTGTGCAAAGAGGCTCCTCTGGATCATACGGCTCGTGTTCACGCTCTCGCTCAACTCCGCTTCCCGTGCCCTTATCGAATCCCAAAGTTTTTGTTTCTCCTGACGCTTGAATGCCTTTACCCCAGGATCGTTGTAGAGTCCGAACTTCAGGAATCGAAGCTGTCCGTGGGTTGCTTTTTCGATCTTTCGAAGCCAATGTCTAGCCTCTCTTGAGAGCTGTCCCTTGAGCCTTACCTCCTGAGATTTTGCGACTGTATTGAGAGCCGTGAACTCCTTGAGGGAGAGACTTTTCTGCTCCTTAAATTCCGAGTAAGCCTTCTTCTTAAGTCCGGCTAGATCGGCCGTATCCGCAGTGCCACGGATAGCAAGATAGGTTTCCTGGTATGCGTCGTGGCGCAGGCTGCGCAAATGAAAATCAGAGTATTGACGCTGCCACAGAAGACGTAAGACGGAAGCCGCGTATTGCATTTCTTCGAAGTCCGGATTGATCTCTTGATCTACGAGAATTTCGATACTGCTACCCTTGCCGAACGAATAGATGCGGCGTGCAGAACGGATCGCTTTTTCATCATAGATTCGATCAAGTGAAAGTGCCAGCCATTCTTCGAATTCCTGATCCGAGAACGGATGTCTAGATGGCATCGACCATCCAGCACAGTTGATCATCCTACGTCCTTCCTGAACCGTGTTACCGCCTAGAGAATGACCGACAAACAGCTTCGGAAGCTGTGCCGAAAGTCCTCTGGATTCATACGGGAGACAATCCGCATCGATCTCGCAATCCAGATCAAAGACGACTACCGAACGCTGGCTCGAGCTCATCGTTATACCGATCAATCCGTTCTCGTCGAACTGCTCAAGCTGCTCGAAAGTAGTGAAATCTCGATCAAGTTCTTCGATGGATTTATTGCCGTCTTCGAGATAGAAATCCGCAAAGTCATCGAATATCATTCGGCTGACCTTTTGACGGCCCACCCGTCTTAGAACCGCCTGCATTTCATCATCAAAGTTCGGGCACCGTGGCGGGAGAGGTTTACGGTTTTTAGCGGCTTCCTGAACTCGTCGCTGGTCTGCGACACAGAGCTTTTGCTCGGTCATTCGCGACTCTTCGCAACTGATCTCGCGGTCGGACAAGGTAGCTGTAACGGCTTCTAACTGCATGCCGAGGAGTGCCATTTCTTTGAGAACGTCGCTAACGCTTCTGCGCCGGATCTCGCCGTAGTAGTAAGAGGCAATTTGCTCATACTCAAACTGCCCGGCATCTGGGCTTGCAATGGCCTTTACGCATCGGACGAACTCTTTTGCATCCGTTTCGTCGCATAGAACTTTCACCGCATACTCGAGCGAGAGTATCCTCACGCGGTCGACGGCTTCGGGCTCAAGTTCATCGGCTATTCTAAGAACTACATCGCCCAGGATAGAGAACTCTTCAAGCTCTCGTCTGCGCATCGGATTCGATGAAAGATGAGCACACCAGTCCTGCATCGGCGATCCGTTATTTACCGGCATAAATGCCAGCATCGAGTTATTCGGACCATGTTTTCTGAGCTGTTCAACATTAATTCTTTCTGCCATAACTTCCTCTCTCGAATCGGCGTAGTTGCCGAATCGAAAATGCGTTAGTTTAAGGGCCGCATTTTCAAAACCCTGAATTAAAAGCACTTAAATTCAGGCTTGAAAATCCCTCTCAAGTTGCGGGAGAAGTACGTTAAGGAAAACGAGACCGGCTGGTTATAAAGAAAGGTCTTTCAGACGCTTTTGTAGATATGCGAACGTTTGCGGTGCCCGGCTTTCGAGTTGAGCCCGGCCGGTTCCGATGCCGTGTACGGGAATTACAATGACTTGATCGGATGTCGAACTTATAGCCGACAGTAGCTCAAAACCCTTGTCGATCGCTGCTTTGTTTTGTTCAAATTCGGCATCCGTAAAATAGGCATCTTCCCGATAGTTGGGGAGCTTCTTGGTCGGTATCCCGACTACATTCGGTTCGCCTCTCATCGCCGCTGCCTGCCCGCCAAAGCCTCGCCGCGCCAGATTGTCGCCGAAAAGGAAGATACGGTCGCGATGCTCACTAACGTAGGCTCTTGTGATCCACTTCATCGTCAAAACGCGGTATCTCATGGCAGACTCCCCTCACGCAAAAGACTATGCAAAGGTCGCAAAAGAAACTGCCGCCTGAAGAGCGTTATCTCCACAGGCGGCAGGTTATCGATTGGCCGATCGGTGGATTAGTAAGCAGCGGCCTGCTGGAGTTCGACCGGTGCGGTCTGTGCTGTCTGCATTGCTGCCCCGTCGCCGTTCTCATCGCGGCGGCCCGACAGGAACTGGAACTCCTGCAGGACGATCTCCGCCCCGGCCTGCGGCGACTCGTTCTGATCTACCCACGGGTTGAAGGTCAGGCGTCCCTGGACATAAAGACGACTGCCCTTTCGCACATAACGTGCAAGTGTTTCCGCCTGCTTGCCGAATGCTGTAACGCGAAACCAATCCGTCTTTTCCACGCGCCCTTCCGCGCTATTCCGGAACGAATTCGAGGCCATTGAAAAACTTGCCACGAGGGTGCCGTTGTCTGTGATCTTGGTTTCCGGGGTCTTGCCGAGGTTGCCGATGATTGAAATATTTGCTGACATTTTCTTCATTCTCCTGTGTGAT
>Ga0138256_10000824_pt1 | contig 33521 bp, 21 predicted proteins | sample KNB2016incub_MG_FD_105486 | JGI IMG/M metagenome (GOLD analysis project Ga0138256, IMG submission 105486) | Active sludge microbial communities from wastewater in Klosterneuburg, Austria - KNB2014incub_MG | ecosystem: Engineered > WWTP > Activated sludge > Unclassified | place: Austria... | reverse complement strand
CCGCAATGGCGAGGGGTCTGGGGTTCGCGTCTGCCCCGTCTGCACGGAGCGCGCTGGAGCGGGACGGACGTCCCGGGGGGTGCGACGGTTTACCGCCGGAGGAAGGGGCCGTAGATCACGGGACGTTACGCATTACCAACGCTTTACCACGATCACAGGACGTCACGCGTTGCCATCCACTCCGTCCCGCTGCCACACCGCGTGCCCGACGAAGAACGGCCCGAGTCGGTCCATGAACATCGATGTCTGGCGCGTCTTCCGCATTTCCTCGACGACCTTGGACAGCGGGTGCAGGTCGCGGCCCGTCAGGGCGACGACGAAGTCGTTGTCGTTGGCGTCGAGGCCGAAGCACGCCAGGCGGACGTCATGCGCCAGTCCGGCGCGGCCGTAGGCCATGCCGATCGTGCCGTGCTCCTTGAGCATCTCGCGCTGTTCCGAAAGGGGTGCGGCGGCGAAGGCGCCCTTGCGCCGCAGCGGGTACCACACCGCCCAGCGCTCGTCGGCGTTCAGCACGGCGCGGCGCGGGCGATGGATGAGCGTGTCCGCCAGGTCGGGCTCATAGCCCAGGCTGTACGTTCGGCCGAACATCGTCAGCTCGGGCTTGTGGGCAAGGTCGGCAAACGGCGGGGTGTTCAGGAAGGCGCGCAGCTCGGCCACGAAGAACGTCGGGTCCGTGGCGAAGGTCAAGAGCGCGACGCCCCGCGGGTCGCCGGCGTCGGCATAGAGGACGGCGCCGAACGGTGCGGCGGTCAGGGCCGCGACGAGAGGCGCGGGATCCGGGCAGCCACCGAAGGCCAGCAACTGCATGTACAGACGTCGATCCAGCACTTGTGGCGCACCATCCCTCGGTCCGCCTTTCTCGGCGATCTCGGGTACGGGCAGGCCGGATTCCATCATGGGACACGCATCCCTCTGGCGCCATGGGCACGGGGCCGGGCGAAGCGCGTGCTACAGTATCGCCCCCCCCCGGCACCGACGGACGATCGACGGACGATCGACGGCCGAAGTATACGGCAGCGCACGACAGGCAACCCGACGTGGAGATCGACGCTCTCTTGCAGCACCTGCGCAACCTGCCGCTGTGGGTGATATTCGCCGTGCTGTTCGCCGGTACGTTCCTGGAGTACATCCTGCCGCCCTTTCCAGGCGACACCGTCGTCGTGGCCGGCGCTGCCCTATTCACCGCGCTCGGCTGGCCGATGTGGCCGGTGTTCGTCACCGTGACGGCCGGCGCGGTGGCCGGGTCGGCGGCCTCGTGGTGGGCCGGGCGGGCGGTCGCGCGGCGCGGCCTCGATCGGCTCACGCCGCGCACGCGCGTTGCCGTGACGATGCTGCTCGACCGCTTCGACCGCCACGGCCCGATGTACCTCGTCGTCAACCGATTCCTGGCCGGCGTGCGGACGTTCTTCTTCGTGGCGGCCGGCATGATGGACTACCGGCTCGGCATCGTCCTCTTCTGGTCGACGGTCAGCTCGCTCATCTGGAACGGCTGTCTGCTCGCACTCGGCCGCTTCCTCGGCGGCAACGTCGAAGCGCTCACGCGCGTGATGCGCGACTACAACCTCGTCGTCGGCGTCGTGATCGTCGCCATCTTCACCGCCGTAGCCTGGAATGTCTGGCGGGCGGTGCGCACGGTCTGACGCGTGTTCGGAGCGCCGGACGGTCCGGGCCGATCAGTCGTCCTCGCGGGTAAGGTCGATTTCCCGGCTCTCCTCACGGCCGTCCGTGTGCTTGTAGATGAGCCGGATCTTCAGCTTGTCCTCGCCGAAGCAGATGTCGCCCTGCCGCCCGGTTGCGGCCACGGACGTCGCCGGCCCGCCGCCGATCTGCAGCCGGACGTCCGTGACGTTCTCCGTGCGCCAGTTCACCGCCGTGCAAAGCTGATCCTTGCCCAGATTCGCCTGGCCGTTGTCCGGATAGAACTCGATGACCGGCAGACCGCTGTTGGCCGTCGGCACCGGCGCGGTCGTCGGGGCTACGACAGGTGCGGCGACCGTCGGCTGGGCGACGGCGGCGGTCGTCGGAACGACCGGGGGGGGCGGCGGGAGCGTCGGCGCGGCGGCGGCCGTCGGCGTCAGTGTGGCGGTGGGGGTCACGACGGCGGTCGGCGGCGGCGTATTCGTCGGCGGCTCGGCCGTCGCGGGCAGAGCGGTCGGCTCCGCGGGTGCGTCGGTCGGATCGGCGCAGGCGCCGAGCGACAGCGCGAGAACGGCGAGCGCGCCGGCGGCGGCGATCGCCGCGAACGCGCGGGCGCGGGGGCTCGACGACACGGCGGACGGACGACTGGACGGAAGGGCGGGGTGCACGGTCGGCTCCTGGCGCTGCAGGCGTAACGGCGGGATCGGCGCGCCGGCGGCGTGCGCGACCTCGGCAGGATACACCGAATCACGCAACGATGCCGTACGCCGGTCGCCTCAGAGGACGACCGGCGTACGGCATCGTGTTCCACATCACGCCATCACGCGAACGCGGGCTGAATGCAGGCGCGAGCCGAACTCACGCCGCGGCGGGCAACACTATGGGCATGGGATGATGCGCGCCACCTCGCGGTAGATGCGCAGCAAGTCGGCGGCGTCGGGCACCGGATAGAACAGCGACGGGTCGCCGGCCACCTGCCGCAGCAGCGCCTCGTCGATGTCGCTTCCCAGGCCCACCGTGATCACGGTGATCCCGGCGCTCTTGGCGGTCTGCGCCCAGTTGTAGACGAGCTGCACATCGGGACCCGAGTGCGCGCCGTCCGTGACGAGGATGATCGAGCGCTTGTTCTCCGAGCGGTGACGCGCGCTCAACAGCTCCTCGGTGCCGGCTTGCAGGCCGGTGTCGATGAACGTGCCCGCGGCCTGCATGGCCGGCAGCGTCTGCAGTGCGGCCGCGAGCACCGCCTTGTCGCTCGTGAGCTGCGCCGCCACATGGCTCGTCGCGTTGAAGCCGACGACGGCCGCCTGGTCCGACGGCTTGAGCAGGTTGACGATCTCGAGCGCCGCGGCGAGCGCCGCATCGATCTTCCGCGGGCCGCCCGGATGGGTCGGATCCGCCATGCTGATCGACGTGTCGATGACGAGGGCGACGTCGATCGTCTGCTCCTCGGGACGGCACTCCGGCCAGTTGCGGAACACGACGGGCAGGTAGAGGTCGCTCGGCACCCGCGTGGCCGTCGGCGTCGCGGTTGCGGTGGCGGTCGGGAGGGGTGTCGACGTTTCGGTGGGCGTGCTCGTCGGGACCGTCGTCGGCGTTGCCGTCTGCGGGATGACCTCGACGAGGGCGGCCGGGAAGTCCATCATGCCCTTCAAGCCGTCACTGTCCGTCCACTCGATGCCGGCGCTGTCGCTGATCGGCCAGACGCCGGGCTCCTGCGGTGCGACGCGATACGTCAGCGTCTGCGGCATCGTTCCGGTGGGCAGCTGCCATTCGATGAGCTGGCCGGTGATCGTCGCCGTCACGGGATCCACGGACGCCGGGTCGAGCGTCATGTTCGCCGCGACCTGGTCCCTGGCCTTGAGGTCGGTCAGCGCGACGGGCTTGGGTGCGGCCAGCACCTGTTCGTAGAGCTCGATGATCGCCTTCACCTCGCCCGGTTCGAGCACCAAGCTCCCGTGGCTGGCGAACGAGCGGTGGTTCTTGCGGTTGAGATTGCGGCCGAAGCCGACGGAGATCACGTGGGTCGTCCGGTCGAGCTCGGCGCCGCGGAGATCCTTCAGACAGAACTGGAAGTCGCTCATCAGGATGACGATCGTCACCCGACCATCGTCGCCGAGATTGCTGCGGCTCGCGTTGCCGTTAAGGAACTTCGCCGCTTCCCGCAAGCCCGCGTTCGGGTTCGAGAGGTCGAATCCGCGCATCCGGTTGGCGCCGCTCGACACGTCGGAGGGGTCGTTCGTCAGGTTCATCTTCACCTTGGCCTGCGCCGCGAACGACACGAAGCCGATCCGTAGCCGGTCCGAGGCCATGTCGCGTTGGATCACGGGCTGTTCGAGCAGGTCGCGAACGAACGTCTTCTCTTCGCGCAGCAGGTCTTCCTCGCCGGCCGGCTCGAGCGCGATCTCGCGCCCGGCCTGCGGGTCGGGCGTCGCGGTTCGGCGCGGCGGGCGCCGGGGCGTGTTCGTGGCCGTCGGCTGGAAGCCCCCGCCGACGTTGGCGCAGAAGGCCGGCTCGTCGCGGTTGCTGCCGCTCCCTGGCGTACCGCCGACCCCGCCGCCCGGGTCCTCCGTGGCGCGCGGATCCGGCGTCTCATCCGGCGGGGGAACGCGCCGGGTGGCCGTCGGTCGTCCGCCCGCACCGCCGCCCACGTCCGCCCGCGTCATCGACAACGAGTCGTCGCCGACGATGATCAGGTCGACCGGCAGCCGCTTGGCGCCACACGTGACGCTGACGACGAGCGTGGCGTCCACCGAGCCGCCGAGCGCCACCGTCTCCGGGGCGATCGACTTCTGCGTTTCGGCGTTGCACGTCGTCACATCCTGGACGGCGGGCTTGGCGCTGGATGTGTGGGTGCTGCGGCCGAGCAACCCAACCTGCACTGCTCCCATCGCCGCCAACGCGACGAATGCCGCGCTCAGCGATGCCCACTTCGATCGCACCCCCGTGCTTCTTCCGACCATGCGACTCACCTCCCGTGCTCAGCGCGTCGATCCGGTGCCGGCCATCCGCTCGGTGCCATGGAGCGTGTCCGGGGACGTGGATCGACATGAATCGAAGGCTGGACGCCGTCACAACGTCCGTATGACGCCGGGAGGGTAAACACTCGCGGCCGCAAACCGGGATAGTCGATCGACAGCATGCCGATGGAATTTACACTTTGATTACACTTTTGGCGGTCATGCGGGCCGTGTTGGTGTAACCCACGGCGCAGCGCGCACGCCAAGTCGACGGACGCAGGAGGTGATCATGGTTCGGATATCGCGCGGCAGTCGTACGATCGTCATGCTTGCCTGCCTCGGTCTTGTCGGCCTGGTGGACGGCGTGGAACCGGCGGCGCAGCCCGTCGCCCGTCTCGACGACCCGCTGCATGCGGCGCAGGAGACCGTGCCGACCCTCTACCCGGGCCATCCGCGCCTGATCGTCGGCGGCTACCGCGGCGTCGCGGTGGCCGAGCTGCGTGCGGCGTGCGCGCGGCCCGAGCTGAAGGTGCAGTGCGCGCAGATCGGCGGCCGGCACATCCTGGATGATGCGATGCGCTACCTGCTCGACGGCGACAACGCGGCCGCCGACCGCGTCGCCGCCGGTCTGCGCGCGTGGACGTCGTGCGCTGCGGGCGACATCGGTAGCGAGCACAGCGAGTGGGGCGGCTTCGCGCTGGCGTACGACTGGATCTGGACGACGCTCACGGCGGCCGAGCGCCGCCGCCTCGACGACATGTGGTTGCACTGCGGGCAGCTTCTCGCCGGCGAGCTCGACTCGAACGGGCCGCACCTCTGGCACGGCTACACCTCGCTCGCCGCATCGCTTGCCCTGATGGCGCTGGCCTGTGACGGCGACGGCGACGCGGCGCGCTGCAGGCCGCTCCTGCAGGTGGCGGTGGACCGCTTCCGCGGCAACGCACTCGAGGCGTACGCCGTCGTCGGCGGCGCGTGGCCCGAGGGCTACAACTACGAACGCAGCCACTTCTTCTCGGCCGACCCGCCCGGCCAGTACGTCATGGACGCGCTGCGGGCCTGGGACTCGGCGGTCGAGCAGGACACGCCGGCGCATGCGAGCCTGTTCGAGACGATCGCCGTCGAGGAGGGCGATTGGCTGCGCGGCCTCGCCTTCCACGTGCAGTACGGCACGCTCGATGCGTACGGTCCCGGCGGCAAGCGGACGTTGCTGCGCGGCGGCGACATGCCGACCGGGCAAGCCTGGCCAAACAAGCAGTACCGGCCGTTCGTCGACAGCATCGCGCGCGTGTACGGCGACGGCGTGCTGGCCAAGTGGGGCCGCGACCTCGAAGCCGACTGGTCCTTCGTTGGCGGCGACGGGACGTACCACCCGATTCATCGCTACAGCCTGCCGTACAACCTGCCGCTGGACGTGCCGTCCGTGGCGCCTGACGACGCGGACGCCCCGGGCGGACCGCTGCCCCTCGGCCGCATCTGGGCGCGCGACGACCTCGGCTACGTCATCGCCCGCTCCGGCTGGGACGCGGGCGAGACGACGCTCGGCTACCGCGCGGGCAAGTGGTTCACCGGCCACCAGCACCTCGACCAGGGCCACCTCGATCTCTGGCGCAAGGGGCCGCTGGCCGTCGATGCCGGGGTGTACGCCAGCTGGGGCACGCCGCACCGCGAGGCGTATTACATGCGCACGGTGGCGCACAACACGCTGCGCATCCCGCGGATCGGCGAGACGTTCGACCAACATCCGGCGCTCGGTTCCCAACAGGTCAACGACGGCGGCCAGCGCATCCACACCTACGCCCGCGGGGGCTGCGCGCAATGCATGCAGACCGTCGCCGAGTGGCGATCGAACGTCGGCGCCGGCCTGCACTTCGAGGCCGGCCGCATCGACGCCTTCGCCGACGCGCCGGCCTACACCGTCGTCTCGAGTGACCTGACGTCCGCCTACAACGCGACGGCCCACGCGAGCGCCGGCAACGCCGCCAAGGTCGCGTCCGTCCAGCGTGACGTCGTCTTCCTCCGCCCTGACTTCGTTGTCGTCACCGACCGCGTCCGAACGACGGACGGCACGTCGCCGCCGCGGTTCACGCTGCACCTGCCCGGTCGCCCGGTGCTCGACGAGGTCGTGGTCGACGAAGGGACGCTCGACGACGGCATCCTGCACTCCGATACCGACCGTTTCGCGTTCGACAACGGCACCGGCGGCCGTCTGACGATGCGTGCGCTCGCGCCGCTGGACGCGGGCCTCACGGCCGTCGGCGGCCCCGGCCACCGCTACTGGGTCGACGGCGCGAACCGCGACGCGGGGGCAAACGGCCTCGAGGGCACGCCGGCCGAGCCGGGAATGTGGCGCGTCGAGAGCGCGTCGCGCAACCTGTCGACCGCGGGTCGCAACCACCTTCTGGTCCATGCGCTGACAGTGACGGACACCGGGCGGACGGCGCTGCCCGTGTTCTTGAGCCGCGGGTACAGGGATCGACCGGGCGTCAGAGCAGCGCACGTCGTCGTCCAGGAGGGCGACGGCGTCGTCCGCGCCATCGTACAGAGTGCCGCCGTTCCGCGCGAACGGGTCGTGACCGCGAACCTGTCGGTTTCCGGCACGCTGCCGCTGCGCCTCGAGCTGCTGGCCACCGGCCTCGAACCGCGCGCGACGCACGTCGTGTGTTTCATGCCCTGCACCCAGCCCAACCGCTGGACGACGACCTCCGACGACGAGGGCATCCTGTACGTGCGCTCGGAGCGATCGGTCGACGTGTCCGGGGGCTCGGCGGTCTTCCTGGCGCGCTGCCCGCCCGTCGACGTCGAGAGCGAGTGGTGGCGCCAGGTCTGTGCCGAGCCCGATCCTCGTCCGACGTCGACCGCTCCGTCGACTCCCGCGCCGACAGCGTCGATCACGCCTGCATGGGCCGGGCGCGCGGTGCTGCCATGGGGGTCACGGTTCGCGCGGTAGCGGCTCCCCGCCGGGCGGCGACACCCCGCTCAGCCACCAGACCCCTGCCGCCGCCAGCGCCACTGCCGCCACGAGCGCCGTCGGCATGCCGAGCCACAGCGTCACCCCGCCCAGCGCGATCGCGCCGCCGAAGACGAGGCCCGACGCCAGCGCGGGGCGGCCCGGCAGCCCGTCGGCGACGGCGAGCCACATCGCCGGCGTCGCCGACTGGAGAAGGGCGACGCCTGGAAGGAGCAGCGCCAGCCGCTGGTCCGCTGCCGCCAGCAGCGCCGCGGCCGCCGTCAGCGCCCCCAACGTCCAGTTCCGCCGCCCGAACCGGTCGCTCGCGAGGCCGCCGACGACCTTGCCGATGCCCGCCGCCAGCGCCAGCGCCAGCAACGCCGAGTGCTGGCCCGCCCATGCGAACTGCACGGCCGTCCACGCGGCCGACCGGAGCGCGATGGCCAACAAGAGCAGCGCCATGACGAGGTCGTGCGGCTCCAGCGCGTGCGCAGCGGCACCGCCGGCGGCCTCCGGCACGGCCCGGTCGCCATCCGCCGGCAGCCAGGCGATGGCCGCGACCAACAGAGTGAACGCCACGAGCCACGGTCCGCCGCCCGTCCAGCCGCCCGCCGCCAGCGCGCCGCCCACGGCCAGCCCGACGACGCCCGGCGCGGCGAAGATGCCCGTCCGTGCAGCCCGCCCGTCGGCCGCCGCCAGCGTCAGCGCCCCGCCGCCGACGTGGAACAGCGACGACCCGGCACCGGCCACCACAACGGCCAGGCCGTTGTCGACGCCCCGCAATGCGATCGCCGCCGCGCCGCATGCAAGCCCAACCAGCACCGCCGCCTTCGGCCGCTTGACGCGATCGACCGCGGCGCCGACGAATGGCTGTGTCGCGAACGCGAGGGCGTTGTAGAGCAGAACGAGCCCGACGGCTGCTCCCACGCCTTCGGCGGCGACGACGCCGCCCAGCAACAGGCCGGCGGCCCCATCGGAGGCGGCATGGGTGAGGCCGAGCACCGGGGCGACGACGCCGCTGGCACGCCAGGAGCGTGTACGGCGGCGCAGCGTGTACTGCGGCTGGACGGCGATCTGCGGAGTGGCAACAGTCATGGGGTCTGATTTTCGGTGCGGCGCCCGTGGTCAAACAGCTACGGCGGCCCTGGATACGGCGGCCCTGGGTGGAATATGCTCAGAGCCACGTACAGCAGGCCCAGCGCCATCGGCACGTAGCTGACCGCGTTGACGACGGCGGAGTGGGCGAGCGTTCGCCACCCGCGTCCATCGCGGCGGAAGAGGTGCAGGACGACCGCCTCGATGAGCGTTGTCGCCAGCCACAGGAATGCGAACGCGCTGAACCAGGCGACTAGGTGGCCGGGGTCCGAGGGTTTGGCGGCGAGGTCGAACAAGTCGGCGTCGCCGCGACGCGCGCTGAACCGATCGAAGAAGTCGGTGGCCGAGCGATTGAATACGATCCCGACCAGGGCCGTGGCGACGTTCATCGCAGCCGCGGCCTTCCAGACGGTCCGCCACGGCTGGGACCGGTCGAGCCACCGCAGCACGAGTCCCTCGCCGGCGATGATGACCAGCACGAGGTACACGGTAACCGCGAGCCCGAGCGAATACGCGTGGGTCACGATCGGCACCGCCATGTCGAGCAGGGCGGCGGCCGGAAGCCACAGACCGAGCGGCGGTGCGGGCATCGCAGGCTTCCTTCGAGGGCGACGGCAACGGTAACGCGACGAGGCCGTGGAGCATAGGGTATGCCACGACCTCGGAATCGACCATCAACGGTCCGGTTGGCGGCAATCGACGGCCATGGGCCGTCGAACACGCCGGTTAGGCGATGAGGCGCTACCCGAGCGCCCTTGCCACGCGCTCGAGGTTCGCCATCTCTTCGGCGTACAGTCGCCGCAGGAAGGGTGGCGCGACGAGCCGTTGGACCCAGCCGGCGAGGCCGGGCTCGGTCCAGACGGTATCGAACCGCACCGCCGCCTGCCGCCCGTCATCGAGCGACTCGACGGTGAACGTCGTCACGACGTCGCTCCCGTCTAAGCCGGACTCGACGAGGACGCGCCCCGGCTCCGGCTCCGTGATCCGGGCGCGGAGCCGGCGGTCGACGCCCATCACGCGCATGCCGAAGCGGATGACCGTCCCCGCGCCGACGCCGCCTTCCTCGACCGACAGGTCGTGGAAGACGCGCGGCGGCAGGATGCGGGGGTGGCCGTCGACGTAGTCGGCGATGACGGCGTACACGGCCGACGCCGGGGCGTCGAGCACGGAAGCGTGCGAGACCTCGATGCGCGCCATCCGTCGAGCCCTCCCGGTCTAGCGGTCGTCGTCGCGGCGCGCCGGACCGTCGCTGGCCAGGAGCGCAGCTCGCTCCTCGGGCGTCATTCGGCGACGCGGCTCGATGCCGATGTTCACGACACCGCGGGCCTGCCGGTCCGGCGGCACGGGACGGCTGCCGACTTCGGCCGGCGCGGTGCGGCGCGGTTCAGCCGGACGGCGGTCGTCGCGGCGCGGCTCGTTCGAGCGGCGATCGTCCTGGCGCGGCGCGGGTCGCCCGCCGAAGGCGGCGGCCGGTTCCCGGCGCGACACGCCGTTCCCATTCCCGTTGCCGACACGCGGGGCCGGATCCGGTCGGCGACCATCGCCGCCCCGCACGCCATTGTCCGAGCGCCGAGCAGCATCGCCGGTGCGCACGCTGTTGTCCGTGCGGCGACCATCTCGACCCCGCCCGCCCGCATCGGTGCGCCCGCCGCTCTCGACGCGGCGTCCATCACCGCTGCGCGCCGGGCCGTCCGCACGACCGCCGCCGCGACTCGGCTGCGTTTGCCCCGCCGTCGCAGCGGCGCGGGCCGGTGCCGCGCTGGACGATGTCGAGCGGCCGTTGACGCTTGGCGCGGGCGCCCGCCCGGCCGGCTGGCGTGACCGCTCGCCGCGGGCGCGCGGCACGCCTTGGCCGGCGGCGCGAGCGACGCGGTTGCGGTCGGCCTGCTGGCGACGGGTCAGCAGCGGCTCGGAGTCGTCGATCATGTAGTTGAAGTCGGGCACCGTGATCGGCGCCAGCTTGAGGCCGGTCAGCGCCTCGACGGCCTGCCAGAGCGCCTCGTCCGTGTGTGAGTAGAGCGTCATCGCGATGCCGTCCCGACCGGCACGGCCGGTGCGGCCGATCCGGTGGACGTAGTCCTCGGCCATCGTCGGCACGTCGAGGTTGATCACGTGCGACAGGTGAGGGATGTCGAGGCCGCGCGACGCGACGTCGGTGGCGATCATGAGCCGCAGCTTGCCCGAACGGAATGCGTCGAGGATCTGCTCGCGCTTGTTCTGGGCCACGTCGGAGTGGATCGCGGCGTTCGTCAGGCCGGCCTGGCTCAACGCCTTGGAGAGTTTGTCGGCGCGCCGGCGGGTACGGCAGAAGACGATGGCCGCTTCGACCTCCTCGTCGCGCAGCAGCCGTGCCAGCAGCTCCGGTTTCTGGTCCTGCGCCACCGGGTAGAGCCGCTGCTCGATCCGATCGACCGCCGTGTTCGGGGCATCGACTTCGACGCGCTCCGGGTTGTGGAGATAGTCCTTGGCGAGGGCCGCGATCTGCGGCGGCATCGTCGCCGAGAAGAGGAGCGTCTGGCGTCCGGCCTTCGGCACGCGGCCATCCTCGAGAACGCGCCGGACCTGCGGCAGGAAGCCGAGATCGAGCATCCGGTCGGCCTCGTCGAGGACCAGGTACTTCACGCCATCGAGGCGGACGTTGCCGCGCTCGAGGTGGTCGATCAGGCGACCCGGCGTGGCCACGAGGACGTCCACGCCGCGCGTGAGGGCGGTGGTCTGCGGGCCGTAGCCGACGCCGCCGTAGACGGCCGTCACGCGAAACCGGACGTGCTTGCCGTATGCAGCGAACGCGTCGGCAACCTGGATCGCCAGCTCGCGGGTCGGCACGAGGACGAGCCCTTCGGGTTGGCGGCCGGATGCGCCGCCGTTGCGCTGGAGATCGTTGTGGCGATGGTGCAGCCACGGCAGTGCGAAGACGGCGGTCTTGCCGCTGCCCGTCTGGGCGCACGCGATGAGGTCGCGCTTAGCCAGCGCGACCGGGAGGGCATCGATCTGGATGGGCGTTGGGGTGGTGTAGTCCCGCTCGGCAAGCGCGCGCAGGACTGGCTCGGCAAGGCCGAGCTCAGCAAAGGTGGTCATGGGTTTTCCTCTCATGAGCGAAGCACGATCAGCATTCCGCTCACGGGGACCCTGGAGGCCACCCTACTCGACGACGGCAAACCTGAAAGCAGTCTGGCGCTGAGCAAGCGGAGGATGAAGCGCTGGTAACGAGCCCGCAAGGCACGTTGCCTGGCGGGCAATTGACGATAACGATAGGGAGGCGACCCGTCGATGGCAAGTTTTCGCACGCGTGACAGGGCTGGACCCTGACCAGGGGGTTGACATGTAGAACATCCGTTCTATACTTGATCCTCCCTGGGCGGCACCGCCGCACGCCCGCAACCCAAGGACTCAGCGCCATGGCCGCCGCCACTCCGACATTCGATTCCATACCCACCCTCGAGGTCCGCGTCCCCACGCGACCGGCTGTGCTGCGCGGTTGGCGACCGTCCGCCGTCGTTGCCGTCATGTTCGGAGCGCTGGGTGCGGCGGCCGTCGTCGGCAGCCTGCGCGGTACGCAATCCGCCGCCCGTTCCAGCGGCGTCGTGGCGCCGGTCTTCATGAGTTTTGGCGCCGGGGACGTGCGAGATCGGGTCGCTGTGCGGACTGAGCCGGGCGGCGGCGAGACGGTGGCGCTGCTTCCGGCGGGCACACGCGTTGGAATCGGAGGGCGCGCGGCATTCGGCGATGCATGGGCGAGCGGCGTCGACTACTGGGTAGCGGCCGAGATCGATGGCCATGTGGTGCGCGGATTCGTGCCGGCCGGCGGCGTCGATGTGCAGGCGGGAGATCCGCCCGTTCTCTCGTTCGAAGGTGCGGATGCGGGCGGCGGCGTATCGGCGGCGGCTTCGGTCGTCCCGATCGAACCGGTCGGCGCGGGGCGCGACGCGGCTGATACCGCCGATACCGCCGCTGCCGACGCCCCTGTTCGTGCTTCCGCCGCACCGTCCGTCGCCGAAACGGTCGCGATCCCGTGGCTGCCGGAGCCGGTGCGGTCGTGGTCCGAGCTCCTGAATGCGGCCGCCGCGACCCACGGCGTCGCCGCCGACCTGTTGGCGATCGTCACGCTCGTAGAGTCGGGCGGCCACCCGTCGGCGCGCAGCCATGCCGGTGCCACAGGGCTCATGCAGGTCATGCCCGCCACCGCCGGCGACATCGCCCGTCAGCGCGGCTTGGGTGCGTTCGACGCTGCGCGCCTGAACGAACCCGCCGTCGCGATCGACTTCGGCGCATGGTACCTGGCGCAGCAGCTCAAGGCGTTCGGCCAAGCCGATGATGCGGACTGGGCGAAGTCCGTCACGCTGGCAGCGGCAGCCTACAACGGCGGCCCGGGAACCGCCATGCGCTTCCAGCGCGACGGAAGCCTGCCGAACGAAACGCGGCACTACATCGACTGGGTCGGCGGCATGTGGCGCGAGCGCGCCGACGCGACTTCGTCCACCTACGAGCGGTGGATGGCGGCCGGCGGCAGCGTGCTCGTCGGGAAGGCGCAGGCCTGGCTGGATGCCGGTGGCGGGCCGTAGCGAACGCCGGTGTGGTCGGGCAGGCAAGGAAGACGATCGGCGGCTGCGGCACGCCGTCCGGTTCCCTTCGTCCGAAGTTCGAGGATCCATGCCTTCCGCGATGCCCGCGGTTGTTCTAGAACCCCTCGAGCTTCGAGAGATCGGCCACGTTCCGCGGAAGATCCGCGACCCAGCGCACGATAGCCAGCCTTGCCGCCCGCACGTCCAAGTCCTCGTCCATCACGAGTACTCCTTCGAAGAACGCGTTCACCGGCGCGGCAAGCCTTGCGAGCGCGCCGAAGATGCTGCCGGCGTCGTCACCCTCGACCTTCCCGGCCGCCCGGATCGCCGCGATCAGCGCTTGCTCCTGCGGTCCGGTCAGCCGTGATGCCGCCTCGTCGAACGTCGGCAGCCTCTCCGCCGTGTCGCGGCCGCGCACGATCCGGGCGCAGCGAGCGTATGCCGTCAACGTGACCGGCCAGCCCGGTTCGGCGATCTGCCGTTCGAGGAGGCGCACGACGTCGACCGCCTGTTTCGGTCGGGCGGCGAGCACCGCAAGCACCGCCGACACCGCATCCGGTGCGTGGCCGCGGTCGCGCAGTTGCACCTCGAAGCGGGTGGCGATGAACGCGGCGACGTCATCCTTTACCGTCGGCGACGCCGGCACCGGCAATTGGGCGGCAACCTCGTCGATGAGCGTCGTCACGCTGTGTCGGGCGTCATCGAACGACAGGACGCCCTCGCTCAGGAGCCGCATGATCCCAAGTGCCGCACGCCGCAGGCCATAGGGATCCTGTGCCCCGGTCGGCTTGAGGCCGACGGCGAACAGACCGATCAGGCTGTCCAGGCGGTCGGCGACGGCGAGCAGCGTGCCGGCGGGCGCGGCGGGCAGCCCGTCGCTGCCGCCGCGCGGAAGGTAGTGCTCGTAGATGGCTGTCGCGACGTCCTCGCTCTCCCCGCTCAGGCGCGCATACTCGCGGCCCATCGCGCCCTGCAGGCTGGTGAAGTCCGTGACCATCGACGTCACGAGGTCGCTCTTCGAGAGTGCTGCCGCTCGACGCGCCGTCGCAAGGGCTTCGTCGCCGACGCCGAAGTAGGCGGCCAGGGCGGGCATCAGGCGTTCCAGGCGCTCGACCTTGTCGAGCATGGAACCCAACTCGGACTGGAACATCAGGCCGCTCAGCTTGGGCGTGTACGTGTCGAGCGCATGCTTGCGGTCCTGCGCCCAGAAGTACGCCGCATCCGCGAACCGCGCCCGCAGCACGGCCTCGTTGCCGTGCCGGACCGCCGCCTCGTCGATGCCCGCGCCGTTGGCCACGGCGATGAAGGCGGGCAACAGGCGGCCGTCAGCGGCGCGGACCGGGAAGTAGCGCTGGTGCTTGCGCATGACGGTGACGAGGAGGACATCGGGCAGCGACAGGTAGGCCTCGTCGAACCGTCCGACGAACGCGCGCGGCTGCTCGACCAAGCCGGCGACCTCGTCGAGCAGGCCCTGATCGTCCGGGACGAGACCTCCCGCCGCGGATGCGGCCGCGGCTACCTGGCGCAGGATCTCGTCGCGCCGGGCTGCAGGCGATGTCAGCACGCCGATCGTCCGCATGAGCTTGCGGTGGTCCTCGGCGGATGCCAGGGCGATGGACGGCGAGCCGGCGGGGCGGATGCCGTGCGTGGTGCGGTCGGCAACCAGGCCGGCGAACGCGAGCGGCACGACGTGGTTGCCGTGCAGCGCGACGATCCAGCGCACCGGCCGGGAGAACGGCTGGCGGGACGCGTTCCAGCGCATCCCACGGGCAAACGGCAGGCCGCCGAGCACCGCCGGCAGCGCCTCCGCCAGCACCTCGCCTGCCGCCCGCCCTGCCTCGCGACGGACCGCGGCCACCCGCAGCTCACCGCCGCGCTCGACGGTCTCGAGAGCTGAGACGTCCACGCCCAGCTTGCGCGCGAATCCCTCGGCGGCCGCCGTCGGGCGACCGTCCGGTGCGAAGGCAGCCGAGGCGGGCGGACCGACGACATGTTCCTCGAGGGCGGTCTGGCTTGGTGCGAGCGCGCGCATCGTCACGAGGAGCCGCCGGGGCGTGCCTTCCACGACGACATCCGCGGCGGTCAGACGATGGTCGGCCAGAAGTGGTGGGATGCGGTCTGCAAGCGCCTGCAGCGCGCTGGTCAGGTCTGCGGGCGGGAGTTCCTCGACGCCGACCTCGAGGACGAAGTCGGCCGGTTCCGTCGGAGGCATTGCCGCGGTGGATGCGGCAGGCGGCTGCAGGGTCGGCGTATCGGCCGCACCGGCCGCTCCGGCGACCCAGGCGGCGGTTGCCCCGTGGAGAAGCGGGTGCTCGAGTTCCCGACGCTGCGCCACCCAGTGGTGGGCCGTGAGCCGTGCCAGCTCGCGCATCCGCCCGAAGTAGCGCGCGCGCTCCGTGACGCCGATCGTGCCGCGGGCGTCCAGGACATTGAAGATGTGGCTGCACTTCAGCGTGTAGTCATGGGCGACACGGACGAGATCGGCGTCGAGCGCGGCGCGTGCCTCGGCATCATACAGTTCGTACATCTGCCGCAGGCGGTCGACATCGGCCAGCTCGAAGTAGTAGCGGCTGGTCTGCTGCTCATAGTCCATCACGAGCTGGCCGAACGTCGTGTGCTCGTTCCAGCGCAGGTCCTTGAAGTGCGCCACATCCTGCAGCGCCATCGCGATCCGCTCGAGACCGTACGTGATCTCGACGCTGTTCGGCTCGAGGTCGATCGAGCCGGCCTGCTGGAAGTACGTGAACTGCGTGATTTCGAGGCCGTCCAGCCAGACCTCCCAGCCGAGCCCCCACGCGCCGAGGGCCGGCGACTCCCAGTTGTCCTCGACGAACCGGACATCGTGCTTCGTCAGGTCGATACCGATCGCGGTCAGGCTGTTGAGGTAGAGCTGTTGGGGGTCGCCGGGATCCGGCTTGAGGATGACCTGCAGCTGGTGGTGCCGCCCGACACGGTTCGGGTTCTCCCCGTAACGGGCATCGTCTGGACGGACGCTCGGCTCAAGGTAGACGACATTCCATGGCTCTGGGCCCAGGACGAAGAGGTACGTCGCCGGGTTCATCGTCCCGGCCCCGACCTCGGCGTTGTGGGGTTGCCAGACCAGGCATCCCTGGCCGGCCCAGTAGTCGGTCAGACGGCGGACGAGTTCCTGGAAGGTCGATGCGACGGGCGTGGTCATTCGGCGGTTCTCACGGGGTTGTTCGCGGGATCAGGCACAGGTTCGCTCATGGGATCGCACACCGGATCGCACACCGGATCGCACACCGGATCGCTCACGGGATCTCGCTCAAGGGATCACCGGAGCGTTCGGCGCCGGCGCCGGCGTCGACGGTGTCGGGCCGTGCGCGCGCCGAGGGTGCGAGGTCGACGGTGCGTGCGACGCGCCGCAGGCCGTTCAGGAACTCGACGCTGCGCAGCTCGCGCTCGAGGTGGTGGCGCACGAAGCCGTGCAATGCCTGTTCCACCTGGCCGCGCGTACCGGGCTGGAGCACGAGGTGCAGGATCACGCCGATCTCACGCGTCTGGAGAAAACGCAGGACGCGGAACGCCGCATCGTCGATCCGCAGTCCGTCCGACACCGTCCGGGCGCAGGCCGGACAGACGACGCCGCCGGCCTCGGCACTGAATACGGCTCCGCCCGGTTCGAGAGCCGTGGCGCACTGCGCGCACTCGAAGAGGTGCGGGCGGTAGCCGATCAGGCTCAGGTAGCGCAGCTCGAAGTAGCGCGCCACGACGAAAGGGTCGTCGGCGTCACCGAGCGCGGCCAGGGAATCGCGCAGCAGTTGGAAGGTCTGCGGGCTGGGGTGACCGTCCTGTTCGAAACGGTCGACGAGCTCGGCGATGTGGTAGGCGTAGGTCATCCGCACGAGATCGTCGCGCAGGCGGGGGAAGGCATCGATCATCTCCGCCTGGGTCAGCACGTCCATGTTGCGGCCCTCGGCGAGCATCATCTGGACGTGCGTGAAGAGTTCGACGTGCCCGGCCTTCCGGCTGGCGATCCGCCGGACGCCTTTGGCGATGACGGTGATCTTGCCCTGCTGGCGCGTGTAGACCGTGAGGATCCGGTCCGCTTCGCCGTAATCGTGGCGCTTGAGGACGATCGCTTCGGCCTTCTGCAAGCGGACGCGGCTCATGGAGGACCTCGGGGAAGCGACCAGCGGCGGGGCATATGGATCGCCCGCTGCCGGAGGCGCTATTCTAGCCGAAGAAGCGCTCCAACCCTTCGGAGGACCCGCCATGCCCGCACACATCCCCCCGACGATGGCGTTCGTGCCGTAAGGAACTACGGCTCGCGGCGAGCGAACGAGTCCCGGCCTGCTGGAGCCGTTCGTCTTGGAGCGCGAGCCCCAGCGTCGGGCAATCAGCGGCCGCGCGGCGGTCAATGGCCCACCGATTGCATGGAATCCTCGCACATCATGGGGCCCTGATCCATGGCCGAGCGCGAGGAGGCTTCAATGTCCCGGCCGATGTCCACGATTCCGGTCCTGTCCACGGCTTCCGCCCTGTCCAGAGCTTCCGTCCTATCCGCCGTCGTTTCCGCCGCCGTTGTCATCGCCGCCGCCGGCGCTTGCCGCAGCGCACCGAGGCTGCCGCCCGTTCCCTCGACATCTCCGACCGCCGCGGCCGTGCCGACGACACGCGTCATCGCGGCCGCACCCAACACGCCCGCCGCCATGCCGACGCCGGACGCCGCTCCGCCGCTCAGCGTGACCGCGACGGCCCTAGCGGCGCTACTCCGATCGACCCCTGCGCCCGTCGCGCCGCGCACGGGTGGCGCTGGGCCGTCGGGGACGATGCCGAACGCCGTCGGGGGCGGCTCGGCTGCCCCACCGCACTCCCTGTCCCCCGACTTCGCCCCTGCCCGCTACGGCAACGGCGGCGCGCCGGCGACGCACATGGGCGAGCTGCCGCGGCGGCTGCCGATGGGCGGGCGGGCCGCCCAGGAGAACGACCCGTCGGGCGAACGCTACGCGCCGATCTACGACAACCCTTTCCTCGGTGCCGCCGGCGCGCCGCTGTCCACGTTCGCGCTCGACGTCGACTCCGCTTCGTATGCCAACGTGCGTCGCTTTCTGACGGCCGGCGACCGCCCGCCGCGAGACGCGGTGCGGATCGAGGAGCTGCTGAACGCGTTCCGATTCGACGATCCGCCGCCCAGCGCCGACGAGCCGTTCGCCGTTCACGTCGAGTCCGCGGAAGCGCCATGGGCGCCGGATCATCGCCTCGTGCGGATCGGGATCAAGGGGCGGGCGATCGACAACGACGCGCGGCCGGCGGCGAACCTGGTGTTCCTCCTCGACGTCTCGGGCTCGATGCAGGTCGAGAACAAGCTCCCGCTGGTCAAGCGCGCACTGCGGCTGCTCATCGACCAGCTGAAGGAGAACGACAGGGTGTCGATCGTGGTGTACGCCGGCGGCTCGGGCCTCGTGCTGCCGCCGACGGCCGGCCACGACCGCGCCGCCATCGCCGCGGCGATCGAGGGGCTGGAGGCCGGCGGCTCGACGGCGGGAGGCGAGGGGATCGCGCTGGCCTATGATGTCGCCGCTTCAGCCTACATCGACGGCGGAGTGAACCGGATCATCCTGGCCACCGACGGCGACTTCAACGTCGGCGTCGACGATCCCGAGCAGCTCAAGCGGCTCGTCGAGACGCGGGCCAAGGAGGGCGGTGCGGACAGGCCGGTGTTCCTGACCGTGCTCGGTTTCGGGACGGGCAACGTCCGCGACGACATGCTCGAGGCGCTCGCCGGCCGCGGCAACGGACAGCACGCCTACATCGACACGCCGGCCGAAGCCCGCAAGGTCTTCGTCGAGGAGTTGGGCGGGACGCTGGTGACGATCGCCAAGGACGTGAAGCTGCAGGTGGAGTTCAACCCGGCGACGGTGGCCGGCTACCGCCTGCTGGGCTACGAGAACCGGCTGCTGGCGGCCGAGGACTTCAACGACGATGCGAAGGACGGCGGCGAGATGGGCGCCGGCCACAGCATGACGGCACTGTACGAGGTCGTCCCTGCCGGCGGCGCCGTCCCGACGTCGGTTGCGTCGCCGACGCCGGAGCCCTCCGCCACGTGGGACCCCGCACTCGCCGGCTTGATGCCGCCGACGGCGACGCCCGACCCGGCCGTCACGCCGACTCCGACGCCCGAAATCGACCCGCTTCGTTACCAGGGTGCGGCGGCGGATCCGGACGCGGCGGGCGAGCTTCTCGTCGTCAAGCTGCGCTACAAGCAGCCGGACGGCGCGGCGAGCGCACGCATGGCTGTCCCGGTCGTCGACGGTGGTCAGGCGATGGCCGATGCGACGACCGAGCTGCGCTTCGCCGCCGCCGTCGCCGCGTTCGGCCTCCTGCTGCGCGACTCGCCGTTCAAGGGCAGCGCCGACTGGGCGATGGTGGGCGACCTGGCGGCGGCAGGGCGAGGGGCGGACGCCGCGGGGTATCGGCAGGGGTTCGTCGAGTTGGTGCAGGGGGCGGTGGAGCGCGGCGTGCTGAAGCAACAGTAACGTGTCGGCGCGAGCACGGAAGCCGGCCGATGGCGGGGGCGCCACGGCCGGCTTCCGCGTTGGCCGGGCGGAACCGTCGAACGTCGGAGTCCCGGCATCTGAATCGACCGGCTCTCCAGGCGTTGAAGGCAGAATTCGATCGCGTTGGATGGACGGTTGGAACCCGTTGAATGGGCAACGCAATCCCGTTGAACCGGGCATTCGATCGGTTGAAACGCGGGCAATGGGCCGATCCCGTGCAATCGCCAGCGGTGCCGACCGAGAGGCAGGACGTCCGACTACAGCTCGTACAGCCCCCGATCCTTCACGGGCCGCCCCCGCTTGGCCGCCTCTGAATTGGCCGCCTCTGAAGATGGAGGCCCCTCGACGTCGGGCGCAGCCCCGCCGGACGGATCCGTGTAGGCCGCGTCTCCCGCCGCACCGGCGTGCGACCCGTCGGCGGGCAGCTCGCCCATGAGGTCGCCCATATCGTCCTCGATCCGGTCCGGATCCTCGCCCGCCTCGAGCCGGCGCAACGCCTCGTCCATCTCCGGGCCGACGGGCTCGCCCGCCAACTCCGTCATCCGGCGCATGAAGCGGCCGAGCTCGCGCGGGTTGTTGTCGTCCAGGTGCTCGGCGTCCGCCATCAGACGTTCCATCTCGGCGGCGTTGCGGGGGTCGCCGAGCGGGTCGGGGCCGCCGCCGAAGCCGCCGTCGTCGTCGAACGCGTCCCCACCGCCGAAGCCGTCGTCGTCACCGCCGCGTCCGCCGCGGACGACGGCGAAGCGCGAGACCTGTTTCGTGAGGTCGGTGGCGGCGCAGCGCGGGCAGACGGGGTCGCGCGACGGGGTGACGGTGCGGGACAGGAAATCGTAGATGCGGTTGCAGTGGGGGCAGAGGTATTGGTAGATGGGCATGGGGCGAATTGTATCCGACGGCCGCACGTGTCCCACGCGGTCGCCGGACGCACCGTGATTGCGGTGCGATCGATGCATGGCCGCCCGCGACGCTTGGCCTCGGGCCGCGAGGGTGGTTGAATCATGCCTGCCCGACGACTCCGCTCGCCGCCAAGCGCGAGGACCAGATCAACGTCGGTGACCGACGCGTTGCCGGCGGCGAGGGAGGACGAGCGTGCGGGCGAGGGCTGAACGGAAACGCACGGATTACACACCCTTTACATCTCCGCCTCCCCAGCGCAACCATCCGCGGCGTTAATACTCCCGCGTCCCCACCGACGCTCCCCACCATCGGACCAGCCCGCCCCCCAGCCGCTGGTCGATGCGCCGCGATTCAGGAGTTTGGCCATGCGTTTGCCGCGCTTCGCGTCCGTGCGCCGGACGGCGGCCGTCCCCCGGCCCGTCGCCCCCCGGCCCGTCGCCGTCCTCGCCGCCGCCCTGGCCGCCGCCGCGGCCCTGTCGACCGCCGCCAGCACCGTCACCCCCGCGTCCCGCGCCCGCGCCCAGGCCGCCCCCGCCGACATGCTCGACTACCGCATGATCGGCCAATGGCCCGAATCCGCCGCGACGCCCGACCTCGTGATGCAGCCGCAGGGCCTGGCCGCGGCCGACGACGGCACGGTGTACCTGGCGGACGCCGGCAGCAACCGGATCAGCATGATGGCGCCGGACGGCACGTGGACGAAGACGTTCGGCGGCGACGGCACCGGACCCGCCCGGCTCGGCGACCCGCGCCGGATCGAGGTCGACGAGGCGGCAGGGCACGTCTATGTGGCCGACAACGACAGCTACCGCATCGTCGTCTACGACCGCGCCGGCGGCTATCTGACGTCGTGGACGGACATCTACGCCGCGGGCCTCTCGCTGGGGCCCGACGGTCGGCTCTGGGTGGCCGACGTTCTCTCCAGCAAGATCCGCGCGTTCGATTCCGCCGGCCGCGAGCAGTTCAGCTTCGGGTCGCGCGGCAGCGGCGAGGGCAAGTTCCGCCAGCTCGTCGATGTCTCGATCGCACCGTCGGGCGATATCTTCGTCGGCGACCGCAACGGCTCCCGCATCCAGGTCTTCCACCTCGACGCGCCGCTGCCCGATGTCGATGCCGGTGCCGCCCAGGCCCCCGGCGCGGGCGGAGACGTGCCGGTCCGCCTTCTGCGCACCCTCGACCTGACGGATGCCAAGTACCGCCAGACCACCGGCGGCGGCGGCGGCCGCCCGCCCGCCGGCCCCGGCGGTTTCGGCGCCCGCCAGCGCGCCTGCTCGGGCCGCGACATCGACGTCATCGACGACGACACCCTCCTCGCCTTCCCGTGCCTGATCGACGACGGCGCCGTCACGTTCCTCCGCGGACCGCAGGCCTCGGCCAACGTCACCGGCTTCTTCGGCCCGTACGTCGACGCCCGCGCCGGCCTGTTCTACTCGATGTCGACCTTCACCCTCGACCGCACCGATCCCAACGCCGAGCGCCGGCCGGCCGTCGTGCGCTACGTTGACAGCACGTTTGCCGCCGTCCAGTCGGTGTCGGTGATGCAGCCGATCGATGAGGACACGTTCCGCGGTCCGGGCCGCGTGGACGCCGTCTCCGACGACATGCTCTTCATCACCGACTTCCGGGGCGTCCGCCGCTACTCCGGCACGGGCGAGCCCGACATCGTCCTCCCGTTCGAGACCTTCCCGACCGAGGCCGTCTCGGTCACGCTCAGCATGGCCACCGGCGACGGAACGCCGGACGGCGTCGTCGGCTACGGCACGTGCCACACGGGCAACCGCGCCGATCCGACGGACACGCCGTGCCTCGGCCTGTTCACGATGGCGTCCGGCACGTACAACGGTGAGCCGATCGACTACCTGGTCCCTGTCTGGACGACGACCGCCCCCGCCCGCGCCGAAGTCACCGAGCTGCACTACGATCCCGTGAACGACCTTCTCCTCATGCTGAACAACGAGGCGCAGGAGTTGCTGGCCTTCCAGCGCCTCGGCCGCGGCCGGAAGGCCACGTGGGCCCTCGGCGGCACGGATCGCAACGCGCTGTACGCCGACGTCGGCAGCGGCGCCGACGGGACGATCTACGTCCTCGACGCGCTGCGCGACCAGATCCAGGTCCGCGGCAAGGACGGCAAGATCGTTCGCACGCTCACCGGCCCGAGCGACAGCTGGCGGATTGCCGGCGGTCCTGGCGGCACGCTCTTCGTCCTCACCTCGCGCGGCGAGGTCGTCCGACTGGACGCCGACGGGACGGAGCGCGCCCGGTTCAACGCGCGGCCGAACGAAAACGCGCAAGCCCGCAACCTGGCCGACCTGACGGTCGCACCCGACGGCCGCGTCTACGTGGCCGACCGCCTCGCCTCCGTCGTCTCGGTCTTCGCCTCGGACGGCGGGCCGGCGCGCGAGGTCCTGGCGGGCAAGACGTGTATCGCGAGCGGCACGAAGACCGCCTCGCCGGCGACGGTCGGCGTTGGCCGGCCGGTCACGGTGACCCTCGACATCACCGGGACATGCGGCGCCGTCGAGGAACCGTCCAACATCCTGCTCGTCGTGAACACGAAGTCGAGCAACTTCATCCGCACGACCCAGGCCGTCGTCGGCCTGGCGGACTTCAGGCGCCACAACATCGGCCTCATGGCCTACTACGTGAACACCGAGTTCTCCGTCCGCTGGACGCACGACGTCAGCAAGGTCATCACTGCGCTCGAGACACTGAACGCCGGCGGCGGCAGCGAGTCCAGCGAGCGCAACGCCCTGGTCGAGGCGGCGGACGAGCTCAGCCGCGCGCCGGCCGGCGCGCGGCCGGTCGTCGTCCTCATCGGCGCCCAGTACTGCATCAAGGCCGAGCGGACGACGTGCGAGGAGCAGCAGGACGCCGAGCCGGCCGCCGAGGCGCTGCGCGCGATGGGCGCCCGCGTCGTCGTCGTCGGCGGCACGGGCGACGCGTCGCTGCTCGCATCGAGCGACCTCGACGTGCTCAATCTGTTCGGCGGCTTCGGTGGCGGCGGCGATCGCGGCGGCGCCAACCCCGGCGGCGGCATCGGCGGCGCCGTGCCCGTCTACCAGCGCGTCTCGCTCCTCGACCATCCGGCCGCGCTCCTCGCGACCGCCGCCGTCCGCGACGAGATCCCGGCTGCGTTCGATTACGTCCCCGCCAGCGCCGTCCCGCCCGCCGCTTACGACGCCGCCACGCGCACCCTCGCCTGGGACCTCACCGACGTCGCCTACACCGGTGGCCCCCTGACGTATCGCCTGATCCCGACGGCCACCGGCCGCCAGGCCACGAACGTCCGTGCCTGGGCCGACTTCGTCGACGGCTGGTCGAACCCCGGCTCCCTCACCTTCCCGGTCCCCGAGGTCGACGTCATCGCCCCGCCCACCGCCACCTCGGCCCCGACGGCCACCCCGACGCCCACGCCGGACGCCACCGCGACGCCCGTCCCGACCGCGACGCCGACCGACGCCCCGCTGCGCCCGGCCTACCTGCCGATCGGCTACGTCGGTCGTTGCACGACCGCCCGCGCCGCCCTCGACGTCGTGCTGGCGATCGACATCTCGAGCAGCATGAACGCGCCGACGACCGCCGGCGGCCCGACGAAGCTCGCCGCAGCCCAGGCCGCCGCCCTAGCCTTCATCGACGCGCTCCGTGACGGCGACCGCGTCGGCCTCGTCGCCTTCGACGCGCACGCGACGCCGTCGCTCCCGCTCACCGCCGACCGCCCCGCCGCCGCCGCGGCCGTCGCCGCCTTGACGACGGGCATCGGCACCGCGCTGGACGCCGGCATCGCCGCCGCCGCTGTCGCCGTCGGCCCCGAACGACATGACGCAGTGCGCGCCATCATCGTCGTCACCGACGGCCGGCCGTCGACCGGCATTCCCCCGGCCCTCGCCGCGGCCGCCGAGGCGCGCGCGGCCGGCATCGTCCTCCACGCCGTGGGCCTCGGCGACGATGTCGATGCGGCGCTGCTGACCGCGATCGCGGGTGACGCGGAGCGGTACCATCCGGCGCCGGGGACGGAGGATCTGGTGGGGGTGTACGCGGGGTTGGGGAGGGAAATGACCGTCTGTCCGTAGCCCCGGACGCCCGTCCCAAGAGCAAGAGCCACGCGACCGACCGCCCTCGACGGATACGCGACAATGGTGGTGTAGGGGCACGGCATGCCGTGCCCTTGCCGACCGACAACCTGAACCATGGAACTTCGCGACAGCGAACGGTAGGGGCGGGTCTCAGACCCGCCCTTACGCCGCCGGCCCTGCTACCCCCCGCTACCTCCCGCCCAACCGGAACGCCGCCTGCTCCACCGCCGTCGCTCGCCCGGTGGTCGCTTCCAGCAGCCAGATCGCGTCCAACCCGACGCCTGCGAACATCTCCGGCGCGGTGACCGAACCCGGCCATGACACCTCGACACGTTCGACAGCCCTCACGCCGGTCCCTCGGCAGGCGGCGGGCAAGACGCGCGTCGCCAAGAGAAGGCCGCGGGAGATGTGCGTCATGGTTCGTGATCCTTCGTCCGTCCGTGCCGAGACCGGACCGTCCACCGCTCCATCATCCCACGGCTTCCCCCCCGGCGGCCAGCACCGCTATCCTCGTCCGCATGCCACCGGATGCCATCGCCCCCGAGGACCGAATCGCCGCCGCCCGCGACGAGCTGTTCGCCGAGCATCAGCACCTGCGCGGCCTCGGCCGACCGCTGACGGCGGTCGAGCAGGCGCGGCTGGACGCGCTGGCCCGCGCGGTGACGCTCGTCGGCGAGGGGCTGGCGGTGCTCGGCTGGCAGCGGCCGCCCGGCGCCGATGCCGCTTCCGCCGGCGTGGCACTGCGCGACGGGGCGTGGGCGCTCTCGGCGCCGGGGCTCGAGGGCGAGCTGCGGCTGGAGGCCGAAGGGGGTCGGCTCAGCCTGGATCTGTTCACGGCCGGCGTGGCCCCGTCGACCGAGCGCCGGTTCGAGGCATCCGTCGCCAGCGCCCCCGGCGCCGTGGTCCGGCCCGGCCAGGCGCTCGTCGCCGTCATCGGCCAGGACGAGGGCGGGCGGACCGCCACCGGTACGGTGCAATGGACGGCCGCATCGGCGACGGAAGCCAGCGTCACGGTCCGGCTGGACGCGCCGCTCGGTGCGCTCGTCGCCGGGCGGTCGGTCGTCGTCGCGGCGCGGTGGCAGCGGGCGGCGCTGCGGACACTGGCGATCGAGGTCGTGCGCGAGGCCGGCGTCGCGGCGCTGCCGACATGGCACGACACGGCCGGTTCGGCCGTCACCGTCGAGTCCAGCCTGGCGACCGCCGGCATCGCGACGGTCGTCACGACGAACCAGGCGACGGTCCCCTCGACGGCCACGGGCTGGGACGAATCGCAGCTGCACGGCTTGATGACGCGCTTCGCCGCCGCCACCACGACGCGGCGCGACTGGCATCTCCACCTCCTCCTGCTCGGCGCGTGCCGCGACCCGCGCGTCTTCGGGATCATGTTCGATGCCGGTATCGACGACGCGAACGGCCTGCCGCGCCAGGGAGCAGCCGTGTTCACCGCGCCGATCGCGGGCCATGTGGCCGGCCCGGAGCGCAAAACGGTGCAGACCGTCGTCCACGAGCTGGGCCACGCCCTGAACCTGGCCCACCGCTTCGAGGCCGAGATCGCCCGATCGGACTCGACGTCGTTCATGAACTACGACTGGCGCTACCTGGGCGGCAACCAGCGCACGCGCTTCTGGCAGGACTTCCGCTTCACGTTCGACCCCGACGAGCTGGCGTTCCTGCACCACGGTCCGTGGCCGGCGGTCGTGCCCGGCGGCCTGCCGTTCCACAGCGCGCGCTACTGGCAGCCGACGGACAGCGCCGCGCCGTTCCAGCCGGCGGAGCGGTCGACCGGCCTCGCGCTGACCCTCGTCCCGCCGGCCACCGGCACGGTCTTCAGCTACGCCCAGCCCGTCTACCTGTCCGCCGAGCTGGCGAACCACGGCGGCGCGCCGCGCGACGTGCCGTCGTTCTACCTCGACCCCAAGGCCGGCTACCTCCGCATCTACCTTCGCCGTCTCGACGGTACGGACCGCGGCCCGACGGACGCCTTCCCGAGCGCCGCCGATGTCGCCGAACGCGCGTCGTCCGGCGTCGCCCCCGCTGCCGGCCTCTTCGCGCCGCGCGGCGCCGCGGTGTTCCAGCCGATCGTCCTGCGCGACTACGAGCTCGACGCCGCCGATCCGGCGGCCGATCAGCTGCCGGACGGCGCGACGATCTCGGCCAACCTGAACCTGACGTTCGGCGCGGCCGGCTTCAGCTTCGCCGAGCCCGGGACGTACGAGGTGACGGCGGTGCTCGTGATGCCGGACGCCGCGCGCGGCGTCGAAGAGGTGACGGCGTCCGAGCCGCTGACGATCCGGATCAGCTTCCCGCACTCGCCGGACGAGGAGCGCGACGCCCTGCTCCTGCTGACGCGCGACGTCGGCACGTGGATGGCCCTTGGCGGCAGCGACGTGCTCACGGATGCCACGGCGGCCGTCGAGACGGTGCGCAAGCGCCGGATGGGCCGCCGCCGCAAGGTCACCGATCCGACCGTCGCCTACATCGTCCGGGCCGAGGCGATCAATGCCAGCCGGGAGTTCGTGACGTACGACGACGGCGACTACGCCGTGCGCCGCAGCGATCCCGAAAAAGCCGCCCGACTCCTCGACCGGCTGGACGACGAGGCTCTGGAGGCGTTCGACCCGAGCACGCGAGCGGCCACGCGGCGGTTGGCGCGGCGGATGGGGCAGGGGAGCACCAGCGGTTGATCTCGGGGACGACGTTGGGCCTCGTCGCGGCCCTCGGGACCGCGATCGGTTGGACGGGCACGGCGTTGTTCTTCAGCGCGAGCGGCCGGCGGGTCGGCTCCGAGGCGGTCAACCTCACGCGGCTGCTCATCGCGATCGCCCTGCTCGGCGCCGCGCACTGGCTGCTCGTCGGCGCACCGGTGCCGATCGATGCCGACGCGGAGCGCTGGCGGTGGCTGGCGGTGTCCGGCCTGACCGGCCTCGTCGTCGGCGACATCGCGCTCTTCGAGGCGTATGTTCTCCTCGGGCCGCGGCTGCCGTCCCTGCTGATGGCCCTCGCGCCGATCCTCGGCACGCTGTTCAGCTGGGGGCTGCTCGGGGAGCGGCTGGCGCTGCTCCAAGTGGCCGCCATCGTCCTCACCGTCGGCGGCGTCGCGATCGTCGTCGCCGAGCGGACGCCCGGCGGGCGGGGCGCGGACGACGCTCGGCGCTTTACGCGGGGCGTCGTGCTCGGGCTCGTCGGCGCACTCGGGCAGGCGGCGGGGCTCGTCGCCTCGAAGCGGGCGATGGCGGGCGATTACTCCGCGCTGTCTGCAACGCTCGGGCGGATCCTGATCGCGGCCATCGTCCTGTGGCTGCTGGCCCTCGTCCGCGGCCGGATCCCGCACGTTGTTCGCGCCTGGCGGGACCGGCGGGCGCTGGCGCTCATCGCCGCTGGGGCGGTCTGCGGGCCGTTCATCGGGATCTGGCTCTCGCTCTACGCGGTCCGCGAGGCGCCCGTCGGGCTGGCGTCGGCCGTGATGGCGATCTCGCCGATCCTCGTGCTGGCCGTCGAGGCGGCGCGCGGGCGGCACGTGACCGGGCAAGCGGTGGTCGGGACGGCGGTGGCGGTGGGTGGGGTGGCGCTGTTGTTCGCGGTGGGGTGATGGTACGATTGCGAACATTCGTTCGCATGCGTCGACATCCCCGAAAGAGAATCGCGATGACCGCGCCCGCTGTCGAGACCCCCGCCGCACCCGCCGCGCTAGACCTCTTCCGCCCACAGCGCCCGCATCTCCCCGCTCACCGCCAGCAGCTCATCCAACGTCCCCACCCCCTCGACCCGCCCTTCGGCCAGCAGCACGATGCGGTCGGCGCGGCGGAGCGCGGGCCGGCGGTGGGAGACGACGAGGCAGGTGGGCGGGCCGGCGATCGCGTCGTCATCCGCAGGGTCGACGACGTGCTGCCGGGTGCCGTTGCGAGGTGGCGACGCCTGTGAGGAGGCGACATCGGCTGTCCCCCGACCACCCGCCCGCGCGAACAACCGCCGCCACAACTCCGCCTCGGTCTCGACGTCCAGCGCGCTCGAGAGGTCGTCGAAGACGAGCAGGCTGGGGGTGCGGACGAGCGCGCGGGCGGCGGCGGCGCGCTGGAGCTGGCCACCGGAGAGCTTGACGCCGCGCGGGCCGATGCGGGTGTCGAGACCGCTGTCCAGGTGGGCGACATCGGCGTCCAGTGCGGCGGTGTGGAGGGCGATCGCCAGGGCATCGTCGCCGGCGGCGTGGCCGAGGAGGAGGTTGTCGCGCAGCGTGTCCGAGAACAGGCGCGGCACCTGGCCGCTGTAGGCCACGCGCGGCGGGACCATCCAGGCATGGAGATCGTCGATCGCCACCGCTTGGCGATTCCAGCGCACCTCGCCCGCCTGCGGCGGCAACAGCCCGAGGAGTGCGCGGACGAGCGTCGTCTTGCCGGCGCCGATGCGGCCGGTGACGACGACGAACTCGCCGTTCGCGATCCGCAGATCGACGCCGGACACGCCGCGGCCGGTCGTCGGGTGGCGGTACGTGAGACCGTCGACCGTGAGGTCGTCGAGCCGGTCCGAGCCGTGCCGGGCGACGACGGCCGGGCAGGGGGGCCGATCGCTCAGGTCGAGCGCGCGCGGGGCAACGAGCGACTCCGCCGGCTGGCCGTCGAGGAGCCGCGTCAGGCGGTCGCGGGACACGCCGGCCTGCTTGTGGCGCGCCAGCAGGTTGCCGAACGCGAACGTGCTGTCGGCCACGACACCGATGTAGAAGACGAACAAGGCGAGATCGCCGACACTCAGCGACGCCGAGCGCATGCGGTAGGCGGCCATGAGCAGGACCAGGCCCGTGCCGAGGTTGACGACACCGACGAACACGCTGTTCAGCAGCGCCGAGAAGAGCGTGTCGGCCATCGCCGCCGCGCGTCGCGTCTCGTTCAGGCGGTCGAAACGCGCCACGACGGGCGATTCGGCGCCGGCCACCTTGACGGCCTGGATGGCGCCGAACGTCTCGCCCAGGAAGCCCGTGACCTGCGCCGTGGCGATGCGTGCGGCATCGCGGTAGTGCATGAGCCGGCTCCGCAGCCGATGTACCAGCCAGACGACGCCGATCAGCGGCACGAAGACGAGCGCCGTGATGACGGCGTCGACCCGGACGAGAACGATCAGGCTGACGATGCCGACGGTGCACATGCCCACCAGGTCGACCGTCCACTCCGTCGCCCACATGATGTCGCGGACATCGTCCCGCAGCCGGCTGACGGTCTTGCCGGGCGGTTCGGGCAGCGGCAGCGCGCCGGGACGGGCCAGCAGGCGGTCCATCACGTTCGCGCGAAGCAGGACGGCCACGTGGTTGACGAACGTCATGTTCACCCAGATCCCGCCGACGATCGCTCCGAGCCGCAGCGCCGCGAACGCGACGAGCGCGCCGATGCCCCACGGCAGCGCGGCCAGCGGATCGGCGCTCGTCAGCCCGTCGAGAACGCGCTTGAGCACGATCCCGACGGCCAGCGGCGCCGCCCAGACGATGCCCCATGCCACCGCGTCGGCCAGCCACATCCATGGGAACGCCAGCCCGAGCTTGCCGGCCATCCACCACGTGCTCGGCGGGCGCGCCGTCGACGCGGCCGACACGGTCGCGCCCGCCGTCGCGCCCGCCGTCGCGAGATCCATGCCATCCGGTTCGACATGCGCAGTCATGCGAGCACCTCCTCGAGGCCCGTGGCCAGCAGCGCCCGGAAGCGCGACGTGGGATCGGCGACGAGCGCCGCGCGGTCGCCGTACTCGCACACGCGGCCGTCCTCCAAGATCAGGATGTCGTCGGCGCGGTGGACCGTCCCCAAGCGGTGGGCGATGACGATGCCGGTCCGCCCGTCCAGCAGACGGTCGACGGCGACCTCGATCCGCTGTTCCGTGGCCGGATCGAGCCGCGCCGACGCCTCGTCCAAGATGACCAGCCCCGGATCCTTGAGGAACGCGCGGGCAAACGCCAACAGCTGCGCCTCGCCGGCCGACAGCCCGCCGCCGCCCGTCTGCAGCTCGGTGTCCAGCCCGTCCGGCAGCGCCTCGAGCCATGCGCCGAGGCCGAGCGACGCGATGACGTCGGCGACGCGCGCGTCGGGAATGGCGTGGTCGAACAGCGTCAGGTTGTCGCGCACCGTGGCGCTGAACAGCTGGACGTCCTGCGTGACGAACGCGACGCGCGCGCGCACCGCGGCCAGCGCCGCCGCGCGCGTGTCGATCTCGCCCAGCCGGATGACGCCCGACGTCGGGTCGTACAGCCGCATGAGCAGCCGCGCCAGCGTCGATTTGCCGGAGCCGGTGCGCCCCAGCAGGCCGAGGACGCGGCCCGGCGGCAGGTCGAACGACACGTCCTGCAGGACGGCCGCGCCGTCGGGGTAGTGGAAGCCGACGGCCTCGCACCGCACCCCCAGCGCCCGCGTGGCCGGCAGCCGCTGCGGTGCGTCGACGTCCGCCTCGCGGGAGGGCGTGGCGAGCAGCTCCGTCACGCGCTTCAAGCTGCCGGCCGCCCGCTGCAGGTCCTGCAGCTGTTCGACGAGCATCTCGAACGGGTGCCGCAGCATCTCGGTGTAGTGGAAGATCAGATAGACCGTGCCGATCGTGATCGCGCCGCCGACGTAGAGGTGGGCGCCGAAGCCGAGCGCGAGCGCATGCGCTGCCGTGAACAGGACGACCGTTGCCATCCACAGCGAACTGCCCACTAGCGAGGCCCGCCGCTCGACGCGCATCATGCGGCCCGTGGCGTGCTGGAGCTGCGCCATCGTCCAGCTCACGGCCCCGGCGGCCCGGATGTCCTCGGTGCCGTGCAGGCGCTCCTCGATGAAGCCGATGAACTCGCTGTTCGCCTCCCGGGACACGGTCCACGCCGGCACCGCGACGCGGGCGATCGGTCTGAACGTGGCGCCGACGGCGAGGACGAAGCCAAGGAATGCCAGCCCGAGCCATCCGTCCTCGCGCGCCAGGAGCACGAGGACGCCCACCAAGGTGAGGACGTTGCCCGCGGCCCGCAGGGCGTAGTCGCTCATGAGGTTGGAGAGCTCGGTGACGTCGCCGTCCAGGCGCTCGATCATCTTGCCCGGCGTCTGGGCGCCATGGAATGTCAGGTCGAGCCGCAGCGCGTGCCGCGTCAGGTCCGCGCGGAGCGCGTTCGTCGCGCGCCAGCGGACGTCCTGGCCCATCCAGGTGACGGCGGCGCTCAGCAGCTCGTTGACGACCGCTGCGCCGAGGAACGCCACGGCGATGCCCACGAGCGCCGACGGGGGCGCACCGGCGACCGTGCGGTCGATGAACGCGCGGATGAACTGCGGGATGCCGAGCTGCAGGCCGATGTGGCCGAGCAGCAGGACGGCAAGGACGGCGATCCTAGCGTGGTGCGGCCGGAGGTAGTGGCGGATCAGCCGCCGCGCCGTCGGCGGCGTCGGCTGATCCGGCGTGCGTGGCGACGACGATGTCGTCCGATGCGGCGGTGTCGGCGACGTCAGCGGTTGGGCCGGCGTGGTGGGGTTCATGAGGCGTCTCGTCTTGCGAAGGGGGCGGCGCGGCGGGCGCAGCGGCCTCAGCCGTCTGCGCGTCGCGGCCGGGAGGGCGCTGCTTCGATCGGGACCATGGATCCGGCGACCGCTGGCGGCCGCCCTTGGCATTGAACGCGTGGGTGACCCGCGGTGTGCGGGAACGGAAGCTGTTGGAACGCATCGTCGAAGACTCCTTGGGTCCTGGAAAGCGATTCGGCGTCAGGAACGGGGCGGCGTCGCAGCCGGGTCAGCGTGGGGGACGGGCAACGAAAAACGCCGCGGTGGGGATCACCGCGGCGTTCGAGGGCCGGCACGCAGCGCCGGCGGAAACGAAAACAGCCACGGTGGCGTGTGCCCCGTGGCCGCGAAAGGTCTGACGATCAGACGTCGCTGACTACACGTTGTCCAGGCGCACGCATGCCTTGGGCGAAGTGCCGATCGGCCGGTCGAGAATCATCGCGTGCGCTCCTTTCGTCAGAATTGCGGGGCAGCCTATCACGGAACGCGGCGGCTGTCAACCCCCGCAGGGCAGCGCACGGACCGACCGGACTTCAGCACGTCTCGTACGCCCCGCCGACGACGCCGTGCATGACCTCCACGATGCGGTTGTGCCGGTCGACGTGCACGACGTGCGGCTGCCAGTCATGCGCCTCGGCGTCCTCGAACAGGCCGTAGGCCATGATGATGACGAGGTCACCGACCTCGACGAGGTGCGCCGCGGCGCCGTTCAGCTGGATCGTGCCGCTGCCCGGCGGCGCCGGGATGGCGTACGTCTCGAGCCGGTTGCCGTTCGTCACGTCCACGACCTGCACGCGCTCGTGGGCCAGGATGCCGGCGGCATCGAGCAGCGACGCGTCGACCGAGATCGACCCGACGTAGTGCAGGTCGGCGCCGGTGACGGTGGCGCGGTGGATCTTGCCGGTGAGGAGCGTTCGGTGCACGGTGGCTGTTCCTAGTGGCGGGCGTGCACGGCCGAGGCCGTCGGTGCCGGGAGGAGAAGGTTGTCGATCAGGCGCGCGCGGCCGAGGAACACGGCGATCGATGCGACGGCCCCGCTTTCGGCGCGAGCCAGTTCGGCGCCATGCAGTTCGGCAAGCGTGAAGGCGTCGGCGATGCTGGCGTAGTCCAGTCGGGCGAGGGGCTCGGTCGCCACGACATCGCGCATGATGGCGCGCAGGGTCTCGGCATCGCGTTCGCCGGCCTCGAACGCGGTGCGCGCCGCCTCGAGCGCGCGGTACACGACGGGCGCCGCGGCGCGCTCCGTCGGTGTGAGGTAGCTGTTCCGGCTCGACATCGCCAACCCGTCCGGCTCGCGCACGGTCTGGCATGGGACGATCTCGACCGGCACGTCCAGGT
>Ga0138256_10000822_pt1 | contig 33563 bp, 33 predicted proteins | sample KNB2016incub_MG_FD_105486 | JGI IMG/M metagenome (GOLD analysis project Ga0138256, IMG submission 105486) | Active sludge microbial communities from wastewater in Klosterneuburg, Austria - KNB2014incub_MG | ecosystem: Engineered > WWTP > Activated sludge > Unclassified | place: Austria... | reverse complement strand
TAATAGGCATCGGAATACGCGCTTTCGGAAATCTCAAAGACGGCATACAGGCTTTCCGCATCCAAGCCTTGCCAGTTGGAAATTTCATCTTTTCGAAAATAACTGCCCTCCGAAAATAGAGCAGGCAACACTTCTAGCGGAGTATTTTCCGCTTCACCCGCGCGGCATTGCGGAGGTCCGCCCAGCGCGACGATCGTCGCGCATGGAATTGTGGAATACCTGAATAACGCAGTCACATTCGACGCGACACCGCTTTCGATAGCGCCCAACACCACATCTACATCGTTCACGCCGACGCGCGTGGCAAGCGGGTAATATCCCTGTTCGTTTAATTCCACCGTGTTCGATGGCTGGCAGGCAGAAAGCAAAACAACCGCCATCAGAAGCGACGCGATCCTGAAATTCATATTTTGTTTCCTCGCGCAAGAAGCGACGCTAACGCGCGAAGAAGGACATCCACATCCTTGTCCGTGTTGTATCCCTGAACGGAAACGCGGATCAATTTGTTCCCGCTCCACTCCAAGATGGGAACCTCGATTCGGAATTCCCCGTACAGTTGATTCTTCAACTCAGCCGCATCCACCCATGCGGGGAGCGGCGCGGCGAACAGCTGGCGAAACCAGTTCCCCGTCGGAGGGTGAAGCGGGGCAAGCCCGGTCAGTTCGCAGATCCGCCGTTGGGCATCCCTGGCAAGTTCGTGGCACGCGTCGCGGACAACCTCCCAGTTGTGTTTTTCTTGAAAGTCGATCGCCGCCGGCACAGCCAAAAACGCGGCATGGTCGCGCGTGCCCCACCATTCATGATGATCGATAAACTCAGAGCCGCCTGGCGTTTCCGATTCGTAGCCCCACGAAACCACCAGAGGCTTCAGCAAATGCTGAACGCTGGGAGCGGCATACAAAAAGCCCGCGCCCTTCGGAGCGCACAACCATTTATGCAGGTTGCCTCCATAAAAATCCGCGCCCAGCGAATCGAGATGCAGTGGAATCTGCCCCGGCGCGTGAGCGCCATCCACAATGGTGAGAATGCCGCGTTCGCGCGCGCGACGGACGATCTTGCTGACAGGCAGAAGGATCGCCGTCGGCGATGTGATGTGACTCACACAGATCACCCGCGTGTTCGGCGTCACGCCTGCAAAAAACTCTTCGAGAAATTTTTCTTCGGAAACAATGGGAACGGAAGTTGGCTGGTTGATATAGTTGAATCCGCGTTCCTTCGCAAGAAAACGCCACGTACGATCGACCGCGCCATATTCATGATTTGTGGTCAGCGCTTCATCGCCAACACCCAATTCGAGCGAACGGGCAATAATGTTCAAGGAGACCGTCACGTTTTGGGTATATACAAGATTGTCGGCATGAGTACCCAGATAATTTCCAAGTCGCTTGCGAGACTCTGCCAACAACGAGGGAATCCTCCTCCCCAAAAATTCGACCGGCTGTTTCTCCATCTCATTCTGCCAGCGTTGGTAATCGCTCATCACTGGCTTCGGGGTGGCTCCGAATGATCCATGATTAAGGAATGTCACCGAAGGGTCAAGCTGAAAGTGGGTTTCGAGATTATTCATGGGACAATCGTACCCGAAAACGTCTTTTCGCATCGCGCAAATCTGTAGGGCTAGCGCATTTAGGTTTTATCCGCTCATCTTCGCTAACCTGCGCAAATTTTTAAGAGCGGAGCAGATTCTCTGATCAGGTTTCGGCGCCGGCAGGAACAAAATCTTTCAAATGCAATTGCCCTAACACACAGGACGCGGCGCCCCGTTTCCGAATCCGTGTGATAATCTGAGAAACCTCATGCTGAACCAAATTTTCCGCCTCAACGGCATCCCCTCTCAACACCATTCAAACTTCAAGCATCTGTATTTCGACATCGCCTGGTTTGGGGTGCTCAGCGGCTCAGCGGTCAACTTCCTCAGTGTGTACATCACGCGCATCGGCGGCACGGGCTTCGAAATCGGTTTAATCAGCGCCATGTCTGCGGTGGTGAACCTCGCCCTCGCCCTTCCAGCGGGAAGATGGCTTGAAAAGCAGAATACCAGTAAAGCCATCTTCTGGACTTCCGTTGTATATCGCCTTGGGTTCTTCCCATTCATCATCCTTCCCATTGCATTATCGAAAGAAAGCCAGATCGTAGCATTCATCCTGTTGACATTTTTCATGTCAATCCCACTAACGCCCCTTGGCGTAGGCTTCAACGTCCTGTTTGCCGAAGTCGTCCCTGTTGACTACCGCGCCCATGTGGCTGGCATCCGTAACGTAATGTTCGCCCTCGCCTATATGCTCTCCTCGGTCGCAAGCGGATACCTCCTCGATACCGTTTCATTTCCGCTTGGATACCAGATCGTCTTCGCCGCCGGCGCCATCGGAGCGGCGATGAGCAGTTACCACTTGTATTTTGTCGCGCCAGTCGTCAATGGACAATCCCCGCTTCTCCCTCCAAGTCAGCCTGTTTCTCCAACCCCGGCGCGCTCCGCCGCCCGGAATTTCCTCTCCGCCCTGCGTTTCGATATCTGGAGGTCGCCGTTTCGAAACGTGCTCATCGGCTTGTTTGCATTTCACGCTTCGCAATACCTGCCAACGCCGTTATTCCCACTCTACAATATCCGCGTGCTGGGGCTGAACGACAACAACATCGGAATTGGCACCGCGCTTTTCTACTTAACCGTCCTTCTGGGGTCTACACAGCTACGAAGAATGGCGCATCGCCTCGGGAACAAAATATTAACCGGCTGGAGCGCCGCCTTGATGGCGCTGTATCCGCTTTTGCTGGCAGGCTCGACGAACGTCTGGCAATATTACGGAATCTCCCTGATCGGCGGGCTAAATTTTGCCATGGTATCCGGCGTATACGCCAACTACATGCTCGACCATATTCCTCCAGACGACCGGCAGGCGCACCTGGCATGGTACAACATCATCCTCAACGCGTCGATCCTGATCGGCTCCCTGGGAGGTCCCCTGTTGGGCGAACTCATGGGTCTATCCTCCGCCCTGCTGTTGATCGCCGCGCTACGCTTTCTGGCAGGGATATTGATCTTGAAGTGGGGATGATAGCGGCGAAACCTGTGCGTAAAAGTTCCCTTCGCCACAGAGATCACTGAAATCATAGAGAGAAAACCTCAAAATCTCTGCGTTCTCTGTGGCTTCATACACTGTAGTCGTCCCCGTCCGGCGATCAAAAAACCGCGCCGGGGATTGTGGTAACATCCACCCATGACTGATGACGTCAAAATAGTTGCCAACAACCGTAAGGCAAGTTTTGAATACTTTCTGCTTGAAAAGTTCGAGGCGGGACTCGTCCTCCAGGGAAGTGAGATCAAATCGATACGGGCGGGGCAAATGAGCATACAAGAATCGTATGTAGATATTGAAAATGGCGAACAAGCCTGGCTGGTCGAAGCGCATATCGCGCCATACGAACAGGCAAACCGCTTCAATCACGAGCCGAAGCGCAAGCGCAAACTCCTACTCCACAAAAAGCAGATCCGCGAACTCTGGAACAATGTCCGCATCAAAGGCATGACGGTGGTGCCGACGCGCGTCTATCTCAAGAACGGGCGCGCCAAGATCGAGATCGCCCTTGCCAAAGGGAAAAAAGCATACGATAAGCGCGCCACCATTGCCAAGCGAGACGAAGCGCGTAGCGCCGAACGCCAAACCAGAGTTAGATAGTCTAGTAGTTCACGGGCAACCATGCAACCATTTACCATCGGCGGTATTAACAAACTTCCTGAGGCTGAAAAGCGGAAAATGTACTCCCGCTATATTCCATCGGAACTAACCGAAAAATTCCAGGTTGAGAACGTGGCAGAAAACCGCGACCTATTGCGCTTCCGGTTTGCCGAAGGCTCGAGCGACGTGGAAATGATGCTGTTTCACGAGGTCGGCTTCCCTGACCCGATTCTCTACGCCCATCTGGCAGATTCAATGAACGGGCAGATTTTCATCCTGCTTTACATTTTGAACGACCCCGCCTCTCCGCGTTTCGACGTGGACAAAATGCCCGATGGAAGCCCAACCGGCTTTGGGATTCAAAAACGAAACCTGGATGCCGAACGATCTGCCATGGAGGCGGGACTCGCGCCGGGTCAGATCCGGCGCGGCTTGCGTTCCCTTCGTTCAGCGATTCACGCCTTCGAAGACTTCATGACCTATCTCAAGCATGACATGTATTACATCGAGCCGTTGTATTACCACAACGCGGTCATCTTTGAACGGTATGGGTTCAGTTATCAGTCGGGGAAAAAGTTGATGAGCCAGATCCACGATGGGTTTGCGGAAGGAGGCGTTCTCCGCGAGCGGTTGAATAATTCAAGTCCGTTTCGTTCCCCTAGCGCGGCAAACAGCATACGGCTTCGCTCATGGGCGATCCACGATGGAATCCTCGGGGAACCGTTTACAAAAGTCACCATGTACAAACGCGTGGGGGTTTCCGCAAACATCAGCACCACGCCGGGTTGCGAGTGGTAAATTTCGATTAATAATATAACTTACGCAGTTGGCGGGCAGTTGTACTGCCGCCGTTATAGCGCGCCTTCAACGAAACCGGCTCAACTGGGTAACTCCTAAATAGACTCTATCGGAGACATCGTTGGTATTCAGGCACCCGCGCTGATTCTAATGGCGTACTATCCAGCGAGCGCGAACGCTCGCTACTCGCTCTACTCTACTCGTCCCCGTTCTTTCTAAGCGAGGAGTGAGCGTCGTAGACAGATTGCGCGCTGACAATATCGGTGATATTGGTCTCTGCCCAATTGCGAATAGCGGCAATCGGTTCGCGCAGGGTTTGTCCGAGCGGGGTCAATTGATATTCAACACGCGGCGGAATCTGCGCGTACACCGTGCGAGTGACCAAGCCATCGCGCTCCAAGCCGCGTAGGGTTTGAGTCAACATCTTTTGCGATATCCCCTCGATCTCGCGTTTTAATTCGGAAAAACGCCGCGGATGGCTTTCAAGCATACCGACGATCAACGTTGTCCACTTGTCAGCGATGCGATCGAGAGCCAGGCGAGTGGGACAGGCTTTTTTGTACACATTCCCACGAATAGGATTGGTTTCCATGCGGTGAGTATATCACCTCAAAGTGCCTGATTGAAAAAAGAGAGTTGGTATATTATAGTGACCAAAATCCCATAAAGGAGAACAAGAAACATGAAGATAGCCTTATTTGGCGCGACCGGAAACATCGGAAAAATTATTGCCCAAGAAGCCCTGTTCCGCGGACATTCTGTGACCGGGCTGGTGCGTCACCCCGAACGCGGTGTTCTTACGCATCCCAACTTCATTCTTCGGCAAACTAATATTCTGGAGACACATCTAGTTACAACAGAAGTAACGGAACATGATGTGGTCGTCAGCGCGTTCGCCCCTGAGTTTTCAACCCCCAACACATTATCGAGCGCCGCCGCTTCCTTGATTCAAGGGTTACAAGCGGCTCAGGTTAACCGCCTGTTGGTAGTGGGCGGAGCGGGAAGCCTGGAAGTATCGCCGGGTCTTCAATTAATGGATAGTCCCCAGTTCCCGCCAGATTGGAGACCGCTCGCCAGCGCGCATGGCGACGCGCTGAAAGTGTATCGCCAGAACGACACCCTGTATTGGACCTACTTCAGCCCGGCAGACAGGATTTCCCCCGGAAGCCGCACCGGCGCCTTCCGCATCGGTAACGATAATCGTTTACTGGTAGACGAGCAGGGAAATAGCATCATCTCCATCGAAGACTTTGCCCTGGCGCTGGTCAATGAAATCGAGACGCCACGTTTCATCCGACAGCGCGTTACTGTGGCTTACTAAATGCGGAGGAAAAATATGAGCGCAAAACATGTTTTTTCCATGGCGGGCAAACGTCCATCTTTTGAAGAAGATGGCGTGGCAGATATGGAATTGATTGTCACAAAAGAACAGAGTGAGAGGCGTTACACGATCATGGTCTCACGCTGGCTGTCCACTTTTGAGGTCCCGCCTCATTTCCACAAGGAACACTCAGAAACCTTTTACGTGTTAGACGGGCAGGTGGAATGGACAGTCGAAGGCGAAACCCACATCCTTCGCGCGGGCGATGCGCTTTACGTCCCGCCGAACACCGTTCACAGTGTGCGCGTGGTAGGAGGCGCGGACAGTCACAATATGCTGATCTATGAACCGGGCGGCTATGAAGAACAGGTTGATTACAAGATGAATTACACTGCCGAAGAACTAAAAAGCCCGGAGATAAGAGATCGCATTCGCCAGATGAGCGATTTCAATGTGGTGTAGCGGCTTGTAAGACATAGTAACTGGTGTTACACAATCGAAATCAATTTGGCTTCTGTAACGCGACATTCATGTCGCTCTTGCGCAAGGGCAGCCTGAAGGGCGAGATACATCTCGCGTTACTGCTATCACTGCGCAAGGTAAGATAGCAAGAAATTTAACAACGGTCGTCCAGGCAGGACGACCGTTGTTCTTAAGGTGGTAGGCTCTACCGTTTTTAACGGGAAACCCTTTTCAAACACAAAGGCTTGCATTGACGGTTCGTCTTTCGCTCACCGTGTCGAAATGACACGACGGTCACAAAGGAAAAACCCAAGGAATTTCGGCTTTTCCCCCTTTGTGTGCTTTGTGTCCTTCGTGGTGAGGCTCTTTCCCGTTAATTACGGAAGACCCAGGTGGTATAAATTGACATCTCGTAGCGGGACAGGGTTTGCACACAGCGCGCAGAGATTAAATACGAAGACCATGAACGCATCATGGTCTTGTTAGTAGCGGGGGCAGGACTTGAACCTGCGACCTTCGGGTTATGAGCCCGACGAGCTGCCACTGCTCCACCCCGCATCGGGTATCAAAGCCCGCCGATAGTACCACAAGCAACAATCAACGTCAAGCGAGATAAGAAGCGCTTGGTCTGACAATCCCTTTGCGCAAAAAAATTGCATCTTGATAAGATGACAAAGTTGTAGTTTAATCGGCGCTACCTTAAAAGACCAAAGGCAACTTTTTTTAAGATTAAGGTATAATAACTCTATTACTGCGCGACTCTTTTTGAAATTATCATCCATATTATATGAAAAAGGCGACACTTCTCGTGATCGAAGGACGACACACAGAAATCCCTTCTTTTGCAAGCGACTTGCAAAAGAAGGGATTTGATATTCGTTCGTTTCAAAACGGAAGCCAAGCCGCATCCAAGCTAAAACAAATCAACCCTGTTGTGGTTATCGTCAACGCCGCATCCCTGAGAAGCACAGGCGTGCGCATCTGTCTTTCCCTGCGCAAGAAAGATCAAAAAGTTCCAATCATCCTTATCCTGACAAAAGAAAAGCCTGTCGATAAAAACCTCGCCGACTCAGTGCTTGCGCTTCCGTTTACCGCGCAAAAGCTGGTCAACCGAGTCAAGGCGCTTATGCCCGATGACGGCAACAATCTTGTCAGCGTGGGACCCATCCGCCTCGACATCGAACATCGCCGGGTAAGATGCCTCGGAAAAAGCGCCAAGCTAACCCCGCGCCTCATCACCCTGCTTCACATTTTGATGGACAAACACGGCGAGGTGGTGGAACGCGAATCGTTATTCAAAAAAGTGTGGGAAACAAATTACACCGGCGATACGCGCACACTGGATGTCCACATTTCGTGGTTGCGCCGCGCCATTGAGCTTGACCCCAGTAACCCCAAATTCTTGAAAACCATTCGTGGTGTTGGGTATCGGCTAGACGTTTAACTGAATCAGTTTGCCTGTTACGCTTACTACTCGGACGCAAGCCTTGCGCCCGAGTTTTATTTTAATTTCTTTGGAAATTTCCGCGCCTCGATTCGGTAGCACAGCCTGCTTTACGCTCTTAAAAACCGAGCCGCTCCAATTCGGGTCTACTTCCCAGTAGTCAACATTTGACCGTGTTTCCAACCGCAAAGTATCGTTTTGCAATTTAACCTTAACCTCAGATGTGGCGCTACCTTCAGATTGGCGCTTCGCCTGATTTGTTTTGTCCAATGAAAAGGGACCCGCGATCGCTATCAGCCGTTTCCGGGCGGCATGAACTGCGCGGAACGATTCGTCACAAGTAATAAATTTTCGCCCATGACGCGCCGCAACAACAGAGGTTGTCCCAGAACCGCAAAAGAAATCCGCAACGATGTCGCCCGGGTTCGAAGAGGCGAGGATAACCCTCTCCAGCAAGGCTTCAGGCTTTTGTGTAGGATACCCTGTGCGTTCATTGTGCAGTCGCGCCACGACAGGAAAGTACCACCAATCTTCCGGGACCTTGCCACGCGCTAAATTGGGAACTTTTCCAAACCCCGCCTTGCGCGATGATCTAAACGTATTCACCGTATTTTGATTGTACGGTTCACGCACGGCATCCGCATTGAATGTGTAATCTCCCCCTTTGACATACGACAGGATCGTGTCATGCTTGCGGTTAAACGCCCGTTTGATCGGCGAGGGACCGTGATACGTCCAGATGATTTCGTTCAAGAACTGTCCGGCGCCGAAAATTTCATCGAGCAGTAGGCGGGCGTAAGAATCGGCATGCCAATCCAAATGGAGGTAGAGCGTCCCCTTTGGAGCAAGAAGCCGGTGCATGAGGAAAAGTCGCTGGTAGAGGAAATCTAGATACGAATCTAGGTTCTTCCAGGAATCATGATAGCCTTCTGCCAGTTTCCAGTCTTGCGGTTTACGCGAATCTTCTCCCCTGCCTATACGAGTCTGGAATTTTTTATTCGTAAAAAAGGGCGGGTCGGCATAAATCAGGTTGATTTTGCCTTCACAGTCAGAAAGAAGCGAGGACATCACGGTCAGGTTATCGCCCCAAATTAATCGATTTTCAACTTTCGCAGTCGGGTATCCGTTGCCGCCTGGGTAAATAATCGAGTCTGTTACCAGCGATTCGGGTTCTGGAGTTGCGAGTTGCTTGCCCTGCCAAATTAGTTCAGGCATGGTTTAGTAGTAAATCCGCACGAGCGTGCCAAAGCCGCGATTATAGGTTTTACCGATCTGATGATCTGGCTTTGCCCAACGGAACAACCACTTCGCTTCCTCGGTGCGCATGTTGATACAGCCGCGACTCATTGGCACGCCATAGTTTTCATGCCAGTAAGTGCCATGGAACGCATGACCTTTGTCGGTAAAGAAACATGTCCAAGGCACGCCGGGGAGTTCGTAGTCGGTGAAATCGGCGAAGAGGTTGCCGTTGCCCATATGTTTGTTGGGCATTTTATCCATGATACGGAATTCACCAGCGGGTGTTTTGGTGGGGATGCCATTCGCGTCGCGTGCGCCGTTGGGGATGCCAGAACAAATACTAGTCTTCAATATCTGTTTGTCGTATTCAAATGCCATCAGGGTTTGGGTGGTCAGGTTCACTTCGATACGCTTGTGCTCAACGGGGGTTTCCGGCGTGATCGGCGCCAATTCCTCCAGCGGTATGGGCTTCAGGTGCTTCGCGTCTACGTAGTACGGGAAGCCTGTCAGATCGTCATAGATTCGATACCAAAGATCGCCGGTTGGCCCCGGCTCAATGGCTTCGATCCAATGAACGGAGCCGTAGTAAAGTCGGAATCCCAGCTGTTGCCAGCCAAACGCCTGACTCGTGCGCCATGGCTGGGAATATGGGACTGTGACTTCAGCCAGCCGCGGCGCGCCTTCCTCCATGGAAAGGAGTGTTTTGTTGAATAAAACCTTGACTTTTTGAAGCCTCGCCCGGTGAATATAGCCACCCCATACGCGATACCAGACCGGGTTATGTTCGGGTTCCCTGGCGATCACCTCGCCAAGACTGTGAAGTAATTCATCTCGATACCACGTGGAAACGATCGAGCTTTCATCGCTGGGTTTTGAATACACGCTGACGGAGGTGGTTGCAACGCGGATCAGGTTGCTGTCGTCGAAGTCGAACAGCCCGCCAAGCGCGGGAGAGAATGCGAAAGCGCTGAGGCTCGCGCCGCTGAGTTTGAGGAAATCGCGCCGTGAAATTTTTTGCATGTAAAAATTTTAATCGAAAACGCTTGTTTTTAAAAACCTCTTATTAAATTTTCAGGTCAGCTAGCGCGAGCGGCTTTGTCTTTGACGGGCTCGGGGAGACCACCCTTACGAGACAAAAAACCGCCCTCCAGGGGTGGAGGGCGGCAGGGTTGTGGGATCAGGCGGAAATCAGGATTCGACCGTTTCCGGCGCCATATCCTTCAACAGGATTTCGAGCGCCATCGTGTGGGCGCATCGGTGATGGGTGACGAAAAATTCGCAATCGCAGGAATACGTGCCGCCGTCAAATTTCACAAAGTGATTGTTATTGTCGCCGTGAAAAGTCACTTCAAATTTGTTGAAGAGGAACCGTTGGCGCTCCTCAGCGTACCTGAGCGCTTTCTCGCGTTTGCCGATCATTCCATAGTCCATTTTTATCTCCTTTCAGGGTTTGAAATTTGAAATAAAAAAGCACGCTAACACGTCGCGTGCTTTCGGTTGATCTTTTTTGCCTCGCAAACATCTGCTCGCATAGGGCATTTACCTCGTTACCCGCAGTATAGCCCTATTCAAAATGTAAGTCAACACCTAAATGGTTGATTTGGCAAATCGTATAGGAATCGCAAGGTAGCCGTCAGTCTGCTGGCGCAACGGCAAGGGAATGTGGCTCGTCGCCGTTATACGAAATAAGTTGGGGCCACTTCCAAAGGATGAGCGCCATGCCCGCGATGCACCCGATGCCCCCGCTGACAATGGCAAACGGGACGCCAAACAAGGATGCAACAACGCCCGCTTCGACCTCCCCTAACTGGGGACCGCCCATGAAGAAAATCTGATTCACGCTCGTCATCCTGCCTCGGATGTGGTCTGGGGTTTGGAGTTGACGGATGGTGTTGCGGATCACTGTGCTGACCGTGTCCCCTGCCCCGATGAACAACAACGCGACCATCGCAGGGACGAAGGTTTTGCTCAACCCGAACCAAACCGTCGCCAGCCCAAATAGGGAGACTGCGGCGATGAACAAAGGTCCCTGCCTGCGTAGTTCTTTGAACTGGGAAACGATGATGCCAGCCACAACAGAACCGACCGCTTGGGAGGAAACAAGCCAGGCATAACCGGTCTTGCCCACAGACAAGATGTCGCGGGCGACAATGGGTAGCATTGTGTTCGCTGAGGCGAAAAAAGTGGCAACGAAATCCATCATCATCGTGGAGAGGATCAATGGGCGGGAGAAGATGAATTTCACGCCATCCAACATCGACCGCGCATTGACGCCGCCCGCGCGATTCAGATCCTGTTGGACGTTGCCCATCAAAATCAGGGCGAGAATTACAGCGAGGAAGGAGATCGAATTGAACAGGTAGGCAAACCCCTGCCCGCCTTCAGGAATCACGCCAAATAACAACGGCCCGACGATCGCCCCGGAATTAAATGCCACCGAACTCATGCTGAACGCCGAGGGCAAATGTTCGCGAGAAACCAAGTTGGGCACCATTGCCTGCCGGGCAGGCAAATCGAACGCCATCGTTGCGGCTTGGATGGCTGTCAGCAGATAGATATGCCAAATCGTAATTTGGTTTGTAAATGTGAGGTAGGCAAGCGCCGCCGCCTGCAATGCCGCCACCGACTGGGTTAGGAATAATATTTTTCGGCGGTTGAAGTTATCTGCCACCGCGCCGCCGATGATTGAAAATACTATCACAGGCAGGATGCGCGCCAAGCCGATGCCCCCCAGCGCCAGCGGATCAGGCTCGCCGGTCAATTCACGGACGTGCCAGTGGATCGCCGCAAACTGCATTTGGGAGCCTGCCACAGAGATCAGCAACCCCAGCCACAAGTAAAAATATTTTCGATGAGTTAACGCGGGTGGAAGATAGAACTTCATGTGCCCCAATCCCGCAGGTATAAAAAGTCGTAACCGATCGTGCGGTTGCTTAATTTTGCAATCGGCGGCTGCATCCGCTTGTATTGCATCCGTTGGATGCGCTTCACGATTTGGCTTACAAATTTCTCGTCGAAGCCCGCATCCACACATTCCTTCGGGCTGTAGCGTTGATCGACGAGAAGATATAACAATCGATCCGCTTCTTCATAGGTGAAGCCGAGTTCACCCTCGTCAGTTTGACCATCCCACAAATCGGCGGAGGGAGCCTTGTCAACGATTGGCGCGGGGATGTTCAACGCGCGCGACAACTGCCTGATCTGTGTCTTGTATAAGTCGCCAATCGGGTTCATCGCCGACGCGGCGTCGCCGAACTGCGTGCTATAACCAAGCAGGGTTTCGGTCTTGTTGCTCGTGCCGATGACCAATCCCTTGAACACTTCGGACTGGTCGTATAAGACGATCATCCGCTCGCGCGCCATGATGTTGCCTTTGCGAAGTTTTGTGATTTCTTTATCCTTCGCAAACAAAGGGTCAACCATTTCTGTGATTTCAATGGTCTTACTAGGAATTTCCAACTGTTCGATCAATAACTCAGCGTGAGCCAGCGAGTCGGGGTTGGATGATTTATAGGGCATCCGCACTGCCAACACGTTCTCACGTCCCAGCGCTTCGACGGCAAGGACACACGATAACGCCGAATCGATTCCACCGGATAAGCCAACCACCGCGCGGGAGAATCCCACGCGAGTCACTTCGCTTTTGATGAAGCCGGTCAGAATTTGGCGAGCGACATCGGTGTTGATGTTCAGGTCAATCATGTTTTATAAGGGAGGGCTTCCATTTCCACCTGCCCCGCCAGTTCGTCATACTCAGGATCTTTGTGGACCAGTATTGCCCCCTGTTGAATTGCAATCGCGGCAATCATAGAATCGGCAAAAGATATCCGATTCGCCGCCTTCAATCTCGCCGCAGTCAACGTGGTCTGCTCGTCAAACTGCCAGAAAACTGGATAACGCCTGAACGCAGCGTATCGTTCGTCTGCCACTGTTTGACCTTGTTCCTGTAAACTGATGTAGTACAGTTTCATCAAAGAGATGAATGGCAAAATTACCTCCTCAGCAGTAAGGACATCTTCCACCCTATCGGAACCCTCTTCCGCTTCGAGATAAGCCATTAACGCCGATGTATCAAGAACGTACTTTTTCATACTTGTATTCCGCCCTGCGCTCGGCGAGTAACCGTTCTGTCAATTTATGTCCCTTGCCAGAACCTTTTAACGCTTTCACCGGCTCAGCAGGAAGAAATACCACTCGAATTGTCTTTCCGTCATCAATCCAAGCCAAAGTATCTCCCTCTTTCAGTTTATATCGTTTTCGAATTTCCGCCGGAACGGCAGTTTGCCCGCGTTTCGTAAGCGTAGTTTCCATAATTAACCTCGATAGCGATTATACAAGGTGTATTCGGGTTTTACAAATTCAAGTTCATTTTTGCAGGATTCTCTGTAACTCTGAAACAGTCAGGTTTGTACGTTCATCGCGCAGAAGCGGCAGGCGCGCTCGCGTGCGGCGCAATTGATTGAGGTCAAGTTCGCGTACGATCAGCGCTTCTTCAAAGTATGGACCTTGCGCGAGTAATTCGCCGTTCGGGTCGTTGATGGTCGCTCCGCCCCAAAACAGCAATCCGTCCTCAAAGCCGACGCGGTTGCAATGCGCGACGAATGAAGTGAACATGCTGGCGTAGGCTTTACTCACACGTTCCACCCAGCGCGCAGACTCGAGTTTTTCATTATCGTTCAAGCCGCGACCGGGCGAGGCGGAGGTAAACAACATCACGTCCGCGCCGTCGAGCCAGAGCAAATACGGGGGCGAGGCGTGCCAGAAATCTTCGCAAATCAACATGCCGACCCGTCCGAATCGCGTATCGAAGGCGCGCACAGCATCCCCCCAGGCAAAGAAGCGTCCTTCGTCGAAGAGACCATAGGTTGGAAGATACACTTTATGGTGGACGTGAATCACGCGTCCGCCGGAGAGATACGCGGAGGCGATGAAAAAACGATGGCGGGAATCCTCGTCAACAAAACCGATCACAAGATCGAGGTCGTTCGACGCCTTGAGGAGATGCTTGAAGACTGGGTCGTCGTCGGTTGGGCAATGGGCAACCGAGGCGACCAGATCCTGCAAAACATACCCGGTCAGCGAAAGTTCGGGGAAGACAAGGATGTCGGCTTTTTGTTCTTTTGCCTGTTTAATAAAATCGAGGTGCTTTTCAAGATTCGCTTCGACATCCCCCAGTTTGGTAGCGATTTGGGCAAGCGCGAGGTTGAGTTTCATTGCGGGAATCTTACCACTAGAAATTAAGACCTAACAGGTTTCTGAAACCTGTTAGGTCTAGGTAGCGGGAAGGGAGGGATTCGAACCCTCGGTGGACCGGAGCCCACAACAGTTTTCGAGACTGTCCCATTCAACCACTCTGGCACCTTCCCATATTTCTTGCGGCGGAGATTATAACTTATAAATCGGCGCTGTCGTGCAGGTCGGGGTAATAAACTTCGTGCATCCCTTGCTTTGAAAGTATGTCCATGAAAGGCACAGCGGATTTTTCTTCGCCATGCACAAGGAAAATCTTTTTCGCTGTCTTCTTCACTGTGGTTGCATATTTCACCAACAAATCCTGCCCTGCGTGACCGGACAATCCGCCGATCGTCGCCACTTCGGCATTGACTGAATACGGTTCGCCAAAAATTTTGATCTGTTTCTCCCGGTCGGCGATTCGGCGACCCAGAGTGTACGGAGCCTGCCACGAGACGATGCACACGGTATTTTTGGGGTCTTCGATATTGTTGCGAAGATGATGCAAGATGCGCCCGGTCTCTGCCATACCCGAAGCGGAGATGATCACCATCGGATCGGTTCGCTTATTCAACGCCTTCGATTCTTCCACGGAGTGGGTGTAGGTCAGCATCTCGAAATTGAGCGCGGGATGTCGCGCTTCTTCGACGAACTTGCGCGTCTCCGAATCGAAAACTTCCGGGTGACGCATGAATACTTCCGAGGCATTAACAGCCAGCGGGCTGTCCACAAAGACCGGCACGCGCGGCACGTCGCCGTCTTGCATCATCATGTTCAGGTTATAAACAAGTTCCTGTGTGCGCCCCACTGCGAACGCCGGGATGATCACTTTACCGCCGCGCTTGATCGTACGCTTGACCACGTCGCGGAATTCCTCGAACGCGGCGGACGGGTCGTTATGTTTCTTGTCGCCGTAGGTACATTCCATCAGCAAATAATCCACCGGATCAGGCATGACAGGGTCGCGCAATAACGGAAGACCGAATCGCCCAATATCGCCGGAAAACCAGAAGCGAATTTTCTTTCCCTTTTCCTCGATCTCCAGAGAAATTGCGGCAGAGCCAAGGATGTGTCCCGCCTCCACAAATTTCGCAACCACGCCGGGAATCGGCTCGAACGGCTCGCCGTACTTCACGCCGCGAAAAAGATCAGCCGCGTGTTGCGCGTCCACTTCGGTATAGAGCGGCTCGATCAACGGCTTGCCGCGCTCTGAATTTTTTCTGTTCACAAACTCCGCGTCCGATTCTTGGATGCGCCCCGAATCCGCCATCATCAATGTCCCCAAGTCAACGGTTGCGAGAGTCGCGTAGATCGGTCCCTCGTAACCATTCTTCACCAGATTGGGCAGGTTGCCGCAATGATCAATGTGCGCGTGAGACAGAATCACCGCATCCACCGTGCGCGGATCGTATGCGAAATTCAAATTCCGCGAGTACGACTCATCCCTCCGCCCTTGATACAGCCCGCAATCAAGCAGGAGGCGATGCCCGTTGATCTCCAACAAATGCTGGCTTCCCGTCACCGTATGCGCCGCGCCATGAAAATGAATTTGCATTTCAGCCTCCGAACAATCCTAAAATTTGCGAGCCGTACATTTGGAATCGCCGCGGTGAATCCTTCATCGCCTCTTCGAGTTCGCCCAGGGTCTTTGGTGGATTCTCAGAGAACAGACCCAGATACAACTTCGGCAGAACAATATCCGACTCCACTTTGATTTCTTGCGCGACTTTCTTCCGCCACACTTTCAACTTTTCGACACGCCTCAACACCGCGTCACTCGGACGTTTGGGCTGTTCCAGTTTCACCGGCGGATTCGCCGCCCCGCGCCTCACCGCGGCAAGCATCTCCCCGCCCCATAAACGGATCTGCCTTGGGCTCAGACCAATATCCGCAAGGTCAACATCCTTCTCCGGCAATCTTTTCGCAATCTCAAGCAGGAGATTATCGCCAATGACCTTGAACGGCGGGCGGTCCAGTTTTTCGGCGATGAGGTCGCGGCTATGGCACAACGCAGCAAGGATGGTCAACTCGCGCGCGTTTACATCCTTACGCCCGCCGAATCGTTTCCACGAGGCGCCGTTGAGTTTTTCTTTCGCGTCGTCCACGTGACAGGCGCGCACAAAATCTTCGAGCGCCAGTTCCCAACGGTTCTTTTCTCGCAATTCTGTTTCAAACAAATCGCGCAGAGCAAAGAGAAAGTGAGTATCCTGGCGAGCATAATCAATTTGAGCCGGGGTGAGTGGTCTTGCGCCCCAATCCGCTTTTTGATGCCGCTTATCTATCTTCAAACCGAATTTCTCTGCCAGCAGCGTATCTAATCCAACTGCCGGGTAGCCCAGCACACGCGCCGCCTGCATGGTATCGAATAGATTGCGAAGGTCGAAACCATAATCGCGCTTCAAGCAGATCAGGTCATATTCCGCGGCGTGGAATATTTTCTCTATCTTTTTATCGTTGAAAATTGGGGCAAGCGGGCGAAGATCGGAAAAAGCAAGCGGATCAACGACGTAATCATACTTCGGCGTGGAAAACTGGATCAAGCATACTCGTTCGCGATAGGCGTGCAGGCTGTTCGATTCAGTATCCACCGCAACGCGTTGTTGCGACGACAAATCCGCTAACATCTTGCGGAGGGATTGATCTGTGTTTACCCAAACAGGCGGGGCGAGGGTCTCGGACATAAGAAACAACAGTATTGTAAACTCAAACCGTCGAATTGAGCCCCTGACTTTGGCGTTTCAATTTTCCCACGAGAAAATCATAAAACTGCTGGAGAAAATAACAAGCCGCCAGCGCGATCACTGACGCCGGTATCATCCTAAATAAGATTTGATCTTGCAATCCCTGCAAGGGGAAAGCGCCTTCAAGGATTTTCCAGAACGGGCGATGGAACAAATACACAAAATAGGATGCGTGTGAAATTGCGATCACCCACCGCCACGGGGAGACGATTGACAATTTTGCGATGACCGCAAACAGCAAGACAACATTCGAGACGATAAACGTGTACGAAGCCGCGACATAAAAAAGCGAAACAGAGTCAGCCTCCGCGTGAAGGGCAAACGAAAAGAACCAAATCCCCAAGAGAGCCAGTATGCTTTTTCCCAGCATCCACTGCGAGGACAAAGCGCCTGCAAGCGTGTTCGGTTTTGCTAGAAGAAGCCCCGTCAGGAACACAAAATAATATTTGAAGAATCTCACATCCAACAATTCACTCGCGCGATGGAGCATGACGGCGAGAATAAACACGGCAACCGAAACAATAACTAGAGATATTGTCTTCGGAGCGACCTTCCACAACACAAGAAACAGCCCATAAAACAAAAGAATGGCGCCGATGTACCAAAGAGTAAGGAGGGGCTTTACAAAACTTGGCGAAAAAATGAATTGCAGTCCAGCCAGCCAAACTGCGACATCGAAGTTCGACTTGAATCCATACCCCAAAACAAAAACATAAAGAGCAAATGCGATCAGGTAGGGCGGATAAATCTTTATCAACCGAGATCGGAGAAAAGCAAAAGAATTACCGCCCGATCGTTGCAGGGAGAGTTCCATGAAATACCCTGAAATAAAAAAGAAGCATCCCAGCAAGAAGGCTTCCAGATAAGGAGACAACCACTGCAAAGATAGTCCCGTAAATTCAAGGCTGTAAAACCCGCTATGGTGAATCAAGAGAAGCAAAATAGAAATGGCTCGTACAACTTCAAATTCAGGTAATCGTCTTGCCGTCGCGCTCACAACGCCTTCTCCATCACCAACCCATCTTCGCCGTCGTTGTAGTATTTTCGCCAAATATCTATAGTACGATAGCCTTCCTTTTCATACATTGCAATCGCCCCATGATTGGACGCGCGCACGGTCAACTTCATGTTCGGCAATTTGACCTGCTCTTCACATGCCAGCAATAGCGCCCGCCCAATGCCGCGTCGCTGGAAGTGTGGATGAACCGCAATGGTGGAGACCCAAGCCGCCCCTTGAGAAGGACGCGTGTCGCCCGCCACGAATCCGATCATGGCGCCGTTATCCAAAGCCTTGAGTCGTACCACGTCGGGCCATGAAAGGACGGCGATCAGATCGAACAATGACCATGCGTCTTTATCAAAGCAGGCATGTTCGAGTTTACGGAGCGAGTTGAGGTCAAGAATACCTGCGGGGATGATTTCCATCGAAAAAATTTTTCAAAAAAAGAAAGTAGAAAGTGGAACGACCGAATCCACTTTCTACTTTCTATGTGTCTACTTATTTCCCTGCTTACGTGTCTACTTCTTCGCGCTTATGAAATTTTCAAGCATGCTTGTGAATTCCATCGGGAAGATGTATTTCGTGGACGGGCTTGCGCCGATGGACTTGAGCGTTTCAAAATATTGAAGCGTCATCGTCTTCTGATCCACTTTCCCGGCGGCGCCAAAGATGCTTTCCAACGCCACGGCGAAACCTTCCGCGCGTAAAGCCTGTGCCTGCTTATCGCCTTCTGCGCGCAAAATATTGGATTCGCGCTCGCCTTGCGCCGAAAGAATCGCGGCTTGTTTGGTGCCTTCCGCGCGATTGATCGCCGCCGCCTGATCGCCCATGGACTCGGTCACTAGCGCGCGACGAATACGCTCGGCAGACATTTGCCTGTTCATCGCGTCCTGCACGTCGCGCGGCGGAACGATCTCGCGGATCTCCACGTTGGTCACTTTCACGCCCCAGCGCTCGGTCACTTCATCGAGACGCGTGCGGAGCATGTTGTTGATGTGTTCGCGTTCCGAAAGCACATCGTCCAATGGAATTCCGCCGATCACGGCGCGGAGCGTAGTCGCCGCGATACCTGCCGCGGCAGATTCAAAATTACCGACCTGCAACACCGACTCGGCAGGGTCTAGCACTTTGTAGTACCACAGGAAGTCAATCGAGATCGGCGCGTTATCTTTGGTGATCGAGGTCTGATGCGGGATTTCGCGCACCTGTTCGCGCAAATCCACTTTGACCGCCCGGTCGATTACGGGGATCAAAATGATGATTCCTGGTCCCTTCGGTCCGACACTGCGACCTAATCGAAACACGACGAGGCGTTGATATTCTGGAACGATTCGAATGGCGTTGGCTAAAAAGACCAAGCCAATAACAAGAATCGCTCCCACTAAACATACGGCGCTACTGGTAAGAATTTCCATGCTGGTTACTCCTTGTAAGAATAATTTTATTCCTGCTTTTCAACAACAACGACAAAACCATCCCGCCGAACCACGCGGATCTTGCTCCCCGCCTTGATCGTATTCTCGCTCCGCGCCGACCACAATTCTTTGCCGACTTGCGCGCTTCCCTCGTCGTGGATGTCTGTTCGCGCTTCGCCTTCCAAGCCGATCAACGCGCCCAGGTCATGCGTTGGCGTCGCGAATGAGGCTTCCATGGATTTGTGCACGGCTACCCACAAGAATCCCGCCGTCAACGCGGAAGCGATCACTGCCACCAGCGGATTCACCGCCGGCAAACCGCCCTCTCGCGCGAACATGAACACCGAACCGACGATCAACAAAAGGATCGAGAGCGCCAGCGCCCATTCCCGTTTCGGGTTCTGGAGCGCGTACACGAACGGCACAACGCTCAGACCGATCACGATGAGCGCCCAAAAATTGATGGATAAATTGTAGATTGCGTAGCCTGCCAGCGCGAAGCAAAAGAATGCGCCGATCTCGAAAAATCCCGTGCCCGGCGTGGCGATTGCCATTAAGGCGAGAAACACTCCGCCTAGCAAAAAGAGATACGCGACATCGGGATCAAGTAGAAGTTCCATGGCTCCTCCATTTCATTATACAACAAGACCAGTCGTTTCGATTCAATCTACGAAGGTTCTCATGTTAAAGTTGTGCGAGCCGTATTCAGTCATGGCTTTATAATTGAGTTTGTTCAGCGGTCGTTATAGGACGCCTGTTGAACTTCAAAGGAGTTCTGGTGAAATTTCAAAAAATCTGCGTTCTCGGTCTTGGCTACATCGGTCTTCCCACCGCCGCCACATTCGCCGCGCATGGGATCGAAGTCCATGGCGTGGATGTCAACCCGCGCGTGGTCGAATCTTTGCAAGCGGGAAAAATCCACATCCACGAGCCGGGCTTGCAAAGCGTAGTGGACGAGGCGATCAAGTCCGGCAGGTTCACGGTGTCCAGCCAACCCGTCGAAGCGGACGCGTTCATCATCGCGGTGCCGACTCCGTTTCAGCATGAAAAATTCGGCGAGTACAACGGAATCCGATTCAAACTCGCGGATATGCGCGCGGTGATGTCGGCAACGGAGGCGATTCTCCCCGTCTTGCGGAAGGGCAATCTCGTCATCCTCGAATCGACCTCCCCGCCTCGCGCGACGGTCGAACTGGTCGCGCCGATTTTAGCCCGCTCCAACCTTCAAGCGGGCGCTGACTTCCACCTCTGCTATTCACCGGAGCGCGTCTTGCCCGGACAAATCCTGCGCGAACTTGTCGAAAACGCGCGCGTGATCGGAGGCGTCACACCGGAGTCGGCTCGCGCCGGGCGTGACTTGTACGCAACTTTCGTCAAAGGCGAAATTCACGAAACGGACGCGACCACCGCCGAGATGGTCAAGATTATGGAAAACACAACGCGCGACGTGAACATCGCCATCGCCAACGAGTTCGCGCGGCTCGCTGAAAAATTTGGCGTGGACGTGTGGGAAGCCATCCGCCTCGCCAACCTGCACCCGCGCATCAACATCCTCAACCCGGGACCCGGCGTCGGCGGTCACTGCATCAGCGTGGACCCGTGGTTCTTCGTCGAAGCCGCGCCGGAATTGACAGAACTCATTTACCACGCCCGGCAGGTCAACGACGCTCAACCTCATTTTGTCGTTGAAAAAATCAAACAATCATTTGCTCAAGCCGCCGTCACCGGCGGCTGGGACGCCGCCGAGAGCATTCTCAAGAATAAAAAAATCGCCGCGCTCGGACTCGCTTACAAACCCGACGTGGACGACCTGCGCGAAAGCCCCGCCGTTGAAGTTATCCATTTGCTCCAAAAAGAAGGAGCCATCGTCCATGCGTGGGAACCTTTTGCCCCGAACGCGAAACTCGAAGGGGTTGACATGGCGGCTAATTTCGATTCCGCCATCAAAGACGCGGACGCGATTCTTCTGCTCGTCAATCACACTCAATTCCGCACACTCAACCCTGTGAGCGTTGCATCCAAGACCAAAGCGCGGATCGCGATTGATACGGTCAACGTCTGGAAACCTGATCAATGGCAATCTGCCGGCTTTGCAGTCCACCGCCTAGGCGACGCGAAGTCTCCAGTCTCCAATCTCTAATCTCCATTTTCCCAATTCTCTAATTCTCCAATTCTCATTTACCACTTACCAATTACCATCTTCATCAACCATCCCTCCCATATGAAAATCTTATCCGTATTTGGAACCCGCCCCGAAGCCATCAAAATGGCGCCCATCGTCCGCTTGCTCAAACAAACGGAGGGAGTCGAAGCGCGGGTGTGCGTCACCGCGCAACACAGGCAGATGCTCGACCAAGCGTTGGAATTGTTCAACATCAAACCCGATTATGATCTCGACCTGATGCGCGAAGGACAATCACTTGCCCAACTCAGCGCGGGGATCTTCACTCATCTCGACCCGGTGTTGGAAGAATTCAAACCCGATTGGATTCTGGCAGTCGGCGACACAACGACTGTCATAAACACCGCCTTGCTTGCTTTTTATCGGCAGATCAAATTCGGTCACGTGGAGGCGGGACTGAGGACTCACAACAAATGGCATCCCTTCCCCGAAGAGATCAACCGCCGCATTGCGACCGTGACTGCGGATGCGCATTTCGCGCCGACAGATTTGTCGAAGCAGAATTTGTTGCATGAAGGCATCGAGCCTGAAAAGATTTTTGTCACGGGTAATTCGGTCATTGACGCGTTGAAGTTTGTGGCTGACCAAAGAGAACCGCAAGAAATAACTGAATTGCTAGAGAGACTAGAGACTGGGAGACTAGAGACTGGAGATTTGGCGAGAAAGAGATTAATTCTGGTAACTGCCCATCGGAGGGAAAACTTTGGCGAGCCGATGGAAAATATATGCAATGCCTTGCGCGAACTCGCAAGCCGCGAAGATGTGGAAATTGTTTACCCTGTTCATTTGAACCCGAATGTGCAGGAACCCGTCAAACGAATTTTGAAAGGCGTAAAACGAATCACATTATTGCCGCCGCTGGATTATCTTCCGCTCGCGCATTTGATGAAACACGCCTCGTTGATCCTCACCGACTCGGGCGGGATTCAAGAGGAAGCGCCGACGTTTGGAATCCCCGTGCTGGTGATGCGCGAGACGACCGAACGCCCGGAGGGAGTCGAGGCGGGGGTGTTAAAACTCACAGGCGCCGACACAGCCCGAATTGTGGAAGAGGCGACGCGTCTACTGGATGATCCCTCGGCGTATGCAAAGATGGCTAGGGCGGTGAATCCATACGGCGACGGTCGCGCGGCGGAACGAATCGTTGATGCGCTGTTGAAGGCGTAATATAATGCCCGCATGAGAGCGACTGGCACGTTTGCCATCTGGTGCGCGGTTCTTGCGTTTACATTCGCCTCGTGCAATGTCCAAAACCCGCCGCATGGAAATTATTTTAGCGAGACCGGGCATTTTGTAGAGGGAGAATTCCTGCGTTTTTATAACAACGCGCCAAACCCCGAACTCGTCTATGGATATCCGATCACGAGCCAGTTCACTTCCCGCGACGGGAAGACCGCGCAATATTTCCAGCGCGCCCGCTTCGAACTCGTCACCGACGCCCAGGGGAACGAAGCCGTTCGATTGACGCCCATCGGCGCGGCTCTTCACCAACCCATCGCACAACTTGAACCTCAAAACCCAGCGGCATGTGAATCGATCTCAGGCTATCAAGTATGTTATGACTTTCTCGAGTTTTACAGAACCAACGGCGGCGCGGCGCAATTCGGAAACCCGGTCTCGAACGCCGAGGAACAATCCGCCATTTATATTCAATATTTTGAGAACGCGCGCTTCGAATGGCGCGCGCAGGGAACGCCCTCCCGCGTTGAGATTTCTCAACTCGGTCAAAGTTATTTTGATCGCCTCGGCGAAGACCGCTCGCAGCTCATCCCCCCGCAACCGCTCGACGCGTCCATCGCCCCGGTGATCTCGCTCGATGTTCGCGCATTCATCGCGCGCCCCATCACGCGCTCCAGCGGCGAGCAAACTGTTGCCGTGTTCGCGCGCGACCAGAACGCCAGAGGGATCTCGGGGGCAAAGGTAAATTTTTCGGTACAACTTCCCGATGGCAACACGCAGACATTCTCCGCGCTGACAGACTCGAACGGCATAGCGCGAATTTCATTCGGCTTTATAAACCAACCGCCAGGCGAACTGGTTTCCATCGATATCCGCGTGGAAGCCGGGGGAAAAACAAGCCAGACAAGAATCTCGTTCCGAATTTGGTATTAAAGTTCGCCGAGCGCAAAAACAGGACCGTCTTTGCAAGCCATCTTCCAGCCAGACTTTGTGACGACGGCGCACACGCCGCACTCCGCGATTCCGCCACAGGGTACCGGCGTCTGGATGAAGACCTCCGCTTCTTTCCACGCGGATGCCTGATTCAGTTTCCCCAGCCGTTCCCTCAGCCCCGGCACAGCCTCGCGCGGCGCATCGAACGCGGCATAATCAGCCCATTCCATAATTTCATTCAACGCGGACAACGGTTGCGCTTCCACTTCATCGGATAAATTTTCCACCAACGAATCGCTGACGAAGACAACCGCCGCGCCCTGGCTCAACGCGGGGCGAATCAATCCACGCAGGCGCGAGGGCAGAACCTCAGAAGCGACCAGGGCGATTTTTCTTGCGGAAGCGGGCAATTTGAATCCATTCCCCAGCGGACCGCGCAAAGAGATTTCGAGGCTCGGCATCCAATGGTCAGGGATGGGCAGGGCGATAAAACCGCCCGGCGCCGAATCCGTAACAGAGAGTGAAACAGGCAGAGGCGCGCGCGAATCGTCGCTGGCGAGGGCGTATTGCCCCGGCGCGGGAATCAGTTCCGCCGGGCAAGAGATGCGCGCGGCGCGTCTCCCATCCTGCAAAATCAATTCGGTCACGCGTCCAATTCCCATATGCATAGCGCCATCGTATCATGGCGGTATAATTATTTCAAATTAACTTGGAGGAACAATGAATATTGTCGATGTAATTCGAACGCTGGCTGGTTTTGCATGGCTGGCGGCAATCGGGCTGGGTATTTTGGCGGCAGTCCGCGCCAGCCGTCATCAGACTGCGAAGGGGTCAAGCTCGAGCGCGTTGATTCTCATTATCGTTGCCACGCTTCTCACCGTGCTTGGCTCGGGGTTGGTCTATGTCGAATCGAACGAGCGCGGTGTTGTAAAAACAGTGCGCGCGGGGGGCGTTCGCCCGGTGGCTTTGGAACCCGGGTTGCATTGGATTCTGCCCATCGTCGAACAGGTGGTCAATTATTCCATCTCGAATCAAACCTACACGATGTCGTTCCTGCCGGAACAGGGTCCAGATTCGGCTGAGGACTCGATCCGCGCCCGCACCAAGGATGGTCAGGAAGTGATCATCGATGGAACGGTGATCTACCGCATCGACCCAGCCAAAGTGGTGCAACTCCACATCTCCTGGCAGGAAAACTACGAAGCGGGAATCGTGCGCCCGGAAACGCGCGGCGCGATCCGCGATGCTGTGGCGCAATACGGCGTTGAAGAGGTCGTTTCGACCAAGCGCGAGGAGATGGTTCAGATCATCACTGACGAGTTGGCGCAAAGTCTATCAGACAACAACCTTGAACTGCTCGATTTCATCCTGCGCGACATCCACTTTAGCGAAGAGTACGCCGCGGCGGTGGAGCAAAAACAAATTGCCGAACAACAGGCGTTGCAAGCCAAGTTGGTGGTGGAGCAGAAAAAGCAGGAAGCCGAACAAGCCCGCCAGGAAGCGCAAGGCTTGGCAGATGCGGCAGTCATCGCCGCCAAGGGTGAAGCCGAAGCGATTTTGATCCAGGCGCAAGCAGAAGCGGAAGCGAACCGCCTGCTTGCCGAATCGCTGACCCCGGCGCTCTTGCAATATCAATATATTTTGAAGCTTTCGCCCGGCGTGCAGACGATCTTCATCCCTAGCGACAACCAATTCATCTTGCCGTTGCCCGACACGAGCAACCCTCAGATAACGCCTTAACGATACATTCACACCCGCGTTGATTCAGGGAAGTGGAAAGTGAAAACCACTTTCCGCTTCCCTGTTAGTTTTCAGGAGACGCATGCCCATTCCCCACTCTGGACGCGAAATCCGCTTGACCACGCTTTCGACGTGCGCGGGTTGAGCGTCTAAATTAAGCGCCGACGCGCTGACGCAGGTACTGCGTCCTGTGAAAGACATCTTCGATGCCGCCTCTTATCCGGACCTGTTGGTTGGTCTGCGCGAACCGGATGACGCGGCTGTCTGGCGTTTGGAGGAGGACCGCGCGCTCGTGGTCACGACCGATTTTTTCACGCCAGTGGTGGATGACGCCTACGAGTACGGCGCGATTGCCGCGGCAAACAGCATGTCGGATGTGTACGCGATGGGCGGACAGCCATTCCTTGCGTTGAACGTCGCCGCGTTGCCGGATAATTTGCCCAACGAAATTTCCAGCGAGATCATGCGCGGCGGCGCGGAAAAAGCGCGCGAGGCGGGAGTTGTGATCGCAGGCGGGCATACGGTCAAAGATAAAGAACCGAAATTCGGACTCGTTGTCATCGGTTTTGTTGACCCGCGCAAGATGTTGAGCAAAGGCGGGTTGAAAGTTGGCGACGCGCTTGTGTTGACGAAGCCGCTCGGGTTTGGGGTGACAACCACCGCGCTGAAACGCGAGCAAGTAGACGAGAACGATTTGCTTGAAGCCGTCAATTGGATGAAACGGTTGAATAGAGAGGCGAGTCAACTGGCTGTGGAAGTTGGTCTGCGCGGCGGGACAGATATCACTGGCTACAGTGTATTGGGTCACGGGTTGGAGATGGCGAACGCTTCAAATGTTTCGCTGCGTTTGGAGTTTGCAAAGATTCCGTTTATTTCATGCGCGCGAAAATATGCCGGGAAGGGATGCTTCGCGGGCGGCGCGTTCGATAACAAATTGCATTTTGAATCGCAGGTGATGTTTGCCGACTCCATTGACGACGAGAATCAGATGCTGTTGTTCGATCCACAAACCAGCGGCGGATTGTTGCTCGGCGTTCCGCAAGAAAAGCTAGACGCGTTCATCGCGCGCGGAGAGGAACTGAGACAACCTGTCTGGGTGATCGGGCGCGTCGAAGCAGGAGCAGGTATCAGGGTGGAGTGAAGCGTCTTATCCATAGTACAATACAGGGAGCGCTGGAAAGTAACTCGGAATCATGTCAGACGTCCCCATAGATAGTTCATCAACCAAATCTGCCCCACCAAGCCGTTGGCGTTTGCCGGCGGGTATTTTCCCATATAGAAACAAACAGGTTCAATGAATATTACAACAGATGTGCTGCTTATCATTTTTCTGATTATCCTTAATGCAATTTTTGTCCTGTCGGAGATGTCTGTAGCGTCGTCACGCAAGGCTCGTTTACAACAAAGAATAAACGATGGGGATAAAGGCGCAAAGACCGCTCTTGATTTGATCCAAAACCCGAACCTGTTTCTCGCGACCGTGCAAATTGGGATTACGTTAGGAGGGGTATTCGTCGGCGCCGTGGGAGGCGCAACACTGGCAGAACCGCTTGCCGCGGCGCTGACACGCATCCCACAACTGACTGATGTCGCCGAATCGCTTGCGCTGGGAATGGTCGTGGTGACCATCACCTTCTTTTCGATCATTCTCGGTGAACTTGTGCCAAAGCGAATTGCCCTGCAAAGCCCCGAGCGGATCGCCTCCGCGCTTGCCGGGCCGATGATGTTAATTTCGAAACTATTCGCGCCATTCGTCTGGCTACTTGGTCGTATTACTGATTTTGTTCTTAAAGTGTTAGGCGTCAAACCTGGGAACGAACCGCCGGTAACAGAAGAAGAAATACAATTGCTTATTGATCAAGGCACACAAGCAGGAGTCTTTGAAGAAGCCGAGCACGATATGGTAGAGGGCGTATTTAGTCTCGGCGACCAACGCGTATACTCTTTGATGACCCCGCGCACAGACGTGGTCTATCTTGATATTAACGACAGTATTGAAGAAATCCGCCAAAAAATCAGCGCGAGCGAGTTTTCCCGTTTTCCTGTACGGCAAGGGACGCTCGATATGATCTTAGGAATTGTCAAGGCGCGCGACCTGCTTGTGAGAAGTTTGGGCAAGGAGGAAATCAAATTGAAAGATCTGCTCAAACCCGCATTCTTCATCCCTGAAACGATGTTCGCCTCGCGCGCGCTCGAGATCTTCAAAGAAAAAGGAACGCAACTATTGCTCGTGATTGATGAGTTTGGCGGCTTGCAAGGGCTGATCACCATCAACGATATTCTCGAAGAGATCGTCGGGCAGATGGAACACGAAGAGCCGCAAGCCACACAGCGGCAGGATGGATCGTGGCTGTTGGACGGCATGTTGGAAGTGGACGAATTCAAGGAAATCTTCAAATTACACGTCCTTCCCCACGAGGATGAGTACGAAACCCTGAGCGGGTTCGTGATGGTGTCGCTGGGGCGCGTTCCCCAAGCCACAGACCATTTCGAGTGGCACAGCCTGCGCTTCGAGGTGATCGATATGGACGGGCGCCGCGTGGATAAGGTGCTGGTCACTTCGCTTCCGCCACGATCCGCTGGGCAAGAGCCGGCGAAAATCAATTAGAATCATTCCATTGCCATGCATTTAACCAAATCGAAAAACAATTCGCGATTATTCATCATCGCGGCGTTATTTTTGCTATCTGGCGCCGCCGGGTTGATCTATCAGATCGTCTGGCACCGGTTACTCGAAATCTATTTCGGGGTAACCATGACGGCGATCACGCTGATCGTTGCCGCATACATGGCGGGGTTGGGGCTTGGGTCGCTTTTGGGCGGGCGCATCGCGCATCGGCTTCAACGAGTCGTCTTGATCTATGGAATTGTTGAGATCGGAATTGCCGTCTTCGGGTATTTCAGTCCCGAACTGATCCACTGGATCGGTCAGCGCACGGCGGGAAGCCCATATCCGTTAGTGTTTCTATTAAGTTTCGCGCTTCTGCTTATCCCCACGGCTTTGATGGGCATGACACTGCCCCTGCTCACTCAATCCTTTGTGAACCGCGTAGAAATTTCCGGTCAGGTGATCGGTTTACTCTATGGGATCAATACGCTCGGAGCCGGGCTGGGAGCGTTGGCGGCTGGGTATTTTCTGGTCGGGTGGCTGGGCTTCGACGGCACAACACAAGTGGCAGTTGCGCTCAATATCCTCGTCGGCATCGGAGCCGTGGTTTTGTTCGAAAACAAAGGACATGTTGTTCGCGCGGAACGTATTGACACCAGTTCCGAAACCGCGTCATCCATCCCATACAATACGATTCTCATTGCCGCGTTTTTGGTCGGTTTCATCAACCTGGGATTTGAAATGTTATGGTTTCGCGTCCTCGGGGTAATCAACAAAGGGACAGCCTATGGCTTCCCAAGCGTGTTATTCGTCTTCCTCGCGGGCTTGGCAATCGGGGGCTTCTTCTGGGGACGAAAAGCAGACCAAAGCAAAGACAGGGTGGCGCTGTTTTGGAAATTACAACTCGGAAGCGGAATTGTCATCATGCTTTCCTGGCTGCTCTTTTGGGCGGCATTGCATTACCCTCCGCTCCACGATCGGATCAAGGAATCGTTCATCAACCCCCAGCAACCCATCCTCCCTTTCGTGAAAACAGAAAATGGATTTGTGTTCTCGCGTCGGGTGATGATCGCAAACCTGTTTGAGTATTTTGCCCCGATCCTCGCGCTCGTCCTTCCCGCCAGCCTGATGATGGGAGGCGGATTACCGCTTCTCGATCGAATCGCAATCACCAGCGCGAGCGTTTCCGGAAAGCGCGTGGGGGATGTTCACCTAGCCAACATCTTTGGTTCTGTGATGGGTTCGCTGGCAATCAGTTTTGTGTTTCTTTCCACCCTGGGCACCGAATTGACATTCAAAGTATTGGTGTTGCTCAGCCTCGCTTTTACCAGCCTCATTTGGAGCGCCAGGAAAAACCTGGGGCGGCAATTCTACTCCCTCCCCGCGCTCCTGATTGCCCTGCTCCTTATCGCGCCGCGGCAGGGAGCCTTTTATGAAAAGTTATATTACGTTGCGACCGACCTCCCTGCTCTGGTTCACGAAACTCGCGAAAGCGTGCTCGCCCTGGGATATAAAGAAACACCCTCCGCCCCATCCACGCTATGGATCGGGGGGATTCAAAATAGCTATTTTCCAACGTACGGCGATTATGAGCGTTCCGCCTTCACGTGCGCCGGCGCGAGTCGTCCGCGGAGGATTCTGATCATCGGCCTAGGCGGCTCGAACACCGCCTATTTCTTGACGCGCATGCCCGGCGTGGAAGAAATCACGATTGTAGAACTGATGGAAGACCTCGGCGCGCTATTGAATACCTACGCGCCGGTCGCGCAAAGCACGTTTGCAGACCCACGCGTTCAATATGTTGCGGATGACGGCAGGCGTTATTTGTACGCCAATCCCAATGAAAAATACGATATGATTTTCATCGATCCGCTCTATAGCTTCACGGCTGGGCACAATAATCTCTATTCGCGCGAAGCGATGGAGTTGTATCGATCTCACCTCGCCGACGGTGGTATATTCTGCGGTTGGATGAACGAACGACACACGATTCCCGCGACCGCCGCGAGTGTTTTCCCTTATCTCGAGCAATTCCGCGATTGGGTTGTGGCTGGCAATCACCCCATTGAATTCGACCGGGAATATATGACCGCGGGATATACTTCTTACACCGAATCAAACGCGGGGATTTTTGCCGACGCTGCGCGCGAGTCTCTCAAGCCTGACGTTATTTTTTTAGAGTACATTGGCGATCGCGCTTGCATCCTCGAAAAAGATAAAGAGACGCCGCTTTTGACAGACACCCATCCGCGCCTCGAATATTATTACTTTTTTCCTCCCTCGAAACGCCCGATCCGTTGCGACTAGCGGATTCCATTCAGACACCATGCCCAACATACTTCGCGCGGTAATCTTCGACCTTGGCGGAACGCTCATGTTCGAGCGCGAAGCCACGCGCCCCATCGGCGCCCAGGGGGATGAGGCGTTGACTCGTTACCTGCGCGACCAAGGTCTGGAGTTAAACCTGTCTACCTTCCCGCTGGAGTTTCGCAAAAGGCTGGATACATACTTCAACCAGCGGGAAAAAGACCTGTACGAGACCACCTACTCATTCGTCCTGCGCGATATCCTCAGCTCCAAAGGATATGACGATGTGTCGGACGATCTCATCCGCAGCGCGTTGGACCGCCTGTTCGCAGTCACGCAGACCAATTGGGTATTGGAGAGCGACGCCCTTTCCACCTTGAAAAAAATAGAAGCAGACGGCTATCGCATGGGTCTGATCTCGAACGCCGGCGACGATAAGGATGTGCAACAGATGGTTCAAAAATTCCGCATTTCGCGTTTCTTCGATTTTGTGCTGACCTCCGCCGCGTGCAGTTATCGCAAGCCGCATCCGCGCATCTTCGAGATGGCGCTTTCGAATTGGTACTTCCTGCCCTCAGAGGCTGTGATGGTGGGGGATAACCTGACCGCCGATGTGAAGGGGGCAAAAGCCGCAGGGTTGTTCGGGGTATGGCTCACGAGGCGGGCAAACTCTCACCCGGAAGAGCAGGCTGACGTCACGCCAGACGCGACGATCTCCACGCTGGCAGAGTTGCCATCCATTCTCGATCGCCTTCAGGTTCAATAATCCATGACGCGGAACAAATCTGCGCTTGCTTATGCCGCGCTCGGCGCGGGTATCTTGGCGTTAAGTTTATCCGCAATGTTCGTGCGCTGGGCAGACGCGCCGGGACCGGTCACCGCGTTCTATCGGATCTTCTTTTCCATTTTTCTGTTGTTGCCATTCTTCATCCCGCGAATACGAAATAACCCATCTGTTGCAACACGTTCGATCGCGTTTCCGCTTCTGGCGGGCGTCTTCACCGCGTGCGACCTCGCGCTGTGGACTTCTTCGCTTTCATACACCACCGCTTCGAACGCGACGCTGTTAGGCAACACTGCCCCATTATGGGTCGCGCTGGGAACCTGGCTGATCTTCAAACAAAAATTGAGCCGCGAATTTTGGCGCGGGTTAGGATTAACGTTAGCGGGCGCGGCGGTAATCATGGGCACCGATTTTATCTTGCATCCGCGTTTCGGATTGGGCGACGTAATGGCAACCTTTACCGGCGTGTTTTACGGCGGATACTTTCTTTTCACCGAAAAAAGCCGCGCGCGTTTTGATTCAGTCGTTCACATCTGGCTTGTTGGGTTGGGAGCAAGCGCCTCGCTCCTAATCATCAATCTCGCCCTGCAATATCCGCTCGTTGGCTTCGATTCGCGCACGTGGCTTGTATTTCTCGCGTCCGCCATCGTTTCACAACTGATCGGCTACATGGCACTGGCTTACGCCCTCGGGCATTTACCCGCCTCCATCGTTTCGCCGACGATGATCCTACAGCCTGTGGTCACAACGCTTCTCGCCATTCCATTGCTTGGCGAGTTACCCACGATCTGGCAAGGCATTGGCGGAACTGTCGCGCTGGCGGGCATTTTCCTAGTCCACCGTTCGCATCAACAGGGCATGCCGGAAACACCGAACGCTTGATTCGCAAGTTCCCCCTTTTCAACTGTCACGGCAGGGATATAATCGAGCCACAATCCACCAAGCCAGAGGAGAATCGCATGGAAACGAAGTCCTTCACCGAAAATGGTCGAGTCCCGGTTACTGTAATTCACGTGGATGGAAACATTGATTCCGGAACCTACGAGCAGTTTCTGACGCACGCAAACGAATTGATGAAAAACGGAGCGCGTCACATTCTTGTTGATCTCTCTCACGTAAAGTTCGTTAGCAGCGCCGGCTTGCGCGCGCTCCACGATGTGTTCACCCAACTCCGCGCGCTCGACCCAGGCGCATCGCCAAACGACGTGGAGGTGAAAAAAGGAATCAGCGCGGGATTGTATAAATCACCGCATCTAAAACTTCTCAATCTATCGCCGGAGGCGCGCATGGCGTTCGAAATGGCTGGATTCGACATGTTCATCGGAACATTTACAGACAAAGCCGCCGCAATCGCTTCTTTCTGACGGGACAACTGATTCGCCTCCCACGCGCAGACCTCACAGGTCTTAAAGACCTGTGAGGTCTTTTTCTCCCTTATAATCCCTCTCATGCCCGATCTCTTCGACCACGCCATGCAGGAACGGATGAAAAGCGAAGCGCCTCTCGCCGCGCGGATGCGTCCGCGCACGTTGGAGGAATACATCGGGCAGGAGCACATCGTCGGCGAAGGCAAACTCCTGCGCCGCGCCATCCAATCGGATCGCATGTTCTCCTCCATTATTTTGTGGGGACCGCCAGGGACAGGCAAGACCACTCTCGCGCAAGTTATTGCTAATACAACAAAAAGTTATTTCGTTACCATCTCCGCTATCCTCGCGGGCAAAGCAGACTTGCGCGTCATCATTGACGAAGCCATGGAACGCCGACGCCTGCACAACGAACGGACGATCCTCTTCGTAGACGAAGTCCACCGCTGGAACAAGGCTCAACAAGACGCGCTCCTCCCCCACGTGGAGGCGGGAGTCGTCACCCTCATCGGCGCGACGACGGAGAATCCGTATTTCGAGGTTATCAAAGCGTTGATCTCGCGCTCGCGTGTTTTTCAATTACGAAATCTAAATCAAGAAGAGACTGGCATCCTCATTGACCGCGCACTCGCAGACAACGATCGCGGCTACGGAAACAAAAGCGTTAAATTAGATTCGGAAGCGCGCAATCACCTTGTCGAAACCGCCAGCGGCGACGCGCGCAACGCGCTGAACGCGATCGAACTTGCAGTTGAATCCACGCAACCAAATAAGGATGGGGTCATTCACATCACACTGGATGTTGCGCAAGAATCCATTCAACGGCGCGCGGTTCTCTACGACAAAGACGGCGACGCGCACTATGACACGATCTCCGCGTTCATCAAGTCCGTGCGCGGAAGCGACCCCGACGCGGCGTTGTATTGGCTCGCCAAGATGATCTACGCTGGTGAAGACCCCCGCTTCATCATCCGCCGCTTGATCATTCTCGCGGGTGAAGACATCGGCTTGGCTGACCCAATGGGACTTGTTGTTGTATCCTCCGCCGCCCAAGCGTTTGACTTCATCGGCTTACCCGAAGGCATCTACCCCATCGTCGAAGCGACGTTGTACCTTGCCACCGCGCCCAAATCCAAC
>Ga0138256_10000821_pt1 | contig 33563 bp, 32 predicted proteins | sample KNB2016incub_MG_FD_105486 | JGI IMG/M metagenome (GOLD analysis project Ga0138256, IMG submission 105486) | Active sludge microbial communities from wastewater in Klosterneuburg, Austria - KNB2014incub_MG | ecosystem: Engineered > WWTP > Activated sludge > Unclassified | place: Austria... | reverse complement strand
TGCGCTACGTCGACAGCCGCGGCAACCCGACGCAGCGCTTCCCGGCCAACCCCAACGGTTCGGCGGGGGCCGTGGCGGCGGTGACCAGCAGCGACGGGCGGGTGACGATCATGATGCCGCACCCGGAGCGGGTGTTCCGCACCGTGCAGAACTCCTGGCGGGCGCCGGGCTGGGGCGAGGACGGGGGCTGGATGCGCCTGTTCCGCAACGCGCGCGCCTGGCTGGGCTGAGGCGGCGCATTTGTTGCGCCTGCTTCTCGTGGCTATAATCCCGCGCCTTCGGGCCCCGGCACATGCCGGGGTCGTCGCATCCACGCCATGGATCCCTGTCCGCGCATGCTGAACCGATATCCCCTCTGGAAGAACCTGCTGGTCGCGTTCGCGCTGCTGTTCGGCGCCATTTACTCGCTGCCGAATCTCTACCCGCCGGATCCGGCGGTCCAGATCTCCGGCGCGAGCAGCGCGCTGGAGATCGGCCAGCCGGTGATGGACAAGGCGCTCGCGGCGCTCGAGGACAAGCAGATCGCGACGGTCGGCAGCGAGTTCGACTCCGATTCGGCCCTGCTGCGCCTGACCGGCATCGAGGACCAGCTGCGCGCGCAGTCGGTGATCAAGCGCGCGCTGGGTGATGATTACGTGGTGGCGCTCAACCTGGCGCCGACCACGCCGGCGTGGCTGGCGGCGATCGGCGGCGCGCCGCTCAAGCTCGGCCTCGACCTGAGCGGCGGCGTGCATTTCCTGCTGCAGGTCGATACCGATGCCGCGGTCGCCAAGCGCATCTCGGTCTACGAGTCGGATCTCAAGAACAAGCTGCGCGAGGCACGCGTGCGCGGGCTGGTCAGGGTGGTCGGAGGCAATCGCATCGAGGCCGCGTTCGCCGATGCCGCGACGCGCACCGCCGCGGTCGGCGTGATCCAGGACGCGATGCCCGAGCTGCAACGCGTGATGGAGGAGCGCGGCGACAAGTTCCTCCTGCAACTGACGCTCGGCGCGCAGCAGATCAAGGAGATGGAGGACTACGCGGTCAACCAGAACCTCACCACGCTGCGCAACCGCGTCAACGAGCTCGGCGTGGCCGAGCCGATGATCCAGAAGCAGGGCCGCAACCGCATCGTGGTCGAGTTGCCCGGCGTGCAGGACACCGCCGAGGCCAAGCGCATCCTCGGCAAGACCGCCAACCTCGAGTTCCGCCTGGAGGCGCGCCCGGACGCGGCGAGCTCCGACAAGGAGCAGTTCCAGTTCCGCGACCAGCGCTCGGGCGAGCGCAGCGCCTGGCTCGAGCGCGAGCTGATCATCGGCGGCGACCGCGTGACCGGTGCCACGTCGAGCTTCGACGAGAACGGCCGCCCGCAGGTCAACATCAACCTCGACAGCCAGGGCGGCACGCTGATGAACCGCGCCACGCGCGACAACATCAAGCGGCGCATGGCGGTGCTGTTCCTCGAGCGCAAGACCCGCACGGTGGGTTACGAGACGGGTCCCGATGGCATCGAGACCCCGGTGCTCGAGCGCTACGACGAGAAGAAGATCATCAGCCTCGCCACCATCCAGTCGGCGCTGGGCACGCAGTTCCGCATCACCGGCCTCGACAGCCCGGCCGAGTCCGCGGAGCTCGCGCTGCTGCTGCGTTCCGGCGCGCTGGCGGCACCGCTCGATTTCGTCGAGGAGCGCGCCGTGGGGCCGTCGCTCGGCGCCGACAACATCCGCATGGGCGTGCAGTCGCTGATGATCGGGGCGGCGCTGGTGTTCATCGCCACCCTGGTGCTGTATCGCATGTTCGGCGTGTTCGCGGTGGTGGCCCTGATCGGCAACGTGCTGCTGCTGGTCGCGGCGATGTCGCTGCTGTCGGCGACGCTGACGCTGCCGGGCATCGCCGGCATCGTGCTGACGGTGGGCATGGCGGTCGATGCGAACGTCATCATCAACGCGCGCATCCGCGAGGAACTGCGCAACGGCATGCCGCCGCACTCGGCGATCGGGGCCGGCTACGACCGCGCCTGGCTGACCATCATGGACTCCAACCTCACGACCCTGATCGTGGGCGTGATCCTCTACGCCATCGGCACCGGGCCGGTGCGCGGCTTCGCGGTGACGCTGTCGATCGGCATCATGACCTCGATGTTCACCGCGGTGGTGGTCACGCGGGCGCTGGCGAACCTGGTCTACGGCGGCCGTCGCCTCACGAAGATCTCGATCTAGGAAAGTACCGCGTATGCAAGACGAACAACCGAAGTTCATCGATTTCCTCAAGTGGCGCGCGTGGACGGCGGGGCTGTCGGCCGCGCTGTGCCTGGCCGGGCTGATCTCGCTGGCGGTGCAGGGGCTCAACCTCGGGCTCGACTTCACCGGCGGCACCGTGGTGGAGCTCGGCTTTCGCGAGGAAGTGCAGACGGCCACGGTGAGCGGGCAGCTCGCGCAGGCCGGTTTCGAGTCCGCCTCCGTGGTCCATTTCGGCTCCGAGCGCGACGTGCTGGTGCGCCTGCCGCCGGGCGACAATGCAACGGTCGGGCAGCAGGTGCTGACTGCCGTGGGCGGCGCCGGGGTCGCGACGCTCAAGCGCACCGACGTCGTGGGCGCGCAGATCGGCGACGAGCTGCGCGACCAGGGTGGGCTCGCGCTGCTGCTCGCACTGGCGCTGGTGGCCGGCTACGTGGCGATACGCTACGAGTGGAAGATGGCGACCGGCGCGATCGTGGCGATTTTCCACGATGTGCTGGTCACGGTGGGCCTGTTCTCGATCTTCCAGTGGGAGTTCGACCTCGCGGCGCTGGCCGCGGTGCTGTCGCTGGTCGGCTATTCGATCAACGACACGATCGTGATCTACGACCGCGTCCGCGAGAACTTCCGCAAGATGCGCCGGGTGGACCGTTTCACGGTGTGCAACGTGTCGCTGACCCAGACGCTGGGCAGGACCATCACGACCTCTGCGTTGACGCAGTTGGTGGTGGTCGCGATGCTGGTGGCCGGCGGCCCGCAACTGCAGGGTTTCTCGCTGGCCATGTTCGTGGGGATCATCGCCGGTTCCTATTCGACGATCTACATCGCCTCGGCGTTTTCGCTGTGGCTCGGCCTGGACCGCAAGGACCTGCTGCTGCCGGCCCCGGAAAAGCTCGAGGCCCAGGAAACGCCCTGAGCCGTCCGTTTCTACCGGTTACGCGGCGCTGCCGAGCGCCGGGCGGATCACCTGCAGCATCGCCTTGAGGCACTTGGGGTTCGCGGCCACGATGCGGCCGCTCTCCATCCAGTCATTGCCGCCGTCGAAGTCGCTGATCAGGCCGCCGGCTTCCTGCACCAGCAGGGCGCCCGCGGCGATGTCCCAGGGCTTGAGCCCCATTTCCCAGAAACCGTCCAGTCGTCCCGCCGCCACGTAGGCGAGGTCGAGCGAGGCAGCGCCGGCACGGCGGATCCCGGCGGTGTGCGAGGCGAACTGTTCCAGGGTCTGGAGGGAGGCCGGGAGGTGGCGGATCGAGGGTTCGCAGAACGGGATGCCGGTGCCGAGCACGGCCTCCTTCAGCCCGGCGCGCGTGCTGACGCGGATGCGACGTCCGTTGCGCTGGGCGCCCTGGCCGCGCGTGGCGGTGAACTCCTCGCGGCGCACCGGGTCGAGGACCACGGCGTGCTCGAGGCGGCCGTCGCGCACGCAGGCGATCGAGACCGCGAAGTGCGGGATGCCGCGCATGAAGTTGGTGGTGCCGTCCAGCGGATCGATGATCCACTGGTAACCGCCTGCGCGCGCGGCGTCGCCCGAGGCGCCGCTCTCCTCGGCGAGTATCAGGTGATCGGGGTAGGCCCTGCGCAGCTGGGTGATGATCTCGCGCTCGGCGGCCTTGTCGATCTCGGTCACGAAATCGTTGCCGGACTTGCGTCCCACCTCGATCATGTCGAGCCGGTCGGCCGCGCGCGCGATGATCTCGCCTGCCTTGCGGGCGGCCGCGAGTGCGATATTGACCATGGGATGCATGGGCGGGAAGCTCCTTGTGCGGACCCCGAAAAGGGCGCGCGATTATAGCAGCACGGCCGCGCGGAGCTTTGCAGGACGGAGCGGGCCGCGCAAAATGCACGCTTTCGGACGCAAGGGACGGTAATGAGCGAGACGACGGACGAGGCCGCAATCGGGCAATTGCTCGCGCGGGTGCGCGTCGTGCTGGTGGGCACGGTGCATTCGGGCAACATCGGCGCGGCGGCGCGCGCGATGAAGAACATGGGGTTGCGGCGCCTGTACCTCGCCGCCCCGGTCGAATTCCCTCACCGCGAGGCCACCTACCGCGCGGTGCAGGCCGTGGACCTGCTCGAATCCGCGGTGGTCACGGCCTCGCTGGCGGAGGCCGTGGCCGACTGCAGCCTGGTGATCGGCACCAGCGCGCGCGAGCGGCGCATCCAGCTGCCGCAGCTCGGGCCGCGCGAGCTGGGACCGCTGTGCCTCGGGGAGCGTCGCGGCGAGGAGATCGCGCTGGTGTTCGGGCGCGAGGACTCCGGGCTCAGCAACGAGGAGTTGCGGCTGTGCCACTGGCACGTGCACGTGCCCACCAGCGCCGACTACAGCTCGCTCAACCTGGCCGCCGCGGTGCAGCTGCTGTGCTACGAGCTGCGCATGACCGCGCTGGAGCAGCAGGGAGCGCTGACGGCGCCGGACTGGGACGAGCCGCTCGCGACCGTCGAGGGCATGGAGCGTTTCTACGAGCACCTCGACGCGACGCTGGCCGATATCGGCTTCCTCAATCCGGCCGCGCCGCGCCAGCTGATGACGCGCCTGCGCCGGTTGTTCAACCGCGTGCGGATGGACCAGATGGAGCTCAATATCCTGCGCGGGATCCTCACCGAGATCGGCAAGACCCGCGCCGAGGCGCAGCGCGCATCCCCGCCCAATTCTTGACTGCCACACTCGGAATACGAATACTGGGACCCGAATCCACGCCAGGAACCCACGATGCGCCTGACCACCAAGGGACGTTATGCCGTGACCGCGATGCTCGATCTCGCGCTGCACGAGGGCGGGGGTCCGGTGAGCCTGTCCGATATCTCCGGCCGCCAGGAAATCTCGCTCTCCTACCTGGAACAGCTGTTCGCGCGCCTGCGCCGCAGCGGGCTGGTGAGCAGCGTGCGCGGCCCCGGTGGCGGCTATCGCCTGCAGCGACCCGGAGCCGAGATCAGCGTCGCCTCGATCATCGATGCCGTGAACGAGAGCTACGAAGCCACGGCCTGCGAGGGCAAGGGCGGTTGCCAGCAGGGTGAAATCTGCCTGACCCACACGCTGTGGAACGACCTCAGCGAACAGATCCATTCCTTCCTCAACGGCATCACGCTGGGCGAACTGGTCGCGCGCAGCGATGTGCAGCGGGTCTCGCGGCGCCAGCACGAGCGCGGGACCCACGGCTCGCGCGAGCGCGTGGCGGGCGATATCAGCGTCACCGCGCTGAACTGAGAGCCTGCCGGCCACTCCCCGCGATGCGCCTGCCCGTCTACCTCGACTACCTCGCGACCACGCCGGTGGATCCGCGCGTGGCCGCGTGCATGGCGCAATGCCTGACCATCGACGGCAATTTCGGCAATCCCTCCTCGCGCTCGCACATCTACGGCTGGCGCGCCGAGGAGGCCGTGGAGCAGGCGCGGCGCGAGGTGGCCGAGCTGGTGGGCGCCGATCCGCGCGAGATCGTCTGGACCAGCGGGGCGACCGAGGCCGACAACCTGGCGCTAAAGGGTGTAGCGCACTTCAACCGGCGCAAGGGGCGGCACATCGTCACCTCGACGATCGAGCACAAGGCGGTGCTCGACAGCTGCCGCCAGCTGGAGACGGAGGGTTTCGAGCTGAGCTACGTGGCCCCGGACGCCGGCGGCATCGTGCAGCCCGCCGCGCTGGCGCCGCTGCTGCGCGAGGACACGATCCTCGTGAGCGTGATGCACGTGAACAACGAGCTCGGCACCGTCAACGACATCGCCGCCCTCGGCGCGCTGTGCCGCGAGCGCGGCATCGTGTTCCACGTCGATGCCGCCCAGGGCGCGGGCAAGCTCCCGATCGACCTCGCGGCGCTTCCGGTCGACCTGGCCTCGCTGTCGGCGCACAAGATGTACGGCCCCAAGGGTGTGGGGGCGCTGTACGTGCGGCGCCTGCCGCGGGTCTGGCTGGAGGCGCAGATGCACGGCGGCGGCCATGAGCGCGGCATGCGTTCCGGCACGCTGCCCACCCACCAGATCGTCGGCATGGGCGAGGCGGCGCGCCTGGCGCGCGCCGAAATGCAGGCCGAGGCCGGGCGCATCGCGGCGCTGCGCGACCGTCTGTGGGCGTCCATCGCGGACCTGGGGGGCGTGGGACAGAACGGCGACCCGGCACGGCGCGTGGCCGGGGCGCTGAACGTGCGGTTCGCCGGCGTGGAGGGCGAGTCGATGATCATGGCGATGAAGGACATCGCGGTGTCCTCGGGTTCGGCCTGCACCTCGGCCAGCCTGGAACCTTCCCACGTTTTGCGTGCCATAGGACTGGGCGACGAGCTGGCGCATGCGTCATTGCGCTTCAGCCTCGGGCGCTTCAGCACCGATGAAGATGTCGCGCTGGCGGCCGATACCATCCGCCGGGCCGTGACGCGGCTGCGGGGCAGCGCGGTGCCGGAGCCGGGGATGCTGGCCTGAAAGCCGGCATTATCGCGGCCTGATGCCCCTTACCGGGGGGTCCGCGCGGTGCGTATAATGCCGCTCCTTTTTGGCCGGTGCGGCGCGGCTGCCGCACCCTTTTCACGATCCGGAGTACCGAATGACCCTCGAGCGCACCCTTTCGATCATCAAGCCTGACGCCGTGGCGAAGAACGTCGTCGGCGAAATCCTCTCGCGTTTCGAGAAGAACGGCCTGCGCGTCGTGGCCGCGAAGATGCTGCGCCTGACCGACGCCACCGCCGGCGGCTTCTATGCCGAGCACAAGGGCCGTCCGTTCTACCCGGCGCTGGTCGAGTTCATGACCTCGGGCCCGGTACTGGTGCAGGTGCTGGAGGGCGAGAACGCCGTGGCGAAGAACCGCGAGCTGATGGGCGCGACCAACCCGAAGGACGCGGCCCCGGGCACGATCCGCGCCGACTTCGCCCAGAGCATCGACGCCAATGCGGTGCACGGCTCGGACTCGACCGCTTCCGCGGCGCGCGAGATCGCGTATTTCTTCGCCGCCACCGAGCTGTGCGATCGCGCCTGAGGCGTCGGCGCTGTCGTCCATGGAAAACTCCGCCGCCCTGATCGCGAGCGACACGCCCCCGGCACGGGTCAACCTGCTGGGCATGCCGCGCGCGCGCATGGAGGAGTTCCTGGTCGCGCTGGGCGAAAAGCCCTACCGGGCGCAGCAGCTGTTCAAGTGGATCTACCACCAGGGCGTGGATTCCTTCGAGCAGATGACCGACATCAGCCGCAAGCTGCGCGAGCGGCTGGCGCAGTGCGCCGAGGTGCGCGCGCCGGAGGTGGCCGAGGAGCACATCTCCGCCGACGGCACGCGCAAGTGGCTGGTGCGCGTCACCGGCGGCAGCTGTGTCGAGACGGTGTTCATCCCCGAGGACGGGCGCGGCACGCTGTGCGTGTCCTCGCAGGTGGGTTGCGCGCTCGACTGCAGTTTCTGCTCCACCGGCAAGCAGGGCTTCCAGCGCGACCTCACGGCCGCCGAGATCATCGGGCAGGTCTGGATCGCGGCGCGTTCCTTTGGCCTGCCCAAGCGCGGTGGCCAGCGCAGCATCACCAACGTGGTGATGATGGGCATGGGAGAGCCTCTGCTAAACTTCGACAATGTCGTGGCGGCGATGGATCTCATGATGGACGACTTCGCTTACGGGATCTCCAAGCGCCGCGTGACGCTGAGCACCGCGGGCGTGGTGCCGGCGCTCGAGCGCCTGGCCGCCGTCAGCGAAGCCTCGCTCGCGATCTCCCTGCACGCCCCCAACGACGCCTTGCGCGACCAGCTGGTGCCGGTCAACCGCCGCTACCCGATCGCGAGCCTGCTCGATGCCGCGCGCGGCTACATGGACGCGCAGACCGACAGCAAGCGCGTGATCACGGTCGAGTACACGCTGCTCAAGGGTGTCAACGACAGCGTCGAACAGGCGCGCGAGCTCGCGGCCCTGCTGCGCGGCTATCCGTGCAAGATCAACCTGATTCCCTTCAACCCCTTCCCGCAATCGTCCTACGAGCGACCGAGCCGCAATGCCGTGAGCCGCTTCTGGAGCGTCCTCACGGAGGCCGGGCACCGCGTCACGGTGCGCACCACGCGCGGTGACGACATCGACGCCGCCTGCGGGCAGCTGGTCGGCCAGGTGCAGGACCGCACGCGGCGCAGCGCGCGCCATCGCGCGGCGCTTGCCTGCGATCGCGCGCCGGGGGTTCGCGCATGAGCGCGCGTGGCCCGGGCCCGTGGATCCGGCTGCTGGCGCCGCTCGTGCTGGCGCTGCTCGTGCAGGGCTGCGTGACCACCACCAATTCCACGTTCAAGGCCGACAAGCAGGCCGAGGTGGCCAGTCGCGTCAAGGCCGCGACCGATTACCTGAACCAGGGCAACACGGAAAAGGCGATCGTGCACCTCAAGCGCGCGCTGGAGCTCGACCCGAACGCCGCGCCGGTGCACGACACGCTGGCACAGGTGTTCTGGAAGACCGGCGAATACGAGCTGGCCCAGGAGCACTTTCGCAAGGCGATCGCCTCCGACCCGAAGTTCTCGCGCGCGCGCAACAACTACGCCGCCTTCCTCTACGAGCGTGGCGACACGCGCGGCGCGATCCGCGAGCTAGAGCAGGTGGTGGCGGACACGCTGTACGAATCGCGCGGCGCGGCGTTCGCGAACCTCGGGCGCGCCTACCAGAAGGTGGGCGAGACCGCGAAGGCCGAGGAAGCGCTCGCGCGCGCGGTCAAGATGGACCGGCGCCAGTGGCCGGCGATGCTCGAGCTCGCCGCGATCAACTACGACCGCGGCGACCATGAGCAGGCGGCGCGCTATTACGAGCAGTTCCGGCGCCTGGCGCCGCGCCAGACGCCGCGCAGCCTGCTGCTCGGCATCCGCCTCGCGCGCCTGGCGGGCGATCGCGATGCCGAGGCCAGCTACTCCCTGCAGCTGAAAAGCATGTACCCGGATTCCGCGGAATACCGGGAGTTCTCCAGTACTTCCAGCGAGCGCTGACACAACATGGCCCAGGAAGACACGTCGAGCACGGATCAGCGCAGCCCCGGCGCCATGCTGCGCGCGGCGCGCGAGTCCGCGGGGATGAGCGTGGAGCAGGTCGCCGACAGGCTGCACCTGCTGCAGTCCGTGGTGAACTCGCTGGAGAAGGACTGCTACGACCGCATCCGCGGCGAGACCTTCGTGCGCGGCTACCTGCGCAACTACGCGCGGCTGCTCGGCATCGACGCCGACGAGGTGCTGTCGCGCCTGCGCGTGACGAGCCCCGCGGGCAAGACCGAGAAGCGTGCGAGCGTGGCCAAGCGCGACCGCTGGCGCGGCGCCTCGGGTGCCGGGCGCGTGGGCATGGTGCTGGCGCTGCTCGCCGTGAGCGCGCTGTTCCTGTTCCAGAATCGCGAGCCGCAGGCCGCCGTGCGCGAGCCGGGCACCGCCGCGGTGACCGTCGACACCGCCAGCGGGCCGCAGGTGGTGCCGCTGCTCGCGCCGCCGCGCGCCGCACCCTGAGGCAGCGCCGCCCATGCTGCATCCATCACCCATCGTGCGCCGGCGCTCGCGCCGCATCATGGTCGGTTCGGTCCCGGTCGGGGGCGATGCGCCGATCTCGGTGCAGAGCATGACCAACACCGAGACCTGCGATGTCGCGGCCACGGTCGGGCAGATCAATCAGCTGGCCGCCGCGGGCGCCGACATCGTGCGCGTCTCGGTGCCGAGCATGGATGCCGCGGCCGCCTTCGCGAAGATCCGCCCGCAGGTCGGCGTGCCGCTGGTGGCGGACATCCACTTCGACTACAAGATCGCGCTCGCCGTGGCGAAGACCGGCGTGGACTGCCTGCGCATCAACCCGGGCAACATCGGGCGCGAGGATCGCGTGAGCGCGGTGATCGCGGCGGCGCGCGACAACGGCATCCCGATCCGTATCGGCGTGAACGCCGGCTCGCTGGAGAAGGAACTGCAGCGCAAGTACCCCGAGCCCTGCGCCGACGCGATGGTGGAGTCGGCGCTGCGCCACATCGACATCCTCGACAAGCACGATTTCCACGACTTCAAGGTCAGCCTGAAGGCCTCCGACATCTACATGACGGTCGAGGCCTACCGCAAGCTCGCGCCGCAGATCGAGCAGCCGCTGCATCTTGGCATCACCGAGGCCGGCGGCCTGCGCGCGGGCACCGTGAAGTCATCCGTGGGGCTCGGGATGCTGCTGATGGACGGCATCGGCGACACCATCCGCATCTCGCTCGCGGCCGACCCGGTCGAGGAAGTGAAGGTCGGCTGGGACATCCTGAAAAGCATGCGCCTGCGCGCCAAGGGCATAAACTTCGTGGCCTGCCCGAGCTGCTCGCGGCAGAACTTCGACGTGATCGCGACGATGAACGAGCTCGAGCGTCGCCTCGAGGACGTGCGCGAGCCGCTCGACGTGGCGGTCATCGGCTGCTACGTCAACGGACCCGGGGAATCGCGCGAGGCCCACGTGGGCGTCACCGGCAGCGCGCCGCGCAACCTGGTGTTCGTCGGCGGCAAGCCACATCACAAGGTGGAGTCCGGCTCGCTGATCGACGATCTCGAGCAGACAATCCGCGCCGCGCTGGCCGAGCAGGCCGCGGCGCGCGATTCCGCCGCCGGGAGCCTCATTGCCAAAGCCTGATTCCGGCTATACCGTGCGCATGTTTTTTTGCTCCGCCTGCCCCCGGCGCCGGCGGTTCGCCTGTTGAAACCGGAGACCAGCGCGTTGCAGCAACTCAGGGCCATCCGCGGAATGCCCGACATTCTGCCTTCCCAGACCCCGCTCTGGCAGCACATCGAGCACGAGGTGACGTCGCTGCTGCACGCCTATGCGTACCGCGAGATCCGCTTTCCGCTGCTGGAGCCCACGGAGCTCTTCCAGCGCTCCATCGGCGAGGTCACCGACATCGTCGAGAAGGAGATGTACACCTTTACCGACCGCAACGGCGACAGCCTGACGCTGCGCCCGGAGGGCACGGCGGGCTGCGTGCGCGCGGTGCTGCAGAACGGCCTGCTGCACACCTTGCCGCAGCGGCTGTGGTACCTGGGTCCGATGTTCCGCCACGAGCGCCCGCAGATGGGGCGCCAGCGCCAGTTCCACCAGATCGGCGTGGAGAGCTTCGGGCTGCCGGGGCCCGATATCGAGGCCGAGCACCTGCTGCTGCTGGCGCGCCTGTGGCGCCGCCTCGGCATCGATCGCCTGGTGACGCTGGAGATCAATTCGCTGGGCAGCAGCGTCGCCCGCGCGAATTACCGCGAGGCGCTGGTCGGCTACCTCGCCGCGCGCGCCGAGCAGCTCGACGAGGACAGCCGCCGGCGCCTGGGCAGCAACCCGCTGCGCATCCTCGATACCAAGGATCCGGGCACGCGCGAGCTGCTGGCGGGCGCGCCGCAACTCACCGATCATCTCGACGAGGAATCGCGCGAACACATGCGCGGCCTGCGCGAGCTGCTCGACGCCGCGGGGGTCGCCTATCGCGTGAACCCGGCGCTGGTGCGCGGCCTCGATTACTATGGCAAGACCGTGTACGAATGGGTCACCGACAGCCTGGGTGCCCAGGGCACGGTATGCGCGGGCGGGCGCTACGACGGGCTCGTGGAGCAACTCGGCGGCACGCCCGTGCCGGGCGTGGGTTTCGCGATGGGCTTGGAGCGCCTGGTGTTGCTGCTCGAGGTGGCCGGGAGCCAGCCCGCGGACCGCGCGCAGCCGCATGCCTACTGGGTGGTGGGCGACGCGGCGGCGCAGCGCTTCGCCTTCGTGCTCGCCGAGCGCCTGCGTGAGCGCCTGCCGTGGCTTCGGCTGCAGATGCATTGTGGCGAAGGTCGCATGAAGGCGCAGATGAAGAAGGCCGACCGCAGCGGCGCCTCGCTGGTGCTGATCGTGGGCGAGGAGGAGCTGGCCGCCGGGGAAGTCAGCGTGCGCGGGCTGCGCGAGGGCGGGCCGGAGCAGTGCCGCGTGGGCGCCGACGCGCTGGCGGATTACCTGGCACAACAGATCGTCACGCGCTGAGCGGTGGCGCACAGAGAGAGCGCAACGGGGAGAGATCGTGGATCCTTACGGTACTGAAGAAGACCAGATCAAGGCACTCAAGGAGTGGTGGGCGCGCAACGGCTCCTCGACCCTGATCGGCGTCGGGCTGGCGCTGGCGCTGGTGTTCGGCTGGCAGTGGTGGCAGCAGCGCCAGCAGGGCGCGAGCGAGCAGGCGGCCGTCACCTACCAGCAGCTGCTGCAGGCCGTCGATGCGGCGGCCGCCGACCCGATCCAGGGCACCACCGCCGCGCATCTCGCGGCGCAACTCAAGGAGCTGAGTCCCGGTTCGCGCTACGCCGACTACGCCTCGCTGATGCTGGCGCGCCTGCACGTCGGGAAGAACGAACTCATCGCGGCCGAGGCCGAGCTGCGCGCCCTGCTGGAGCGCCAGCCCGACGTGGCGCGCGGCGCGCTGGCCACACGCATCGACGGCCTGCTCGGGCGGTACGCCGATCCGCAGCTCGGCGCGCTGGCGCGCGTGCGGCTGGCGCGCGTGCTGCTCGCGCTGGGGCGCTCCGACGATGCCCTGGCCGTGCTCGATGCCGCGGGCACGGACGATTTCGCGGTCGAGAAGCTGGAGCTGCGCGGCGATATCCTGAGCCGGCGCAACGATACCGCGGCTGCCATCGCGGCCTATCGCGCGGCGGTGGAGCGTGCCGGCAGCCGCGAGGGCGCCACGGCGTCGCGCCTGCTGCAGCTCAAGCTGCAGGAACTGGAGCTGGGCGAGCCCGCCGCGGGCGCTGCCCCGGCGGCTGCGGATCCGGCAGCGGCGGATGCCACGACCCCCGACACGGGAGCGACCAAGCAATGATGATCGGCGAGAAGAAACGGCTCGGCCCGGCGCTGCTGCGGGCACTGCTCGCGGCATCCCTCGCGGGCATGCTGGGCGCCTGCGGCATGGTGGATTACGTCAAGAGCATCGGCGACGACGAAGAGGATGCCGCGCTCGCGCCGGCCGAGCTGGTGGAGTTCAGCCCCGAGGTGGACATCCGCAAGGTCTGGAGCACCGGCGTCGGCAACGGCCAGGGGAAACTGTACAACCGCCTGCAGCCCGCGCTCTACGGTGACGCGATCTATGCCGCGGCGCAGAACGGCACGGTGGTGGCCCTCGATGCGGCGAGCGGCAAGCGGCGCTGGAAGGTCGACGTCGATACCGAGCTCTCCGGCGGCGTGGGCGTGGGCGGCGACCTGGTGCTGGTGGGCAACACCCGCGGGCGCGTGATCGCGATGGAGAGCGCGACGGGGCGCGAGCTGTGGCGCGCGAGCGTGAGCAGCGAGGTGCTGGCTCCACCCGCGGCGGACTGGGACGTGGTCGTGGTGCAGACGCTCGACGGCAAGGTGACGGGCCTGGACGCGGCGACCGGCGCGCGGCGCTGGACGCACGACAGCAGCAATCCGCTGCTGACGCTGCGCGGCACCGCCGCACCGCTGCTGAGCGAGGGTGTCGCGTATGCGGCGCTCGCCAGCGGACGCATCGTGGCCATCAAGGCCGACACCGGCACGGTGCTGTGGGATGGCCGCATCGCCAATCCGCAGGGGCAATCGGACATCGAGCGCACCATCGACATCGAGGGCCGGCCGCTGCTGGTCGGCGCCAATGTGTTCGCCGTGACCTACCAGGGCAAGCTCGGCGGCCTGAACATCGCCAACGGGCGCCCGGTGTGGGCGCGCGATGCCTCGAGCTACGTCGGCATCGCCGAGGGCTTCGGCAATATCTACGTGGCGGAGGCGAGCGGCACGGTGAGCGCCTACGAGGCCGCGGGCGGCGCGCTGCGCTGGCAGAACGACCAGCTGGCACGGCGCCAGCCCGGCACGCCGGCGGCGATCGGCAGCCATGTCGCGGTGGCCGATTTCGACGGCTACGTGCACCTGCTGTCGCAGGCCGACGGCCATTTCGTCGGACGCGTGCGCGCCGATGGCGACGGCGTGCGCGCCGACATGGTCACGGGCAATGACATGCTGTACGTGTACGGCAACGACGGCGGGCTGCGGGCCTACCGCGTCGAGAGCCGCTGAGAGGCGCCACGATGCTGCCCGTCATCGCGCTGGTAGGACGGCCCAACGTCGGCAAGTCGACGCTGTTCAACCGTCTCACGCGCAGCCGCGATGCGCTGGTTGCCAACATCCCGGGGCTCACGCGCGATCGCCAGTACGGCGAGTTCCGCGCCGGTGAGCACCGCTTCATCCTGATCGACACCGGGGGGCTCAGCGGCGAGGAGGCCGGCATCGATGCCGAGATGGCGCGCCAGTCGCTGGCCGCGGTCGCCGAGTGCGACCTCGCGCTGGTGCTGGTCGATGCGCGCGCGGGCGTGACGCCGGCCGACCAGCGCATCGTTGCGCTGCTGCGCGAGAGCGGCAAGCCGTTCGTGCTGGTGGTCAACAAGATCGACGGCACCGATGAGCTGCTCTCCGGGGCGGAGTTCCACGAGCTCGGCGCGGCCACCATGTTGATGGTGAGCGCCTCGCACGGGCGCGGCGTGCAGCAGCTGCAGCAGGCGCTGATCGACGCCTTCCCGGATGCCGGCGAGCCGCCGGCGCAGGAAGGCGAGGCGGGCGAGGAGCGCGTCAGGGTGGCGGTGGTCGGGCGCCCCAACGTGGGCAAGTCCACGCTGGTGAACCGCATCCTCGGCGAGGAGCGCGTCGTGGTCTTCGACCAGCCGGGCACCACGCGCGACAGCGTCTACGTCGATTTCGAGCGCGGCGAGAAGCGCTACACGCTGATCGACACCGCGGGCCTGAGGCGCAAGCGCAGCGTGCACGAGACGGTGGAGAAGTTCTCCATCGTGAAGACGCTGCAGGCGATCGCCGATGCCAACGTGGCGCTGGTGCTGGTCGATGCCAGCGAGGGTCTGTTCGAGCAGGACGTGCACCTGATCGGGCACGTGATCGAGAGCGGGCGCTCGTTGATCATCGTCTGCAACAAGTGGGATGGTCTCGGCACCGACAGGAAGGCCGCCCTGAAGAGCGAGCTCGATCGGCGGCTGATGTTCGCCGATTTCGCCGAGGTGCATTTCATCTCCGCGCTGCACGGCTCGAACGTGGGCCAGCTTTATGCCGCGGTCGATCGTGCCTACGCATCGGCGCGGCGCAAGCTGCCCACCAACCGCCTCACGGCGATCCTCGAGGATGCCGTGGCGTCGCACCCGCCGCCGCTGGTGCACGGGCGGCGCATCAAGCTGCGCATGGCGCACCCGGGCGGCAGCAACCCGCCGGTGATCGTGGTCCACGGGAACCAGACTGCGGACGTTCCCGAGCACTACCGCCGCTACCTGGAGAACGTGTACCGTCGCGAACTGAAGCTGGTGGGCACGCCGCTGCGCATCGAGTTCGTGACCGGAACGAACCCGTATGCGGGCAAGCGCAACACGCTGACGCCGCGCCAGGAATACAAGCGCAAGCGGATGATGCAGCATGTCAGGAAGAGCAAGCGCTAGCCCCCTGCCGGACCTCGACTCCCCCGCGCGCATCCGCGCCTTCATCGAGGCCTTCTACGCGCGCGTGCTCGCCGACGAGCGGCTCGCCCCGATCTTCCTCGACGTCGCTGCGATAGACCTCGCGAAGCACCTGCCGATCATCTGCTCGTACTGGGAGAAACTCATCCTGGGCAGCGACAGCTACCGGCGCCACACCATGAACATCCACCGCGCGCTGCACGCGAAGCAGAAGCTCGAGCCGGCCGACTTCGAGCGCTGGCTGGCGCTGTTCTGCACCACCCTCGACGAGGGCTACAGCGGGCCGCACGCCGAGCGCGCGCGCCGGGTGGCCGGACACATCGCGCACAACATGCAGGCGGCGCTGGTTCCCTGAGCCGCTGCGCGCCGCGCCCGCGTGCTTGATTGCCGGTTTGTCATTTGTCGCGCCTCCGGGCCCTCGCGTATCCTCTGCCGTCCTCCCACGGCCACCGGAGCACGCATTCATGCCAGCCAGGCATTTCAATCTCGCCGACCTGTTCGAAATTGTCGCCGACACGGTGCCCGAGCGCGAGGCGCTGGTCTGCGGCGATGCGCGCCTGACCTACGCGCAGCTCGAGGAGCGTGCCAACCGCCTCGCGCATTACCTGGCCGCGCAGGGGATCGGCGCCGGCGACAAGGTCGGGCTGTACCTGTACAACTGCAACGAATACCTCGAGGGCATGCTCGCCTGCTTCAAGGTGCGCGCGGTGCCGGTCAACGTGAATTTCCGCTACGTCGACGAGGAACTGTCCTACATCCTGAACAACGCCGAGATGGCCGGCTGCATCCACCACCGCGAGTTCGTGCCGCACCTCGCGGCGGTGCGCGCCGCCGCGCCGAAGCTGAAGACGCTGATCGCGGTGGACGACGGCACGGCCTTAGATCCGGCCACGATCGGCGCCATCGGCTACGACGCGGCGCTGGCGCAGGGTTCGCCCGCGCGCGATTTCGCCGAGCGCTCCGACGACGACCTGTTCCTGCTCTACACCGGCGGCACCACCGGCATGCCCAAGGGCGTGATGTGGCCGCACAAGGCGGTGTTCTACGCCGCGATGGGCGGCGGCGGCCACTTCCACCCGGCCGGGCCGATCGAGCAGCCCGAGGACATCGCGGTGCGCGCGAAGGATGGCTTCGTGGTCACCGGCATGGCGCTGGCGCCGCTGATGCACGGCGCCTGCTGGTGGTACGCCTGCATCCAGCTGCTGGCGGGCGGCAAGCTGGTGCTGAACCCGAGCCACCATCTCGACGGCGAGGAGGTGTGGGACATCGTCGCGCGCGAGCGCATCAATGCCGTCTCGATCGTCGGCGACGCGATGGCGATCCCGCTGCTCGATGTGCTGGCGCAGAACCCCGGGCGCTGGGATCTCTCCTGCGTGTTCAACGTGGGCTCGGGCGGCGCGGTGTTCTCCGAGTCCAAGCAGGCGAAGTTCCGCGAGCATTTCCCGAACGTGTTGATCACGAACTCCTTCGGTTCCTCCGAGGGCGGCCAGATGGGCATGGACAACGGCCAGCGCCGCGCGGACGCGGAGAACGGCCTCGGCAACGTGACGCGCACGCCGTACATGGACGTGATCGTCGAGGAGGAACTGCGCCACGCGCAGCCTGGCGAGATGGGCATATTCGCGCGCTCCGGCCACATCCCGGTCGGCTATTTCAACGATCCGGTGAAGACCGCCAAGACCTTCGTGACGGTCGAGGACAAGCGCTGGCTGCTGACCGGCGACTCGGCGCGGCTGGAAATGGACGGCTCGATCACGGTGTTCGGCCGCGGCTCGAACTGCATCAACAGCGGCGGCGAGAAGATCTTCCCCGAGGAAGTCGAGCAGGCGCTGAAGAACCACCCGGCCGTGTTCGATGCGCTGGTCGTCGCCACGCCCGACGAGCGCTGGGGGCAGAAGGTCACCGCGGTGATCTCGCCGCGCGGCGCGGCGCCCACGCTGGAGGAGCTGCAGCAGGAGGCGCGCAAGCACATCGCCGGCTACAAGGTGCCGCGCGAGCTGCACGTGGTCGGCGAGATCCCGCGCCAGCCGAACGGCAAGCCCAATTACGCGCGCGCGAAGGAAATCGCGCTGGCCGGCACGCACCGCGCGCCGTAGGAGCGGCCCATGGCCGCGACGGTCACGGCCGCGGGCAACGCCAATCGTCCCCGATTATCACGACAGGAAACACAGCCATGGAACAACTGAGCATCGGCACCGGCACCTGCCTCGTGGAGAGGGACGGACACACGCTGGTCGTGACCCTGAACCGCCCGGAGGCGAAGAACGCCTTCAACCCGCCGATGCTGGTCGGGATGTACCGCGCCTGGCGCCTGCTCGACAGCGACGACTCGCTGCGCTGCGCCGTGCTCACCGCGCGTGGCGACACCTTCTGCGCCGGCATGGACCTGAAGACCGGCCCCTCGGGCGGCGGCGCGGAGGCCGACGAGATCCAGGCGCTGATGAAGGACGTGCCGAACCTGCACTGGCAGGCGCTGCTGCGCGACAACCGCCCGCTGAAGCCGATCGTGCTCGCGGTGGAAGGCTACGCGCTGGCCGGCGGCACCGAGATCCTGCAGGGCACCGACATCCGCGTGGCGGCCGAGGACGCGGTGTTCGGCGTGACCGAGGTCGCGCGCGGGCTGTACCCGATGTCCGGCTCCACGATCCGCCTGCGCCGCCAGATTCCCTACTGCCTCGCCGCCGAGATCCTGCTGACCGGGCGCCACGTGACGGCGCAGGAAGCGCTCGAGTGGGGCCTCATCAACCGCATCGTGCCCAAGGGCAAGACGCTGGACGAGGCACTGGCGATCGCCGCCCAGATCGGCAGGAACGGACCCGTGGCCGTGAAGGCGGTGATGAAGTCGCTGCGCGAGCACGAGGAGTGCCTGGCGGAAGCCGACGCGATGCTGCGCTCCGACGAGGTGGGCTGGCCGGTATTCGCCACCGAGGACGCGCGCGAGGGCATGAAGGCCTTCAAGGAAAAGCGCCCGCCCGAGTTCAAGGGCAAGTGAACGCCATCCCGTCAGCCAAGGACCCTTCATCCATGACGACCATTGCAGCAGCAGTCACGGCGAAAGACGATTCCCTGAGCTTCGATGCCGCCGTGCTGGCGCGCCGCTCGGTGCGCGCCTTCCGTCCCGATCCCGTACCGCAGCCGCTGATCGAGCATGTGTTCGCGCTGGCCAACCGCGCACCCTCGAACTGCAACACCCAGCCCTGGCTCGCCGCGGTGGCGAGCGGAGCGGCCTGTGAGCGCCTGCGCCAGCGCTTCATGGCGGATTTCGCCTCGGGGCAGGTCTCGATGGACTTCCCTTATGCCGGCAAGTACGCGGGTGTCTACAAGGAGCGCCAGTACGACGCCGCCGAAAAGCTCTACGGCGCGATGGGCATCGCGCGCGAGGACAAGGCCGCGCGGGGCGCGGCGTTCATGCGCAACTTCGCTTTCTTCGACGCGCCGCACGTTGCCTTCCTGTTCATCCCGGACTGGGCCGGTGTGCGCGAGGCGGCCGACGCGGGCATGTACGCGCAGACGCTGATGCTGGCGCTCGCGGCCCACGGGCTCGGGAGCTGCCCGCAGACGGCGCTCAGCTTCCTCTGCGACCAGGTGCGCGCCGAGTGCGGCGTGGACGCCTCGCACCGGCTGCTGTTCGGCATCTCCTTCGGCTACGAGGACACCGCGAATGCGGCGAACGATTGCCGGCTCGGCCGCGCGGCGCTGGCCGACAACGTGCGCTTCGTGAGCTGAGCCCTGGAACGGCCACCCGCGCGGGAGCACACATGAGCGACACGATACTGAAGGAACTCGACGACGGCGTGCTGAAGCTCACGCTGAACCGGCCCGAGCGCAAGAACGCGTTCAATTTCGAGCAGTGGGCGGCTTTCGCCGACGCCATCGCCGAGGCGCAGGGCGACAAGCGCGTCGCGGTGGTGCTGGTGAGCGGCGCCGGCGGAAACTTCTCCTCGGGCACCGACCTCTACGAGTTCAGCGACGCCGGGGCCGACCATCCCTTCGCGCGCTGTGCGCGGCTGCTGTGCGATTTCGACAAGCCGCTGGTCGCCGCGGCCAACGGCATCGCGGTCGGCGGCGGCGCGACGCTGCTGTTCCACTGCGACGTGCTGTACGTGGGCGAGAGCCTGCGCATGCGCCTGCCCTTCGTGAGCCTGGGGCTGGTGCCGGAATTTGCTTCCAGCTACCAGTTGCAGGCGAACATCGGCGCGCGCCGCGCGGCGGAGCTGCTGTTCACCGCGGAATGGATCACGGCGACGCGCGCGCTGGAGACCGGCATCGCCACCGCGGTGCTGCCTGACGCGGAGCTGTTCGCGCATGCGCTGGCGAAAGCGCGCGAGATCGCGCAGTGGCCCACCAGCGCATTGCAGGAAACCAAGCGCACGCTGAAGGCGGTGCACCGCGCCGGCCTGCACGCCGCGCTGGCGGCCGAGGACGCGGGCATGGTGCGCAGCGTCGGCACTCCCGAGAACCGCGAGGCGATCGAGGCCTTCATCGCGAAGCGCCCCCCCGATTTCCGCCAGTTCCGCCGCTGACGGTGTGTCGCCATTCATGCCCGTAGGTCGCCATTCATGGCGACAGCAGCATCCGGGCAGGCACAAGTCGGCGTAAATGCCGCCCCACGGAATGCCGACCTAGGCCTTCCGTCCCACCCAGGTGCGCCACAGGATGATCACCAGGGTGAGCAGCGTGAGCGGCAGCACGAAGCCGAGCATGGCTTCGCGGTAATCGTCGAGCCGCTGGTGCGCGGTCGCCGCGAGCACCAGGTATAGCGTGTAGGCGATGTAGTAAAGCGCGAACACGCCGCCTTCCCAGCGCGCGATCAGGTGGCGGCGGAAGAACACCGGCAGGCAGGCGAGCGCCACGGCGGTCATCACCGGGATGTCGAACACCAGTGCCGCCTCGGCCACGTGGATGCCGGCGGGCGATAGCGCGGCGCTGAAGCCCAGCACCGCGAAAATATTGAAGATATTGCTGCCCACGATGTTGCCGACGGCGATGTCGCGCTCGCCGCGCAGCGCCGCCAGCATCGAGGTGGCCAACTCGGGCAGCGAGGTGCCGGCCGCCACGATCGTGAGGCCGATCAGCAACTCCGAGACACCGAAGCCGCGTGCGATGCCGGTGGCACCCGCGAGCAGCCAGCGCGAGCCGGCCACCAGCAGCACGAGGCCCGCGACGATCAGCACCGCATTGAGCGCCATCGCACCGGCGCCACGCGCCTCCGGCACCGCGGGCACATCGCCATCGTCGCCCCGGCGCCCCATGCGGATCTGCATGTCGATGTAGATCGCGATCATCAGTGCCAGCACCAGCCCCTCGAGTCGGCTGATCGACTGGTCGAGCGCCATCAGCCACACCAGCAGCGAGGCTGCGATCATCACCGGCACATCGAAACGCACCAGTTGCGCAGACACCGCCAGTGGCGCGACCAGCGCCGAGAGCCCGAGGATGAGCAGCACGTTGAAGATATTGCTGCCCACCACGTTGCCCAGCGCGATGTCGGGCGAGCCGCCGAGCGCCGAGCCGACGCTGACCGCCATCTCCGGGGCGCTGGTGCCGAAGGCGACGACGGTGAGGCCGATGATCAGCGGGGGCATGCCCGCGGCCGCGGCCAGGCGCGAGGCGCCGCGCACCAGTATCTCGGCGCCCAGCACCAGCACCACGAATCCGCCGATCAGGAGAAGCACGTTCGACATGGACCTTTATCCCGGCTGCAAACTGCCGCGCACCATAGCCTGCCGCACCGCGGCAGGGAAGGGCGCGCGGCGGCAGGAATGCCCGCTCAGCGCGATGGCGCGCCGTCCTTGACCCAGCTGCGCCAGGCGATGAGCGCAAAGGTGAGCACTGTCAGCGGCAGCACGAAGCCGAGCATCGCTTCGCGGTAGCCGTCGAGGCGTTGGTGGCCGCTCGCCGCCAGCCCGAGGTACAGCGCATAGGCGACGTAATAAAGCGTGAACACGCCGCCTTCCCAGCGCGCGATGAGCTGGCGGCGGAAGAATACCGGCAGGCAGGCCAGCGTGACCGCTGCCATCACCGGGATGTCGAAGGCCAGCGCGGCCCCGGCCACGCGGATGCCGGTGGGCGCCAGCGCGGCGGTCAGCCCCAGCACTGCGAGCAGGTTGAACATGCAGCTGCCGATCACGTTGCCCACCGCGATGTCGCGCTCACCGCGCAGCGCCGCCAGCACCGAGGTGGCCAACTCGGGCAACGAGGTGCCGGCCGCCACTATCGTCAGGCCGATCACGAGCTCCGACACGCCGGCGGCACGCGCGATGCCGGTGGCGCCGGCGAGCAGCCAGCGCGCGCCGGCCACCAGCAGTACCAGTCCCGCGACGATCAGCAGCACATTGGCCGCGAACGCGGCGCGGCCGCGCGCCGCCGGTACGACGGGCACGTCGCGGCCGTCGCTGCGCCGGCCCATGCGGATCTGGACATCGAGGTAAATGGCGAGCATCAGTCCCAGCACCGCGCCCTCGAGGCGACCGATCGCGTGGTCCAGCGCCATCAGCCAAACCAGCAGCGAGACTCCGATCAGCACCGGCACATCGAAACGCACCAGCTGCGCCGACACCGTCAGCGGTGCGATCAGCGCCGAGAGCCCGAGGATCAGCAGCACGTTGAAGATGTTGCTGCCGACCACGTTGCCGAGCGCGATGTCGGGCGAGCCGCCGAGCGTCGAGCCGACGCTGACGGCCAGTTCCGGCGCGCTGGTGCCAAAGGCGACCACGGTGAGACCGATGACCAGCGAGGGCATGCCTGCCGCGGCCGCCAGGCGCGAGGATCCGCGTATCAGCAGCTCTGCGCCCAGCACCAGCACGACGAAGCCGCCGGCCAGGAGAACCGCGTCCATCATGATCCGATGCCACCCTGCTGCGTGCCGTTGCGCACGATAGCGCGAGCCGTTCCCTCCGCACAGCAGGGCATGTCAGTTGGCGCCGCCGTCGGCGTGCGCGCGGCAGCGCGCGGCGGCCTCGCGCAGCAGCTCTGCAAGCCGTCGCGCGGCGGGCCCGGTGGCCTCGCGCTCGGCCAGCACCAGGTAGAGCTCGGCCCAGCGCGTGGCGCCCTCGACCAGCGGCAGCGCTTTCAGCTGGCCGCTGTCGAGTTCCGCGCGGATCTTCTCGCGCGGCACCCACGCAAACCCCAGCCCGCGGCACAGCGCCTGGATGGAGGTGGCCGGATGCGAGACGGTGAGGCGCCGCTCGGCACCCAGCCAACCGGAATCCGCGCGCAGCCGCACCCCGGAATCGCGGATCACCACCTGCTGGTGCGCCCGCAGGTCCTCCAGGCGCAGAGCGCGCCCGATTTGATGCAGCGGGTGCGCCGGGTGGGCCACCGCGATGAACCCGAGACGCAGCAGCGGCTCGCCGAGAAAGCCCGGCGGCACCCGACCGGTGATCACCAGTTCGGCCTGCCTTTGCAAGAGCGCCTCGGTGCCGCCCGAGAGCACCGATTCCTGCACTTCCACGCGCGTGTCGGGACTCTCGCGGCCGAAGGCGGCCAGCGCCTCGAACAGGGCCTCCTGCGGAAAAATGGCATCCACCGACAGGCTCACGCGCGCGGCCCAGCCCTGCGCCAGCGTGTCGGCGAGATGCTGCAGTGCCGCGGCTTCCTCCAGCAGGTAGCGCGCGCGGCGCAGCAGGGTCTCGCCCCCGGGCGTGAGCACGGCCTTGCGCCCGGCCAGCGTCAGCAGCGGCAGGCCCAGCGCCTGCTGCAACTGCTTCACGCCGTGGCTCACGGTGGACTGGCTCTTGTGCAGCTGTTCGGCCGCCTGGGCAAAGCCGCCATGGTCCACCACGGCGGCCAGCAGGCGCCACTGTTCCAGCGTTGCAGTAGTCATCGATATTCTCGATCGTTTATAGCGAAGAATCGCGGTTTTCAATTTATCCAACGGATGTATTCTGGTGTCAATCCTTCAAACCGCACGGAGTGAGCGCCATGAACACCCGCCGCATCGACAAGATCCTCGACAGCCGCCCCACCTCGGACGGCGACGGCGTGAAGATCCGCCGCACGCTGGGCCTGCACCGCCACGACCTCGATCCCTTCCTGATGATCGACGAGATCCGCGCCGACGAGGCGGCGGACTACATGGGCGGCTTCCCGCCCCACCCGCACCGCGGCATCGAGACCTTCACGCTGATGTTCGACGGCGGCTTCGAGCACCGCGACCACCTCGGGCATCGCGAAGCGCTGCGCGACGGCGGCGCGCAGTGGATGTCCACCGGCCGTGGCGTGATCCATTCCGAGATGCCGCTGGCGCAGGAAGGCCGCCTGCACGGCTTCCAGCTGTGGGTGAACCTGCCGGCGGCCCAGAAGATGAAAGCGCCCGAGTACGCGCAGGCCGATGCCGCCGCGCTGCCGCAGCGCGAGTTGCCGGGCGGCGCGCGCGCCAAGGTCTTCGGCGGGCGCTGGCAGCTCGAGGGCGAAGAAGTCGCGAGCCCGCTGGACCGCCTTGCCGCCGGCGCGCGGGTGCTGGAGCTCGTACTGCCCGCGGGCAGCGCCACGACGCTGCCGGTGCCCCCCGCGGAGTCGGTGCTGGTCTACGTGATCGACGGCGCGCTCGCCGGCGAACAGCCGGTGCAGGCCGGACAGACGGCTATCTTCGGCGCCGGTGATGCGCTCGCGCTGCACGCAGGCCAGGCCGGCGCGCGCCTGCTGGTGCTGGCCGGCCGGCCGCTCGGCGAACCGATCGCGCACTACGGGCCGTTCGTGATGAACACCGAGGACGAGATTCGCCAGGCCATCGCGGATTACCGCGCGGGAACGCTGGCGCAATGATGACCATTCAACAAGGAGAGACAGGCATGAACGTACAACAGGCGCTGGCGGCGCGCATTTCCGCCAACAAGTTCGACACCACCCACGAGCTGGCACCCGAGGAGGTGGAGGCACTGGTCGCCGCCGCGATGGAGGCGCCCTCGGCCTACAACATCCAGCACGCGCGCTTCCTGGTGGTGCGCGACCCTGCTGCACGCGCGGCGCTGCAGCAGGTGGCCTACGGCCAGCAGAAAGTGCGCGATGCCGCGGCCACCTTCGTGGTGCTGGGCGATACGCGTGGCGCCGAGCGCCTGCCGCTGATCGCCGAGCGCTCGCGCGAGGCCGGGCTGCTCGATGCGCCCGGCGCAGCCGGTTTCGCGGCGAGCGGGCAGGGTGCCTACGAAGGCAAGCCGGCATTTGCCCGCGAGGAGGCTATCCGCTCGGCCAGCATGGCCGCGATGGCGCTGATGCTCGCGGCCACGGATCGCGGCCTCGCCAGCGGGCCGATGATCGGCTTCGACCCGGAGGCGCTGCGCCGCGAGTTCCACATCGACGAGCGTTACCTGCCGGTGATGATGATCGCGGTGGGCCGCGCGGCGCCCGGAAACTGGCCGCGCAAGCCGCGGCTGCAGCCGGGCGAGGTGCTGGTCGATGACGCGCGGCCGGGCCTTGCGCACGCGTTCAGCTGAAGCGGCGGGCCTTCGAGATACGGTGGCGCTCAGCCGCGCGGCGCGCCGCGCAGCTCGTTGCCGCCGTCTGCCGCGAAGCTCTGCCCGGTGATCCACGAGGACTCGGGGCCGGCCAGGAAGCGGACCGCGGCCGCGACGTCCACGGGCATGCCGGTGCGTCCCAGCGGGATCAGCGGCTTGAACGATTCCACGTAGGCCGGGTTCGCGAAGAACGGGTCCATGCCGTCGGTGTGCGTGAGCCCGGGGCGCACGCAGTTCAGGCGGATGCCGCGCGAGCCGAGCTCGTCGGCCGCGACGCGCACGAAGTGGTCGAGCGCCGCCTTGCCGGCGCAGTAGCTCGACAGCCCCTGGAACGACAGCACGGCGGCGGTCGAGGAAATGAACACGAAGGCGCCGCCGTCCTTCATCAGCGGCGCGCCGTGGTGCACCGCGGCGAAGGCAGAGCCGACGTTGAGCTGCATGTCGGCCATGAAGGTCGCGAGTTCCTGCTCCAGCACCGTGCGGTAGCCGCCGCCGCCCACCGTGGCGACCACGATGTCGAGTCCGCCGCCGTGCGCGACCGCGCTCGCGAGCGCGGCCTGCACGTCGGCATCCGCGGTCGCGTCGCCCGCGTGCACGGCGATGCGGGCATCCGGCGCCTGCGCCAGCAGCCAGGCGCGCGCCTGCGCGAGCGAGGCGGCGTTGCGTCCCATCAGCGTGACGGCCGCTCCGTCGCGCGCGAGCGCGAGCGCGCAGGCCTTGCCGAAGCCGCCGGCGCCGCCGGTCACCAGTGCCGATTTTCCGTCCAGGGTGTTGCTCATCCGTAGTGTCTCCCGTGTCCAGGTTCTGTTCGCGATGCGACTCGCCGGGTCAGCGAAGTTTCCTGCCCCAGGCGCCGATGGCCGCGATCGTGGCCTCGACGTCGGCCGGGTCGCGGATGCTCCAGCCGAGCCCCAGGCTCACCATCGTCACGCCGATGCGGGCGAGCCGTTCCACGGGAGCGAAGGTGGCGTCCAGGTCCAGCCGACCATTGGCATCGAACTGCGCGAACAGCTGGTGGCGCACCTGCAGCGTGGCGGGATCGCGGCCGCGCGCGGCGAAGGCCTCGCCGATCAGCGCGATGCCCGTGGCGAGCGCGTCCTCGGGCAGGAACAGCGGTACCCAGCCCTGGCCGAACTCGGCGATGCGCTGAGCCGTGGCCGGCGTCGGTGCACCGCCGTACCAGATCGGCAGCGGCTGCTGCACCGGCGCGGGTACCGCGAGCACGTTGTCGAGCTCGACGGTGGGCAGCTTCAGCGTGACGCGCTCGCCCGTCCACAGCGCGCGGCAGGCGCGCACGGTGTCGTCCATGCGCTGGTTGCGCTGCGCGAAGGGGATCGCGCAGGCCTGGTACTCCTCGCGCTGCCAGCCCGCGGCCAGCCCGATGTCGAGCCGGCCGTTGGAAATGCGGTCGAGCGTGGCGAGCTGCTTGGCGAGCAGGGCCGGCGGGCGCAGCGGCGCGATCAGCACGCCGGTGCCGAGGCGCACGGTTTGCGTCACGGCCGCGATCGCGGCGAGGGCTGCGATCGGCTCCGGCCACGGGTCGTCGAGCGGCGCCGGGTACTCGCCGAAGGGGTAGGACTTGCCGTCGCCCATCAGCAGGTGCTCGGCGATGTCGAGCTGGTCGATGCCGGCCGCCTCGGCCCAGCGCCCCACGTCCATCAGCCGCGTGAAGTCGTGGCCGAACAGGCGGTTGTACTCCGAGGTGATCGTGATCGATATTTTCATGGGCCTGCCGTTGGCGTAGTCCAGGTGAGCGGCACGCTAACGCATCGGACATTAATGGTCAATAATGTCCGGGTAAAGCCAAAGGCAAGGAGGGCGTCATGGATAGCGCAAGTCAGTCCGCGGGCGGTGTGCGCGACCGGCTGCTCGCGGCGGCGGCCGAGGTCTTCGTGGCGCAGGGCTTTCGCGACGCGCGGCTCGCCCGGGTGGCGAAGCTCGCGGGCGTGTCGCGCTCGACGCTGTACGAGCACTTTCCCGGCAAGGAGCAATTGCTGCTCGCGCTCAACCACCAGTTGATCGACGCACTGCTCGCGCAGATGCGCGCCACCCTGGGCACGGCACCCACGGCGCGCGAGGGCATCCGCGACTGGTTGCTGACCGGCATCCGTCCCGGCGAGCGCCACCGCACGCTGCTGAAGATCATCTACGCCGACGCGGTCCAGCCGAGCCTGCTGCTCGACCGCGCGGCCGCGGCGCAATCGATACGCGATGCGCAGGCGTGGGTGCGCGAGGCGCTCGCGCGAGGCATTGCCGCCGGCGAGTTCCGCGCCGACATGGACGTGGCCCGCACCGCGCACAGCCTGCAGAACATCCACAGCCTGCTGACGCGCCAGGCGGTGGCCGACTACCCGCTGTTCGAGGTCGGCGCGGACGAGGGGGCGAGCATTCTCGAGTTGCTGATGCGCGGGCTCGGGGCGCGGGACTGAGAGCCCGGGAGTTTTTCGCCGGCCTGCCGCGGTCGCGGCCTGGCGGCTGCGGTGAAACAGGCCCGGGCGCTGAGTCGCGACGTGGACGCAGGGATTGCAAGTCCTTTACAAACAATCTCAACGTGAGATACCGTGCCGCTGATCGGAGATACCGGCATGCGCGTTATCAGCAACAAGGCGCTCACCGACTTCGCGACGCTGCATCCTGCGTCCGCGGACCCGCTGCGAACGTGGCGACACATCGTCGAAGCGTCGCATTTGCGTAACTTTGCAGATCTGCGGCGTAGTTTCAATTCGGTCGACCGGGTGGGTGATTTCTACGTATTCGACATTGCTGGTAACAGGTATCGGCTGATCGCTGCAATTCATTTTGACCGTCAGCTGCTGTTCATCCGGCATGTGTTCACGCATGCGCAGTACGACAAGTGGAGGAAGTGAGCATGCTTGCTGTCAAGGAACTCACACGCCATTACGAAGCACTTTGCGAGCAGGTGCCGCTGCGCCCGATTCGCACGAGGACCCACTACAGGCAGGCGGTACGTGCACTGAACGAACTGCTGGATGCCGGCGCGGGCGATGAGTACCACCCGCTGGCGGATCTGGTGGCCACGCTGGGGGAATTGATCGGCGACTACGAGGACGCACACAGGCTTCCGGAGGGCAGTGATCCCGTGGGGGTGCTTCGCTTCCTGATGCAGCAGCACGGCCTGACGCAATCCGGGTTGCCCGAAATCGGCAGCCAGGGCGTGGTGTCCGAAGTCTTGTCGGGACGTCGCGCGCTCAACGTGCGGCAGATCGATGCGCTGGCGCGGCGCTTCGCCGTGTCGCCGGCGGTGTTCATGCCGCGTGCCCCGGCAGCTCAGGGCAGGCGTTAGCCGCACCCTGAGCCCGATGATCGCAGCCTGCTGCATCGAGAACGTGCGCTGAGCCTATGAGGAGAAAGCTCGTGAGCAAAGACCGCCGGAATGTGTGCCCGGGAATCCGCGGGTGGATCCGCGCCCTGTCAATCATCGCGCTCCCGCTGCTTGGCGCCTGCGCCGCGCAGCGCACGCCGCCGGCGCCGGTGTGCACCGGCACCGAGACGCCCGCCAGTCGACTGTTCCTGCAGCAGGTCTCGGCCACCGGCGCGATCGTGCGCTGGCACGGCGAGGCCGACGTGATCTGCGCCGGCACGGAAATGGAGCGGCTCGATATCCGTGTGAGCGCCAGCGAGGACGCCGGTCACCGCCAGGCGGTGCTGAGCGGGCTGCAACCCGATACCGTTTACTACTACTCGCTTGGCGGCGCCGCCAGCGCGCCCGCGGGGCAGTGGTTCCGCACCGCGCCGCGCGCGGGCCAGGTGCCCGCCGACGGCAACACGCATATCTGGATCCTCGGCGATTCGGGAACCGAGACCGAGGAGTTCATGGGGCGGGCCAGCCATCGCGGCGAGGCGCGCGCGGTGATGGAGGGATACCTGAAGTACAACCGCGAGCAGGCCGGCGACGAGCCGCTCGACCTGCTGCTGCTGCTCGGGGACAATGCCTATCTCGCCGGCACCGACGCGCAGTGGCAGGGCGCCTTCTTCGATGTCTACGGCAGCCTGCTGCACCGCGTGGCGACCTGGCCCACGATCGGCAACCACGAGATGGGCGTCACGAACGTGGATGTATGCACGCTGTTTCCCGTGTCCGGCTGCGACAAGGGACCGGTGCCGATGCCGCTCGGCGGCAGCAGCGAGTCGGCCGATCCGCGCAGCTACGACAGCGACGGCGACGGGCCGGATGCGGAGGGCTTTCCGTACCTGAACATCTTCGCGCTGCCCGCGGCCGGCGAGACGGGCGGCGTGCCCAGCGGCACCGAGCAGTACTACTCCTTCGACCACGGCAACGTGCACGTGGTCAGCCTGGATTCGCAGATCTCGAACCGCGACCCGGCGCAGCGCGCCGCGATGCGCGCATGGCTGGTCGACGACCTTTCCGCGAACCGGCTGGACTGGACCGTGGTGGTGTTCCACCACCCGCCCTACTCGAAGGGCATGAACCACGACTCGGACGTGGAGCAGGCCGAGATCGACATGCGCGAGACCTTCGGGCCGGTGTTCCAGGCGCACGGCGTGGACGCGGTCTACAGCGGCCACGCGCACTCCTACGAGCGTTCGTGGTACCTGCACGGGCATTTCGGCATGGCCGATACCTTCGATGCCGCACAACACGCGGCGCTCGACGCGGCCGGCGCGCCCGCGCTGGGGCAGGGCGAAGCGCCCTACCGCCAGCTGAGCCCCGCGAGCGGCGCCGACGACCGCGTCGTCTACACGGTGGCCGGCAGCGCGGGCAAGGCGGATACCGCCAAGCCCTGCCGGCCGGGCCAGCGCATGATGTGCAGCGACGAGACCTGGCTGGCGCACCCGGCGCACCGCACGTTCGACGGCGAGGAGCCGGGGCACCGCCCGCACGGGCTCGCGCTGAAGGGCTCGGTGGTGCTCGATGCCGGCAAGAGCACGCTGCGTTCGCGCTTCGTCGACGAGCACGGACAGGTGCTCGACGAATTCACGATCACGCGTTAGCCCCGTAGCTCAGGATGAATCCGGACCTGCGGCGGCATGTGTCCGGATGAATCCGGACCCACGGGGGCCGGCGCTACCGCACCCCCGTAGGTCGCCATTCATGGCGACAACAGCGCCAGCAGCAGCGGCGTGGTGATCGACGAGGCGAGCGTGGACAGCACGATGCTCGCCGCCACCGCGCCCTGCAGCACCTGGAACTGCGAGGCCATCAGGTAGACGTTCACGCCGACCGCGATCGAGGCGAGCAGCACCACGACCTGCGTTTCCAGCGGCGGCAGCCCGATCGCGCGCGCGATCGCCCACACCACCAGCGGCTGCACCAGCAGCTTGATCACGATGATCGCGCTTGCCAGTGGCAAACCTTCGCGCACGCGGTAGCGCGAGATGCCCATGCCGAGCGCGATCAGCGCGAGCGGCGCGGCCATCCCGGCGACCATGCCGAGCGTGGTGTCGAGGACGGCGGGCAGCGCGACGCCGCTCATGCCGAACACGGTGCCGGAGAGGATCGCAACCACCACCGGGTTCGTCAGCACGCTCTTCAGCGTGGCGCCGAAGCCGCGCGCGGAGAGCTCGCCGTGGCGCGCCCATTCCACGCTGACGGTCACCAGCGTCCACAGGATCAGCGAGTTGAACACCAGCACCAGCGCGACCGCGGGCAGCGCCGCTTCGCCGAGCAGCAGCCGCGCGATCGGCAGGCCGAGCAGCACGTTGTTCGAGAACACCCCGCCGAGGGCGAACACCGACTGCGATACGCCGTCGAGCGCGAACAGCTTCCACGCGACGAGACGCCCGAGCGCGAACACCACGAGGCAACTGCCGAAGAAGGCGACGAGCAGGCGCGCGTCCACCGGCGGCAGCGTCGACAGGCCGCTCATCAGGCGGAACAGCATGGCCGGCAGGGCGGCCGCGAACACGAAGCGCCCCAGCGCGTCGCCGATCGCATCGTCCCAGCGCCCGACGCGGATCAGGCCGTAGCCCGCCAGCACCAGCAGGAACAGCGGCGCGGAGAGCGTGAGCTGATGCAGCAGGTTTGCCATCAACGTGGGTTGCCATTCATGGCGACATCGGCATCGGGGCACGCACCAGTCGGCATGAATGCCGACCTACGCGCGGTAGCCCGTGATGTGCTTGGCGGCCTGGTAGGCGAAGGTCATCGCGGGGCCCAGGGTTGAGCCGGGGCCGGGGTAGGTCGGCAGCACCGGGGCGCTGCAGTTGCCTACCGCGTAGAGGCCGTCGATCGCGGAGCCGTCCTCGCGCAGCACCTGTGCGCTGGTATTCGTGACCAGGCCGCCCTGCGTGCCGAAATCGCCCGGGTCGATCGGCATCGCGTAGAAGGGCGCCTCGTCGATGGGCGCGAGGCAAGGGTTGGGCGTGACGCGCGGATCGCCGTAGTAGCGGTCGTAGTCGGCGTCGCCGCGCTGGAAGTCGAGGTCCTTGCCGCTGCGGGCGAACTCGTTCATCCGCCGGATCGTCTCCTCCAGTCCGGCCGGATCGATGCCGGCCTTGCGCGCGAGTTCGGCAATGGTATCGGCCTTGTGCACGAAGCCGGCCTCGAACCAGCGCTGCGGCAGCGCCCAGTCCGGGCGCATGCGGCTGTTGTACAGCGGTCCGACGATGTAGCTGCGGCGAAAGCGCGCGTCGAAGACGTGGTAGCTCGGCACGCAGGGATTTTCGTTGCTGTGCGTGGCGAACAGCGCCTTCTGGTAGGCCATGTAGTTTTGCGATTCGTTGGTGAAGCGCTTGCCGGCGGCATTCACCACGCAGGAGCCGGGGTAGGATTTCTCCATGATGCTGAGCCGGGGTGATGGCTCGCCGGGCACCGTGATCGTGGTGCACCACCACGCATCGCCCATCAGGCGCGTCGCCGCGCCGAGGCGCATGCCCTCGCGGATCGCATCGCCCGTGTTGGTGCGGATGCCGCCGCTCCAGCGCGCCTCGGTGGGCCTGGGCAGGTACTGCTCGCGCATCTGCTGGTTGTGCTCGAAGCCGCCGGCCGCGAGCACCACGCCCTTGCGTGCCTGCACGCGCAGGCGCTTGCCTTCGCGCTCGATCACCGCGCCCGTGACGCGGCCCTCGGCATCGGTGAGCAGCTCGACGAGCTGCGTGCGCAGCCACAGCGGGAGGTTACGTTCCATCATCGAGAGGCGCAGGCGCGCGATACCCGCGCAGCCGGTGCAGATACGCCGCGAGCGCCCCCACTTCAGCAGCCACGGCAGGTCGAGCACCGAGCGGATCACCAGCATCGCGGCGCGCTTCCACCAGCCCGGCAGCTGCGCGGTGAAGTCGTGCGCCTCGGCCTGCGTGATCGCGAAGCGGTTGAACATCCACATCATGTGGTGCGTGTCGACGAGGTTCGCGGCCTCGTCGCCGAGCTCGGACTTCATCAGCGGCTCGGGTTCCATCGAGCGGTGCCCGGTGCGCGCACCCGGCAGCATCGAGTAGTAGTCCGGGTACTGCGGCAGCGTGACGTAGCGCACGCGCGTGCGCTCGTGCAGGAAGTCGAGCATGCGCGGGGCGTTGTCGACGTAGGTCTCCAGCATTTCGCGCGGCACAGATTCCGCCGGCACCGTGGCCTCTAGGTAGCGCAGCGCGTCCTCGCGCGAATCGCTGGCACCGGCGGCGCGCGCGTAGCGGTTGCCCGGCACCCAGACGCCACCGCCGGAGATCGCACTGGTGCCGCCGAACTTGTCGTGCTTCTCGATCAGCAGCACCTTGCCCGCGCCCATCTCGTGGGCGCAGAGCGCGGCGGTCATGCCGCCGTTGCCCGAGCCCACCACCAGCACGTCCACCGCGTGATCCCAGTTGCCGCCTGCCGTCATCGTCGTTCTATCCCGCGGTTGTTTCCGTTGCGGCGCATTGTAGCGGCTAATGTGGATCGGCATTTATGTGGGTCGGCATGAATGGCGACCCACGATCAATGGCGACCCACAAGGTTGCCGCGTCAGAGCATCTCGACCGCCACCGCCGTGGCCTCGCCGCCGCCGATGCACAGGCTCGCGATGCCGCGCTTCTTGCCGTAGTGCTTCAGCGCGTGCAGCAGGGTGACGATGATGCGGCTGCCGCTGGAGCCCAGCGGGTGGCCCAGCGCGCAGGCGCCGCCGTGCACGTTCACTTTCGCCGGGTCCAGGCCGAGGTCGTGGATCGCGATCATGGCCACCATCGCGAAGGCCTCGTTGATCTCGAACAGGTCCACGTCGCTTGCGCTCCAGCCGGTCTTCGCGAGCAGCTTCTGGATCGCGAACACGGGTGCGGTGGTGAACAGGTTGGGCTCGTGCGAATGGCGGCTGTGGGCCACGACGCGCGCCATCGGTTGCAGGCCGCGCTTCGCCGCCTCGGCCGCGGTGGTCAGCACCAGTGCGGAGCCGCCGTCGGAGATCGAGCTCGAATTTGCCGCGGTGATCGTGCCGTCCTTGGCGAAGGCGGCCTTGAGTTGCGGGATCTTGTCGGGCCTGGCCGAGAGCGGCTGCTCGTCGGTATCGACCACGGTGTCGCCCTTGCGGCCCTTGACCGTGACCGGCA
>Ga0138256_10000820_pt1 | contig 33578 bp, 43 predicted proteins | sample KNB2016incub_MG_FD_105486 | JGI IMG/M metagenome (GOLD analysis project Ga0138256, IMG submission 105486) | Active sludge microbial communities from wastewater in Klosterneuburg, Austria - KNB2014incub_MG | ecosystem: Engineered > WWTP > Activated sludge > Unclassified | place: Austria... | reverse complement strand
CAGCTTGGCCGCCGAGGTCGTCTTGCCGCTGCCGTTCACGCCGACGAGGAGGATCACCCATGGGCGCGGCGGCGCGGCCGGAGCGCCGTCCGCCGTGGCCCACTCGCTGTCGGCGCCAGGATCGCCGCCGCCTTGCAGCGCACGGACCATCACCGCCCGCAGCAGCGCCGGCAGCTCGTCGGCGCGGCGGACACCGGCCTGGCTGGCGCGGGCGCGCAGCGCTTCCACGAGCGCCACGGCGGTGCCGGCGCCGACGTCTGCGGCGATCAGCTGTGTCTCGAGCTCGTCCCACGTTTCGGGCGTGATGTCGATCGGACCGAAGACCGCGCCGAGCCGGCTCAGCCAGCCCCGGCGGGTCGAGGCCAGCGCGGCTTCGTGCGACGTCGTTTCCGGCGGCGGATCGGCGGCGGACGGTGCCCCGGCACGGCCGGACCGGCCAAACAAGCGTTCGAACACGCGTCGAGCCTCCTCGTACCCCACCACTGCAGATTCTCCGGGTTCCGTACGCTGGTAGCCACCACGAGCATGTTCAGTGGTGGAGTACTGGCTTCGTGGCGGCCGGCAAGGATAGCACGCGTCTCGCAGAGGGCGTGGGTCCGGGATGGTATAATCGCGCGTCGATTCGGGAGTCGATCCGGCGGCCGATCCGACCGCCGTTCTTGGGGGCGCGTGCACGTGAAGAGCATCGAGGACATTCTGTCCGAGCGCGTTCGGGATGCCGCTGCGGGCGCGCTTGGCATGCCGGTGGACGGGGCGGTGCACCTCGAGGTGTCCAATCGCCCCGATCTCGGCGACTTTGCCACATCGGTCGCCTTCACGTTGGCCAAGGCTACCCGCCGCCCGCCGCTGGCGGTGGCGGAGCTGATCGCTGCGGCGCTGGGGGGCGCGGCCGGCGACGGCGACATGATCGCCGGTGCGTCGGCCAGCGCGCCCGGGTTCGTGAACGTCCGGCTGAGCGCCGCCGAGCTGTCTCGTTCGGTCGACGGGATCTGCCGAGCGGGCGGTCGCATCGCCCAGCGTGCGCCGACGGGCGACAAAGTGGTCGTCGAGCACACGAACATCAACCCGAACAAGGCCGCGCACGTCGGCCACTTCCGCAACGCCTGCCTCGGCGACTCCGTCGTGCGGATCCTGCGGCGCCTCGGCCACACCGTCGAGGTTCAGAACTACATCGACGACACCGGGGTGCAGGTGGCGGATGTCGTCGTCGGGCTGCGGTTCCTCGAAGTGCCGCCGCAGGGGGATCAGCCGTTCGATCGATACTGCTCGGACGTATACGTGGCCGTCCAGCACGCGTACGCGGCCGATCCGGCGCTCCTCGCACGGCGGCGCGAAGTGCAGGCGGCCGTCGAGGAAGGGCACGGACCGCTCGCCGCGTTCGTGCACGACGTGGCCGGTCGGATCGTCGTGGCCAACCTGGCGACGATGGCGCGCGCCGGGATCGGATACGACGTGCTGACCTGGGAGTCCCATATCCTCGGCCTCGGCTTCTGGCAGACCGCTTTCGAGCGACTCCGCGACGGCGGCGCGCTGCGATTCGAAACGGATGGGCCGAACGCCGGGTGCTGGGTCGTTCCATTCGGCGTCGGTACGGTCGAGCTCGAAGGCAAGACCGTGAGCGAGGACAAGGTGCTGGTGACGAGCCAGGGGACGATCACCTATACCGCCAAGGACATCGCCTACCAGCTCTGGAAGTTCGGTCTGCTCGGCCGGGACTTCAGCTACCGGCTGTGGGGCGCTCAGGCCGACGGCCGACCGCTTTGGACGACCGCCCTCGACGACGGTAGCCCGGACGCGCCCGCGTTCGCACACGGTGACCGCGTCGTGAACGTCATCGACGTGCGGCAGTCCTATCCACAGCAGGTGGTGTACGAGTGCTTGCGCCGACTGGGCTTCGCCGCGCAGGCGGATCGATCACACCACCTGGCGTACGGCGTCGTCAACCTGAGCGCCGCGGCGGCACGCGAACTCGGCGTGGCGGTCGATGAGGGCCAGACGGTGGTGGCCATGAGCGGCCGCGGCGGCATCCAGGTGTTCGCCGACGAACTGCTCGACCGCCTGGCGGCGCGCTTGGCCGAGCGAACGGCGGATCCGGACGTTGCCTCGGCCGTGGCGGTCGGCGCGGCGCGGTACTACATGTTGAAGTGCGGCAACACCCAGGACATCGCCTTTGACTTCGACGACGCGCTTCGAACGACCGGCGAGACCGGCGTCTACCTGCAGTACGCGCTCGTTCGTGCGCGCGGAATCCTGCGCCGCCTGGCCGAGGCAGGCGTGACCGCCGCCCCCGCCCCGCCGCCGCCGGTGCTCGCCGATGCCGACCGCGCCCTCGTGCTGCACATGCTGCGCTGGCCGCGCGCGCTGGCCACGGCCGGCGACGCGCTGACGGCGCAGCCCGTCGCCAAGTTCGCGTTCGATCTCGCCGCGGCGTTCAGCGCTTTTTATGACAATACGGGGCCGATCGTCCAGGAGACGGATCCCGGCGTGCAAGCGTGGCGGGCCGGCCTCGTCCAGGCGTTCGATCTCCTATTCGGCGACGTCCTCGACACGCTCGGCATTCCGGCGCTCGACCGGATCTGAGCGATCGATTCGGAGCAGCCGTTCCACGGTTTCGTTCAGGTGCGCCGCCCGGTGCGCCGGCCGGTGCCCACCAGCGTCAGGGAGCCGAGCGTGTGAGGCAGAAGAACATCCTGAGCCAGCGGATCATGACGCTCACCGGCCTCACCGCCGGCCCGAACGGGCCGTTCGGCGCGGCGGGGGGCGAGGTCGCACAACGCCTCGTCGATGGCTGGGCAGCCGAGCGACGTCTCCTCCAGCGGCTGCTGGACGAGACGAAAGGAGATGACGTGCTGGCCACCGTGGCGATGTGGCACGATCGGACGACGGCGTTCCTGGCGAAGGCCGGCGAGGGCGAAGGCTCGTGGCGCGACCGCGACGGCCATCTCTGGGTCGGCAGCGACGTGCTGCGCGTTCTGGAGGACGTGCGGCAGCGGATCGACGCATGGCAGGCCGAGGCGGAACCGGCGCCGGCGGCCGGCGTCGGCGGCGGCGTGCGCGAGGCCGTGCGCGAGGCCGAGCTCGCGGCGCTGCGCGAGGCGCTCGGCGACGACGATGCCGACCTCGCCGAGGCGCTCGAGGACGACGATCCCGACGAGCCGGCGCTGCCCTGATGCGGACGCCGGCGACGTTCGTCTTGCGGCGCGCCCGGATCCACCGCTTCGACGGCGCCGAGCCGGCCACGGCGCTGGCCGTGCGCGAGGGGCGCATTGCGGCCATCGGCAGCGACCAGGACGTCTGGCGCGTCGTCGGCAGCGACACGCCGACGGTCGACCTGCGGGGTCGCGTGGTGCTGCCGGGGTTGATCGACGCGCACGTGCACTGGTGCACGTATGCCATCGCCCGACGCAACCTCCAGCTGGCGGGTGAGGACGGCCTGCCCGACGTGCTGCGCCGCGTGCGCCAGCATGCGTCCGACCGGCCCGCCGGGCAGTGGATCATCGGCCGCGGCTGGGATCACAGCGCATGGGGACGATGGCCGACCGCGGCCGACCTCGACGCCGTCACATCTCTTCATCCGGTGGTGCTGACGCGCAAGGACGGCCACGTGGCGTGGCTGAACAGCGCGGCGCTTGCGGCGTGCGGGATCGACGACGCGACCCCTGACCCCGAGGGTGGAGCGATCCAGCGGGCGGACGGCCAGCCGACGGGCCTGCTGATGGAGACGGCGCTTCGGCTGGCCAACGCGGCCGTCCCGCCGCCGGACACATACGCCCGCCAGGCCGCGATGATCGACGCGTGGCGGGACGCATGGTGCCGCGGCCTGACGAGCTTGCACGACATGGGCTTCCAGCGCCAGTCCCTCTTTCGAGACCTGGCGACGCTCCGCGATGCCGGCGAGCTCGGCCTGCGCTTCGTGTGGTACCTGCCGGAAACGGAACTCGATGAGGCCATCGGGCTCGGCCTCCGTTCGGGTCTTGGCGACGGCTGGCTGCGCGTCGGCGGTCTCAAGCTCTTTCTCGACGGCACGCTCGGCGCACAGACGGCCGCCATGCTGGCGCCGTACGATGGTCAAGCGGACAACGTCGGGCTGCCGACGATGAACGGCCCGGCGTTCGTCGATCTCGCCGGACGGGCCGCGGCGGCCGGACTGGCCACGGCCGTGCATGCGATCGGCGACGGGGCGAACCGCACGGCCCTTGACGGCTTCGCCGATGTGGCGGCCACCGTGCCGGGCGCCTCAGCCATGAGGCAGCGGATCGAGCACTGTCAGATCGTCGCACCGGAGGACATCCAGCGCTTCGTCCAGCAGAACGTCACGGCATCCATGCAGCCGATCCACTGCACGGCCGACCACGTGATTGCCGAGCGATACTGGGGCCTCCGCAACCGGACGAGCTATGCCTGGCGCTCCATGTTGACGTCGGGCGCGGCGTTGGCCTTCGGCTCGGACGCACCCATCGAGTCGCTCGACGTCTTTGCCGGGGTTCATGCGGCCGTGACCCGTCAGACGGCGGAGGGCGAACCGCGCGGCGGCTGGCATCCCGAGCAGCGGGTGACCGTGCGGGAAGCGCTGCACGCCTACACGGCCGGCGCTGCGTACGCCGCCGGACTGGAGAACGAGGTCGGCTCGCTCAGCGTCGGTCGACAGGCCGACCTGATCGTCGTCGACCGCGACCCGCTGTCCGTCGCCGCGCCTGAGCTGCTGACGATCAAGGTGCTCGGCACGATGATCGAGGGCATCTGGGTCTGGCAGGCGGCCGGCGCCGACATCGCCGGCCCGCGCCACGACAGCTGAAGCGTGGCCGAGCATGCCGTTCGCACCGCACGGGAGGTGTTGCTGCCCGTCGTCGCGCTCGTGACCGCCGTGCTGGCGATCAGCACGTCCGCCATCCTGATACAGGCCGCTCGCGCCGACGTGCCGGCCCTGGCGATGGCCACGTGGCGGATGGTGCTTGCCGCGCTCGCGTCCGGCTCGTTCGCCCTGGCATCGCCGCGCGCCCGGCGTGAGCTGGCGGCCATCGACCGCCGCGGCTGGGGCATGGTGGCGCTGGCGGCGTTCTTTCTTGCATCGCACTTCGGCCTATGGGTGCCGTCCGTCACGGGCACCAAGATCGTGAGCTCGGTGGCACTCGTCACGACGAGCCCGCTGTGGGTCGCCGTGCTCGCGCCACGCTGGATCGGCGAGACCGTGGGTTGGCAGCTGCGCGCCGCAGTGCTTGTCGGGTTCGGCGGTGCGATCACGATCATGCTCGGCGACGCGATGTCGTTCGGGCGCAGCCACTTGATCGCCGACGGGCTTGCGCTCGGCGGGGCGCTCGCCGTGGCCTGCTACTTCATGGTGGCCCGTCGGCTGCGGCAAGAGCTGTCGCTGCGCTCCTTCCTGGCGGCCGTGTACGCCGCATCCGCCTTGATCCTCCTCGCCGCGGCGCTGACCGCCGGCACCCCGCTCGGCGGATGGACCGCGCGTTCCTGGCTGCTGGTCGGCGCGTTTGCCCTCTTCCCCCAGCTCATCGGCCACAGCACGCTCAACTGGGCGCTCGCCCGACTGTCGGCCACGTACGTGGCGGCGGCGACGCTCTTCGAGCCTGTCGGCAGCGCGGTCCTCGCGTTCTGGATCTTCGGACAGGTGCCCGTGCCGACCGCCTGGGCCGGCGGTGCCCTCGTCCTGCTCGCGCTCGGCTGGGCGACGCTGGCGGAACGCCCTGCTGTGCGCCGCGCCGCCGCAACGTCGAACGTCCAGGCTGCGGCGGGCATGCCCACCCCGGAGGATGACGATGCCCCACTCCGCTGACGTTCACGCCTTCCCACTGCGCGTCCGCTACGCCGAGACCGACGCGGCCGGGCTCGCCCATCACGGCAGCTATCTGCCGTGGTTCGAGGCCGCACGGGTGGAGTGGCTGCGCGCGCACGGCATCGTGTACGCCGAGCTGGAGCGGGAGGGCTATCACCTGGCCGTCGTCGAGGCGTTCATCCGCTACGTGGCTCCGGCCAGGTTCGACGATGCGCTGTTGGTGCGGACCGGACTCGTCGACATGCGCAGCCGCGAGGCGACGTTCGTCTATGAGGTCGTCACCGACACGGCCCATCCGCGCCAGCTGGCGAACGGCCGAACCCGCCACATCTGCCTGTTCCGCGGACAGGTGGCCAAGCTGCCCGAGGCGGTGCGCCGGCTGGCGGGAGCGTGACCCCCCACGCACCCGGCGCCGACTGCCCGCTACCCGCCCTGCAGATGCTCGTCGATCATCCGCCCGACGACATCGACCGCGGCATCGAGGGCAAGCGAGAGCTCGCCGCAGAGCATGACGCGCGCCTGCTCGAACAGACGAGCCTCCGTCGGCGAGAACACGCGATCGCGGCCGCGCGCCGCCAAGTCGCGCACGAGCATGGCCAGCACGTCGAGGTTGCCGGTGCGCAGCCGGTCGGCGATGGCCGCCTGCCGCGTCTTGAAGTCGTCGGGTAGCGCGTCGGCCGCGGACTGGAGGGCTTCGAGCGCGCTCGTGGCAGCCGTCGGGATCGCCACGGCGCGCAAGCCGATCGTCGACGCCGTGCGAACCGGAACGAGCACGCGCATCGGCGGCGCGACGAGCTGGATCGCGTAGTAGCGATTGAAGTCCTCATGCAGCGCCGGCCGTTCGATCGCAATGACGATGCCGGCGCCATGCGCCGGGTGGAACACACGGTCGCCCACGCCGAACGGCAGCTCGTCGTCAAGCAAGGGGCACCACGTCCACGGCTTGCGGGCCACGGCCCGTATGCTCGATCTCGTACTCGACCGGCGTACCCTCCCGCATCGCGGTGGGGTCGGCCAGAAGGATGCCGCTGGCATGCAGGAACAACTCGCCGCCCTCGTCGTCGGCGATAAATCCGTAGCCCCTGGCCGGATCGAACCACTTCACGATGCCGACATACCGCACGCGCAGCTCGGTCTGCCGCGGCGGGTGTCGGTCCGGTCGGCCGCCGGTGCCACCGCCGGGGCGCCCACCGGGGCGCCCACCGGGACGCCCGTGCCCGGCGCGAGGCGGACCGCCGTCCCGGCCGCCGGATCGCCCGCCACGCCGGTCGTCGCCCGCGCCGCCGCGACGAACGCCCTGGCCGGAGGGCATGGGCCCGCGTTCGGCGGCGCGTGGCCGATCCGCGTTCTCCGCCGCCGGCTGGCGCTCCTGGCGCGGCTCATCGGCGTCCACCAATCCGGTCTCGACCGGCTGGACGTCGGCGCTCTTGCAGCGCGGGCAGAAGAGCAGCGTACCGCTCTCCCACAGGCCAAGCTCGGCGCGCTGCCGCTGTTCGCGGACGGTGAAGACAAACCGGTAACCACATGCGCCACAGCGCATCGGCTGATCCCGCAAGGCCATTGGGCCGTCTCCTGATCGTGATACGACGAGGCGCAACGCGCCCGCCGTTGGTCATCTACTCGTCGTCGACCCCGGTGCCCGATTCGTCCGGCGCATCGCCTTCGACGCTGCTCGCGACCTCCGTCGGTTCGTCCGCGTCCGAGTCCGACGCGACGTCCAACGCGACGTCCGACGCGACGTCCGACGCGACGTCCAACGCCGACGCCTCGTCTGTCACCGAAGGCTCCGCCTCGTCCGGCACCCGCTCCGCTGACGCAACCGAAGGCTCGTCCGCCGTCGGATCCGCATCCGGTACCGCGGGTTCGACGTGTCGCAGGTGCTCGGGCACACGCTTCAGGCTGAGGCCAAGTCGCTGGCGGTCCGGATCGAGCGCGATGATCTCCACCGTGACGGTCTGCCCGGCGCGTACGGCCTCCGATGGATGGCGCACCGGCACGTCGGACAGCTCGGAGACATGAATCAGTCCCTCGAGGTGATCCTGGAGCCGTACGAACGCCCCGAAATCGGCCATGTTCACCACGACGCCATCGACCAGCTCGCCGACGTAGTGTTCCTCCGCCGCGATCGCCCACGGATCCTTCAGCAGGCGCTTCATGCTGAGGCTGATCCGCTTGCGCTCCCGGTCGATCGAAAGCACCTGAACATCGACCTCGTCGCCGATCTTCACGATGTCGCTCGGACGACGGTTCCGATCGAAGCTCATCTCCGAGACGTGGACCAAGCCATCCGCGCCGCCGAGATCGATGAACGCCCCGAACTCGGCGATCGAGGTGACGCGGCCCCGCCGCACGTCGCCCTCGCTCAGATCGCCGAGAAGCTGACGCTTGCGCTCGGTGCGCCATTCGCGCGCGGCCTGCCGTTCGCTCATGATGAGCCGGCGCTTCGCCCGGCTGACCTCGACGACCTTGACGACGATCCGCTCGCCGACGAACTCGGCCATGCGCTCCGGACCGCCTTCCGGCATCGGACGGGCCATCTGGCTGCGCGGGATGAATCCCTGCAGACCCCCGAAGCCCACGAGCAGTCCGCCGCGATTGAACCCGACGATCTCGAGCTCGACCACCTGCCCGTTCTCGAGCAACTCCTCCGCCCGCGTCCAGTCCTCGCCGGTCAGCGCCTGAGACAGCGAGAGGACGATCTCCCCGTCCCGGCCGTCCGGCCGCATGACGACGAGCTGGATCGTGTCGCCCGGCTGCACGGCATCCCACACGGCCTTCGGCACGCGGGCGATGTCGCTGGCCGGGACGACGGCCTCCTGTTTTGCGCCGAGGTTCACCGTCAGCTGATCGCGCGACTTGCTGACAACCGCGCCCTCCACGACGTCGCCGCGCTGATAGCGGCTCGGGAGGAAGTCGCCTTCTTCGAGGAGCAACGCCATCATCGACGTCCCCTCGGCTTCGGCCCGCGCCGCAAGATCCTCCATCGACGAACCCGACTCGTCCGGCGCGTGCACCTCCGAGATCGGCGGAGCGGGTGCGGGCATGTCGTCCGCATCGCCTCCGCCGAGATCGTCGACCTGTGTCCCCGCGTCCGTCGGCTCACCGTCCGTTGTGTCCGGCACTGCTGTGTGCAGCACTGTCGTTTCCGGCACTGTCGTGTCCGGCAACGAAGTGTCCGGCGATGTCTTGTCCGGCGGTGTGCCGTCCATGGCGGTTTCGGCGTCGGTGCGCTCCTCGGCCGGTGCGTCCGGGAGAATCGCCGGGCCCTCGACGTCTTGCGTGTCGTCAGCGTCGTCGTGCATGGTCCTCTACTTCTCGAGCAGTCGGTTGAGTGGGATCAGTCCTCTTCGTCGAACTCGGCGTCGTTGCCGATCTCCTCCTCGTCGTCATACTCGAGCAACTCCTCGTCCTCCTCGTCGTCGACGAGGTTCTCGGCCTCCTCGTCGTCGTCGTCATCGCCCAAGTCGATGCCGGCGTCGCCGCTGTCGTACTCCGACACCGCCGCTCGCGAGGCCGAGACCGGGTCCAGATCACCGTCGGACAGCGCAAGGCGGTCGAAGTCGACGTCGTCCTCGAACAACTCGGCCAGCACGTCATCGGCCAAGTCGAGGTCGGCCAGATTGTCGCGCGTCGGCTCGACGATCTCGGTGTCGATGTCCGGTCGGCGGAATCCACTGCCGGCCGGGATCAGCTTGCCGATGATGACGTTCTCCTTGAGGCCGATCAACCGATCCGTCTTCCCCTCGATCGCCGCCTTGGCCAGGATGTTGATCGTGTGCTGGAAGCTGGCTGCCGACAGGAGGCTGTCGGTCTCGAGCGACGCCTTCGTGATCCCGAGCAGCATCGGCTGATACGTGGCCGGTCGCCCGCCGCGCGCCCCGATGGCGCTGTTCAGGTCTTCGATCGTCTGCAACCCGATGAGGTCGCCCGGCAGGAGCTTCGTGTCCCCCGGCCGGAGGATCCGCACCTTGCCGAGCATCTGCCGGACGATGATCTCGATGTGCTTGTCGTTGATCACGACGCCCTGCGCGCGGTAGACCTTCTGGATCTCGTCGAGCAGATACGTCTGGGTCGCCTCGACGCCCAGAATGGCAAGCAGTCGGTACGGGTTCTTCGGTCCTTCCGTCAACTGCATCCCCGCCTCGACCCGGTCCCCCGCCTGGACGAGGAGCCGCGAACCGACCGGGACGATGTACTCCTCGTTGCGCTTCTGCTCCCACCGAACGATGACGCGGTCCTTGGCGACGTCCGCCACCCCGGCATGCTCCGCGACGATCTGTCCCTCGCCGCCCGGGCCGAGCGCGACGGGCTTGTTCGCCTCGACCGGATCGCCCGAGGCAACGCTGGCCTTGAAGCCGTCGGCAAGCACGTACTCGTCGCTGACGATCTGCACGTCGGTCAAGCTAAGGGTCGTGATCTCGCCGTCACGCTGGAGCTGCACCTGGCCGGCAATGTCCGCCAGGATCGCCTCGCCCTTGGGGTTGCGCGCCTCGAACAGCTCCTGTACGCGCGGCAGGCCCTGCGTGATGTCGCCGCCGCCCGCCGCCACACCGCCGGTGTGGAACGTGCGCAGCGTGAGCTGAGTTCCCGGCTCGCCGATCGACTGGGCCGCGATGATCCCGACCGCCTCGCCGACCTGGATGAGGCCGCCGCGGGCCAAGTCCATGCCGTAGCACAGCTGGCAGATGCCGTGCTGCAGCTCGCAGTGCAGCGTCGAGCGCACGAACACCTCGGTGACGGCGGACGCCTCCAGCCGATCGAGCTCGGCCGTGGCGAGCACCGTCTTGTCCTCGACGATCACCTCGCCCGTCGTCGGATCGACCACAGGACCCTGCACGGCGCGACCGGCCAGCCGGTCGCGCAGCGTGTCCGCCAGCACCGGGTCGAGGCGGGCCGAGAGCATCAGCCCCTTCGACGTGCCGCAGTCGAAGTCGTTGATCACCGCGTCCTGCGCGACATCGACGAGTCGCCGCGTCAGGTAGCCGGCGTCCGCCGTGCGGAGCGCCGTGTCCGCCAGACCCTTGCGGGCACCGTGGGTCGAGATGAAGTACTCGAGCGTCGAAAGCCCCTCGCGGAAATTCGACCGGATCGGCAAGTCGATGATCCGTCCCGACGGGTCACTCATCAGGCCGCGCATGCCGGCCAGCTGCCGGATCGGGTTGAACCCGCCCTTCGTCGATCCGCTGGCCGCCATCATGCGGATCGAGCCGAAGTCCGGCAGCTCGTTGCGGACGGCGTCCGTCAGCTCATCCGTCACGCGGTTCCAGATATCGACGGTGCGCATGTAGCGCTCGTCGTCCGTGATCAGGCCGCGCCGGAACTGGCGGTTCAACTGGAGGACGACGTCGTCCGCCTCGGCGATGATCTCCGACTTGCGCGCCGGCACGACGATGTCGTCGACGGCGATCGACAGGCCCGAGCGCGTGGCGAACGTGAAGCCGATCGCCTTCATGCGGTCCACGGCGTCGGCCGTGGCCTCCGGGCCGAGGAAATGGTAGATCTCGGCGACGAGCGCCTTGACTTCGCCCTTGCCGAGCGCAGCACCCGGGTCGTACAGACGGATCCGCTCGGGCAGATGCAGGTTGAAGATCGCCCGCCCGACCGTCGTCGGCACCACGCGCGTGCGTGGTACGTCATCCGTGTAGCGCTTGTTGTTCTCGTCGTAGTACGTCTCCACGCGCACGCTGATCGGCGCTTGCAGGTGGACCTGGCCGACCTCGTAGGCGTAGTCGACCTCCTCGAGGCTGCTGAACGCCCGCCCCTCGCCGAGCACGCCCGCCCGAGAGACCGTCAGGTAGTACATCCCAAGGACCATGTCCTTCTGGGGCTCGACGATCGGCTCGCCGCTCGAGGGCTTGAGCAGGTTGCGCGACGCCATCATCAGCTCACGCGCCTCGCGCTTCGCCTTCTCCGACAGGGGCACGTGGACCGCCATCATGTCGCCGTCGAAGTCGGCGTTGAACGCGGCGCAGACCAGCGGGTGGATCTGGATCGCCTTGCCCTCCACCAGGATCGGCTGGAAGGCCTGGATGCCGAGGCGGTGCAGCGTCGGGGCACGGTTCAGGAGGACGGGGTAGTCCTCGATGATCTCCTCGAGCACCTGCCACACGACGTCGTCCATCTTCTCGATGAGCCGCTTGGCTCCCTTGACGTTGTGCGCGTAGTTGTATTCCACGAGCTTGCGCATGACGAACGGCCGGAACAACTCGAGGGCCATCGTCTTGGGCAGGCCGCACTGATCGAGCTTGAGGTGCGGCCCGGTGACGATGACGGAGCGCCCGCTGTAGTCCACGCGCTTGCCCAGCAGGTTGCGCCGGAAACGGCCCTGCTTGCCCTTGAGCATGTCGGAGAGGCTCTTCAGCTTGCGCCGGCCGCGCGCGCTGACCGCCTTGCCGCGGCGGCTGTTGTCGATGAGCGAGTCGACCGCCTCCTGAAGCATGCGCTTCTCGTTGCGGATGATCACGTCCGGCGCGCCGAGGTCCAGGAGTCGCTTGAGGCGGTTGTTGCGGTTGATCACGCGGCGATACAGGTCGTTGAGGTCGGACGTCGCGAAGCGGCCGCCGTCGAGCTGGACCATCGGGCGCAGGTCGGGCGGAATCACGGGCAGCACCTGGAGGATCATCCACTCCGGGCGGTTGCTCGAGCGCCGAAGCGCCTCCACGATCTTCAGGCGCTTGGTGGCCTTGCGCCGACGCTGCTTGCTCCTGCCCTGAAGGATCTCCTGACGCATCTCTTTCCCGAGCCGCTCGAGATCCATCCGACTGACGATCTCAAACAGGGCCTCGGCGCCCATGCCGGCGGTGAAGATACCGCTGAAGCGCTCCTTGAGGTCCCAATACTCGGCCTCGGTCAGCAGTTGCATGACCTGGATGCCGTTGATCTCGTCGCGCCGCTGCCGGAATGCCGTCTCGAGACCTGCGGCCTCGGCTGCGATCTGCTGTTCCGCGGTCTTCGTGTTCTTCTCGGCCTCGCGCAACGCCTTTGTCTGCTCGCCCTCGAAGCGCTCGGTGAGCTCGCGCACGGCCTCCTGGGACTCGATGCCCAGATCGGACAGCCGAGCCTGGACAAGCTCGTTCAGCTGCTCGAGCGCCTCGGGCGTGACGATCTCGCCCTCCGCAACGAGCGTCGTCGCCGTGGGTTCGAACACGATCGCCTTCGTGGCCGGCTTGTCCCGCTTGCGCTTGAGCTCGGCCTGCATCGCCTTGGATGCCTTCATGAGCTCCGTGGAACGGGTGTCGAACTCGGCCTCCGCCGAAACACGGCGTGCGTCGAGCTCACTCCTGAGCTGCACCAGCGCATCATCGCTGGACGGCGCCCCGCCGGCATCCGCCAGCCCCGCCTGCGCGCGCAGCGTCGTGACCTGCTCGTGATGCTCCTCCTCGACGCGCTTCAGCACGCGTGCGCGCTCCTCGTCGTCGACGGTGGTGATGATGTATTGCGCAAAGTAGAGGACGCGGTCGAGGTTGCGCCGCGAAATGTCGAGCAGGATGCCGAGATAGCTCGGCACGCGGCGCGTGTACCAGATGTGGGCCACCGGGCTCGCCAGCTGGATGTGCCCCATGCGCTCGCGTCGAACGCGCGCACGCGTGACCTCGACGCCGCACTTGTCGCAGACGATGCCCCGGTAGCGAATCTTCTTGTACTTGCCGCAGTAACACTGCCAGTCCTTGGTCGGACCGAAGATGGCTTCGCAGAACAAGCCATCCTTCTCCGGCCGCAGCCGCCTGTAGTTGATCGTCTCCGGCTTGGTGACCTCGCCGTGAGACCACGATCGGATCTCGTCGGGCGAGGCCAAGCTGATGCGGATTGCGTGGAAGTCCTTGATCTCCAAGGATCCTGTCCTCCGTTGGTTGGTGCCGCAGGCGGGCGCGGCGCGCAGCTGGCAGTCGGCAAGTGCCCGTTCCGGCCAGCGCCGGGACGGGTGCGCACGGGCATCGAACGTAAGGAAGGCGCCGCCGGGCGGACGGCGCCGGTCTCGTCAAGGGATCGGGGAAATGACGAGCATGCGGGCTGAGCCCGAGGGGATTATAGCCGCCGGGGCGCACGCCGGTCAACTGCGTCCTCCCGGAAGGATGAGACGGGTCGAGGCGTTCGGCTTTGACCGCGTCCGGCCGGCGCCCTAGACTTGCCCGCTATCGCCCCGCCCACCCTCCGCCCAGTCACGGAATTCACCCCATGATCTACCGCGCACCAGAGCGCTCCACGCCCGCGCGAGGCCGCGCGGTGACGCACGAGCTCGCGGCGCTCCTCGTCGGCATGGCCCTGCTGGCGGCCGTGATCCTGCAGTTCGCCTGCGCCGGTGCGGGTCCGGATGCGTCTGCCGGCCGGTGGATCTGCGTGAACAATGCCCGCCTTGCCGCGCTGCGCCCGGCCACGCCGACGCCGACCGGCACCGCGCGTGCCGGCCGCGGCGGGGCGATTCGCCCCATCGCCCAGGCCACCTCGATCGTTCCGTCCGCGCCGACCATGTCCGCGATTGGATCTAAGGCGCCCGACACCGAGGGCTTGTTCGGATCGTGGCCAACGCCGACGGTCAGCCCCCAGAACGACGCGTTGGGCTATCCCGGCGCCGGCCGCAATCCCTCCCGCAGCCTTCCGTCGCCCAGCGTCCCCGTGCCCGACCCCTTCGATGCCCGCCGGACGACGCTCACCGCCCTCGCTGCCGAGGGTCTGGCGGCCGCGACTGCCCGCGCGTTGGCGAATCAGTCCGCTGCCACGGCCACCGTCACCGCAACCACTTTCACCACGACGGGCACCGCGTCGCCCACGCCGACGCCGGGGCCCGGTACGCCGTCGGTCACGCCGGGTCCCACCCCGACCGAGACCGCATCCCCGACGGAAACGGGTTATCCGTAGATCCTCGACGGAGAGACGAACGGTGTCGCCAGCCCTGTCGAGCGGAGCGGCCGGGGCCGCGGGAACAGCCGGACTGGAAATCGTCCGGCACCAGCTGGCCGCGGTGTGTGACGCGATGGGGGCCACGCTCATGCGCGCCGCCAGTTCGCCGAACATCAAGGAGCGCCTGGACTTCTCATGCGCGGTGTTCGACGGTGACGGCCGTCTGCTGGCACAAGCCGCGCACATACCGGTCCACCTCGGCGCGCTGCCTGCCGCCGTCGCTGCAGCGGCCGCCGCCGGCCCGTGGCGCCCGGGCGACGCCGTCCTCCTCAACGACCCGTACGCGGGGGGCAGCCACCTCCCCGACCTGACGCTCGTGACGCCCGTGTTCGACGTCGACGGCCCGGCGCCGCGGCAGGCTCGCCCCGTCGCCTTTCTCGTCAGCCGAGCCCACCACGCGGACGTGGGCGGCATGGCGGCCGGCTCCTTGCCCAGTGCCGACGATCTCTTCGGGGAAGGGCTGATCCTACCCCCGGTTCGCCTGGTCGACCGCGGGCGGCGCGTCGCCGACGTTTGGCGGATCGTCGCGGCGAACAGCCGGACACCGGATGCGCGGTGGTCCGACCTCGAGGCACAGGCATCCGCGCACCGAGCCGGTGAGGCTCGGCTCACCGCGCTCCTTACGAGCGAACCCGCCTTTCTCTCGCGCGCCGACGCGCTCCTGGCGTGGAGTCACGCGCTCGCCGCGGCGCAGCTTGCCGCACTCCCCCACGGCACGGCCTCCTTCGGCGACGCGCTCGACGACAACGGCCGGACCTCCGCGCCGTTGCCCGTCATCGTCAGGGTGCATGTCGACGGCCGGCGGCTGGCGTTCGACTTCGCCGGCAGCGCCCCGGAGACGATGGGCGGCCTGAACGCGCCGCTGAGCGTGACGCGATCCGCCGCGCTGTACGTGGCGTGCTGTCTCATGCCGGACGTGCCCATCAACGACGGGCTCTTCCGGGTCGTGGAGGTCAGCGCGCCGGCGGGGAGCATCGTGAACCCCGCCCGTCCCGCGGCCGTGGCTGCCGGCAATGTCGAGACGAGCCAGCGGATCGTCGACGTGCTGCTCGGCGCGCTCCACGCGCTCGGTGTGCCCGGGATCCCGGCAGCCAGCCAGGGCACGATGAACAACCTGCTGGCCGGCGGTACGGACGCGGACGGTCGGCCATGGGCGTACTACGAGACGATGGGCGGCGGCGGCGGCGCCGCGCCCGGACATGCCGGGACCAGCGGCCTCCAGGTCCACATGACGAACACGCGCAACACGCCCATCGAAGCGCTCGAGTCGGCCTATCCCATCCGCGTCGAGAAGTACGCGGTCCGCCGCGGCTCGGGCGGCGGCGGGCGGTGGGCCGGCGGCGACGGCGTGGTCCGTCGGCTGCGATTCCTGGCGCCGGCCCAGGTCACGCTCGTCACCGAACGCCGGCAAGCCGCACCGTGGGGCCTAGCCGGCGGTGGAAGCGGCGCGGTCGGCGAGAACCGGTGGTGGCGCGCCGGGCGCGCCCGGCGGCTCCCCGGCAAGCGGACGTTTCGCGTGGGCGCGGGCGATGCCGTGGAGGTGCGATCGCCGGGCGGCGGCGGGTACGGCGAGCCCGAGGTCGGCTGAGCCGGTGCCGTTCGGCCGCTCTACGGAGCGATGGATCCCGACGGGACCGTAGCCGTCGGCCGGCACGCGTCGACGGCGGCGCCGACCTCGCCCGTCAACCGCGGTACGACGTAGAGGATCAGCCCGAAAGCCAGCACCCAGCCGGCCACGCTGGCCAGCAACGGCCGATCTCGCAGCAGGATGTCCTCCGGTGCGCCGCCCATGCCGCGTGCCTGTACCAGAAACAGGTAGCGCAGGATGGCGTAGATGACGAACGGCACGGTCAGGAGGATGAGGTTGGCGCTCACGCCGCGCGGGCGCGCCGGCGTCGTGATCGCATAGAGGCAGTACGTCACGACGGTGACGGACGCGGCCAACAGGATGAACTGATCGAGCAACGGTTCGGTGTAGTCTTCGAGGCTGCGGCGGTGCCCGCCGGCGCTCTCGGCCAGAACGTGGAGCTCGTGTCGACGCTTGGCGAAGCCCTGGAACAGCGCCAGGTTGATCATCGAGACGTACAGATAGGGTGAGATCGGAGTGTCGATCGCCGCACCGCCGGCCAACACACGCAACACGAAGCCGCCGGCGATCGCCAGGACGTCGACGATGACCCAGTGCTTGAGCACGAACGTGTAGCTCAGCTGGAGGACGAGGTAGCCGACGAGGGCCACCACCACGAGCGGACTCGGCACGGCGACGGCGAGGCCGTCGGCCGGCCGACCGGTCGCCAGCCAGAGCGTTGAGCCGAGCCCGACCAGGATCAGGATGATCGCCAGCAGGATCGCCAGCCCGGCGCTCATCTCACCGCTGGCCAGCGGGCGGTGACGCTTCTCGGGGTGCCGCCGGTCGTTCTCGATATCGGCGAGGTCGTTGATCAGGTAGACCGCGCTCGAGATCGCACAGAACGAGAGGAACGTGATCACCGTGCTGGCGAGCTTCGGCCCACAGGCCAGCTGCTGGGTGAGCAGGAGCGCCGCGAAGACGAAGGCATTCTTCGTCCACTGCCGCGGGCGCATGCCGGCAAGCACCGCCCGCCAACGCGGACGGCGGCGCCGCGGCGCTTCGACGGTCGGGCTGGGCGGTGGCACGGCGCGATTCTACGGGCTCGACCCGGACACGGTCAACGCCGCACGATGCTGCGCTACCATGTTCGACCGATGGACACCCCGCGGACCGCTGCGCGCTGCCGACTCGACGAGCTTCTCGTCCTGCGTGGCCTGGCGGAGAGCCGCACGCGCGCGCAGTCCTTGATCCGCGCCGGTGACGTCACGATCGACGGGCACCGGAGCGACAAGCCGGGCATGCCGGTGCGGCGCGACGCCCTGATCACCGTACGGCCGGCGAAGCGGTTCGTCGGTCGGGGCGGAGACAAGCTCGAAGCCGCGGTCATTGCGTTCGGCTGGGATGTCACCGACCGGGTTGCCCTCGACGTCGGCGCGTCGACGGGCGGCTTCACGGACTGCCTGTTGCAGCGCGGCGCGCACCACGTGTACGCAGTGGATGTCGGACGCGGCCAGCTGGCGTGGCGACTGCGGACCGATCCGCGCGTGACGTGCCTCGAGCGCACGGACATCCGTGCGCTCGAGACGTTGCCCGAGGCGCCGACGATCGCCGTGGTGGACGTCGCGTTCATCTCGCTGCGGCTCGTGCTGCCGGCGGTATGGGGTCTCGTGGCGCCCGGCGCCGGCGTGATCGCGCTCGTCAAGCCGCAGTTCGAGGCCGGTCGCGCCGAGGTCGGGCGCGGCGGGGTCGTGCGCGATCCGGCCGTTCATCGGCGGGTGCTCCACGACGTGCTGCGCAACGCCGAGGAGGCGCACTGGCAACTGGAGGGCGGCCTGCCCTCGCCGATCACCGGCGCGGACGGCAACCGCGAGTTCCTCATCGCGCTGCGACGACCGGCGACGGACGAAATGCTCCCGACGGCTGCCGCAGACCGCGACGACGTGATCGAGGCCTGCCTGCGAACGCCCGAAGCGCGCGTGCCCTGACGAGGCGCGAACAAAGGCGCCCGCTGGACTCGCCAGCGGGCGCCCGTTCATCCGCTTCCAAGAACGATGGACTAGCGCTTCGTGTACTGCGGCGCCTTGCGGGCACGCTTGAGACCGGGCTTCTTGCGTTCCTTCTCGCGCGGGTCGCGCGTCAGGAACCCGCCGCGGCGGAACGCGTTGCGATTCTCTTCGTCGGACAGGACGAGCGCACGGGCAATGCCCTGCATGATCGCGCCCGACTGCCCCGTGATGCCGCCGCCCTGGACCAAGGCGGTGACGGTGAACGCGCCGACGTTGGCCGCCCCGATGGGGGAGAGCACCGTGGCACGGTCACGCTCGCGGCCGAAGTAGTCCTCCAGCGGCTTGCCGTTTACGAGCACGGCCCCATTGCCGGCCGGATAGAAGCGCACCTGGGCTGAGGCTGACTTGCGCCGGCCAAGCCCATAGAAGTAGCGGCCGTCCAGGTTGACGGCCATCGTCGCTCGTCGCGTCGCGGTCTGTGCCATGTGCTCTCACTCCTGATTGCGTGCGCTTCAACAACTCGCTGTCGCCGCGCGCACGCAGCCGATCAACCGAGGGATGTGTCGATGACGAGGATCAGCGGCTTCTGGGCGGCATGCGGATGCTCGGACCCGCCATACACCCTGAGCTTCTTGATCATTGCGCGGCCGAGGCGGTTCCGCGGCAGCATGCCCTTGACGGCCAGCTTGAGCACCCGATCGGGATGCTTGTCCATCATGGACGCCAGGTTCGATTCGCGCAAGCCCCCCGGGTAACCGGAGTGCGTATAGTACATCTTGTCGGCCATGCGCGCCCCGGTGGTGGCAATGCGCGATGCGTTGACGACGATCACGTGATCGCCGAGGTCGAGGTGCGGCGTGAAGTCGGGCCGGTGCTTGCCCCGCAGGCGCTGCGCGATGGCCGACGCCAGACGCCCAAGGTTCTGGCCGTCCGCATCGACGACCCACCAGTTTCGTTCCACGTCCGACAGCTTCGGCGTGTAGGTTCGCATCATCGTTCTTCCCCTCCCGTCGGCGCGCGCATCTCAGCACGCGCGATGAACTCAGTCTCAGATGGATAGGTCACACGCGTCAACGTGAGACCCCACGCCGGCGCCCGCCACGCCGTCGGAGCCCCGGCCTGCCCGGCCAGCACCGCCTCTACCGTCTCCGGCGGCCACTTGCCGCGCCCGATGTCCAATAGCAGCCCCACCGTCCGCCGCACCTGATGCCGCAAGAAGGCATTTCCGACGAAACACAAGTCCACAAAATCGCCTCGCCGGACGACGTCCAACCGATCGAGGCGGCGCACCGTGATCGCCGATCCGCCCACGGGTCGACCCAAGGCGGCGAAGTCATGGCTGCCGATCAATTGCACGGCCGCACGGTCCATCGCATCGACATCGAGCGGGAATGGCACGTGCAGCGAAGTCCGACGTACGAGCGGTTGCCGGACCCGGTGGCACCAGAGCCGGTAGCGATAGGTCCGTGTGACGGCACTGTAACGTGCATGGAATCCCGGCGGCGCCTCGGACACGCGCAGCAGCGCCACATCGCGCGGCAACAGCGCATTCGCCGCACGGCGCACATCCGCCGGTTGACCGATCCATCGACTGTCAAAGTGCATAACCTGCCCTGACGCGTGCACCCCGGCGTCCGTCCGTCCGGCTCCGACGACGCGCACGTCTTGACCCATGATCTCCGTGAGCGCGGCCTCGATGACGCCTTGGACGGTGCGTGCTCCGGGTTGGCGCTGCCACCCCGCGAACGCGGAACCGTCGTAGGCGACGCGCGCCCTCAGCCGTCGTTCCGTCAGTCGACCAACTCCAAGTACACCATCGGTGCAGCGTCGCCCTTGCGCGGGCCAAGGTTGACGATCCGGGTGTAGCCGCCCGGTCGTTCGCTCATGTCGGGACCGATCACATGGATCAGCTTGTCCACGATGTCCTGGTCCTGGATCTCACGCATGATCATGCGCCGGGCATGCAGATCCCCCTTGCGGGCGAACGTGATCAGCTTCTCCGCCTCGCCTCGCACGGCGTCGGCCTTAGCCGACGTCGTCCGGATCCGCTCATGCCGGAAGAGGTCGCTCATCAGGTTGCGAAACATGGCGCGCCGGTGACCGGTCTTGCGCCCGAGCTTGTGACCGAATTTCGCGTGCATCGTCTAACCCTCCGCCCCTTCGGCGATCGGCACGGCCTCGGAAGGCAGTTCGCGCCCGGGAATGTACTCCATGTAACCTTTGCCCTCGAGGGCTTCGATCAACTCATCCAGCGACTTCTGGCCGAAGTTCCGGATGAGCAGCATGTCGTCGAGTCCGTGCGACATGCGTTCGAGGATTTCACCCACCCGCGTCAGTCCGGCTCGCTTGAGGCAGTTGTACGCCCGCACGGAGAGCGAGAGCTCTTCGATAGCGGTCTCGTACACATGCTTGGGGATTCCCTGCCGCTCGACCTCGATCTCGGGCATCGGCTCGGCACCGAACCCGGCGATGATCCTGAACTGGTCGACCAGCAATGCCGAAGCCTTGCGAAGCGCGTCCTCCGGGCGGAGCGTGCCGTCCGTCCAGACTTCGAGCGTCAAGCTGTCATAGTTCGCCAGCTTGCCGACGCGCGTCTTCATGACCTGGTGGGTCACGCGCCGAATCGGGCTGAAGATCGCATCGACCGGCAGCTCGCCGATCTGCAGCTTGCCGCGATCCTCGGCCGGCGAGTAGCCCCGACCGCGGCGCACGATGAACTCGAGCTGCAGCGCCGCCTCCCGCGAATCGAGCGTCACGAGCGGCTGCTCCGGGTTGGCGATCTCGAGGTCGCTCGGCAGCTGGATGTCCGCCGCCGTGACGAGCCCCTCGCCGTGCGCCATCAGGTTCAGGCGCCACTCGCCCACGCCGTTGTCCGACATCGGCCGAAACCGGACCTCCTTGAGGTTCAGCAACAGCTGCGTCGAATCTTCGCGCGTGTGCGGGATGACGGAGAACTCGTGGTAGACGTCGGCCACCTTGATGCTGGTGATCGCCACGCCGTCGAGGCTGCTGAGCAGCACCCGTCGCAGCGCGTTGCCGAGCGTCGTGCCATAACCTCCCAGCAACGGCCGAACCGTGATCTGTGCATAACGGTCTGTTGAGCGCTGAATCTCAACCCGCGTTTGGTCCAATGACAGCATGTTCTCCAAAGCACCTTCTCCGCTGTTCCCGGCACTTGCATGTGCCGCATCCCCCAACCCTCACCCAGCACACCGCCCCAGCGTTCGCCCTCGGCGCCGACGGTCCGTCGGACCACGCGGCCCGATCGTCGGGCGACGCGACCGGTCTATACGCGCCGCTTCTTGCGCGGGCGGCAACCGTTGAACGGAATCGGCGTGACGTCCGTGATGGAGTTGACCTTCAGGCCGCCCTGGAAGAGCGACCGCACCGCCGACTCCCGCCCCGGACCCGGCCCCTTGACGAGCACCTCGACCTCACGCATCCCGTGCTCGCCCGCTTCCTTTGCCACCGCTTCGGCAGCGAGCTGGGCAGCGTACGGGGTGCTCTTGCGAGAGCCCTTGAACCCGGCCGTTCCACCGCTCTTCCAGCACACCGTGTTGCCGTTCGGGTCGGTGATCGTGATGATCGTGTTGTTGAACGTGGCATGCACGTAGGCCCGTCCACTCGGGACGTTCTTACGCGCCACCCGCCGGCCCCGGCGGCCGCTCGTCTGCGTCTGGCGTCGAGCCATCGTCGTCTCCTCGTCAAGCCGGGGCCCCGCAGGTGCGCGGTCCCGCGGGCGTCGTTACTTGCCGGCCCGCTTCCGCACCGGCACCGTCTTGCGCGGTCCTCGGTTCGTTCGGGCGTTCGTGCGGGTCCGCTGGCCGCGCAACGGCAGCCGGCGGCGGTGTCGGATGCCACGGTAGCAGCCGATCTCCTGAAGTCGCTTGATGTTCTGTCCGACCTCGCGACGCAGATCGCCCTCGACCTTGATGTTCTGGTCGATGAACGTCCGCAGACGCCCGATCTCCTCGTCGGTCAGTTCCTTCAGCCGCGTGTTCCCATTGACGCCGGTCCCCTCGAGGATCGCCTCGCTGGTGTGGCGGCCGACGCCGAAGATATAGGTCAGCGAAATGATCGTCCGCTTGTCGCGCGGCAGATCGACGCCCGCAATACGTGCCATCGTCGTCCCCCTAGCCCTGACGCTGCTTGTGCTTCTTGGTTTGGCAGATGACGTACACCACGCCATTGCGTCGAATGATCTTGCACTTCTCACAGCGCTTCTTCACACTCGGATGAACCTTCATGCCCGTCTCCCCTCCGCCGCCCCAGCCGCAAGGCAAGGGATAAGTTTACACAGTCGACGCCGACCCGTCAAACGGGCTAGCGGATAAACCCTTCGTAGTGACGCATCGTGAGCTGCGCCTCGAGTTGCTTGATCGTATCGAGGACGACCCCGACCACGATGAGCAACCCGGTCGCGTCCATCACCATCGAGGTGGTGGCCGACAGGCCGGTGAGCTTTCCGGCGAAGAACGGCAACACCGCGACCACCCCGAGGAAGACGGCGCCCACGAATGTGATCCGGTGCATGATGCCCGTCAGATAGTCCTCGGTGCGCTTGCCCGGCCGGATGCCGGGCACGAAGCCGCCGTTGCGCTGGAGCGTCTCGTGCAGGTTCTGCTGCCGGAACACGACGTCCGTGTAGAAGAACGTGAACACGATGACGAGGATGAAGTAGACCAGGTAGTACAGCCAGGCGTTCGGATCGAAGTTCAGGCTCAGAAAGGTGCCGATCCTGCTGCCGATCGAGTCCAGCGGCGAGGAAGTGCTGAGCACCCCGCCGATCACCGCCGGGAAGATGAGCAGCGAGTTGGCGAAGATCAGCGGGATCATGCCGGTCGAGTTGACCCGCAGTGGGATGTAAGTCGACTGCCCGCCGTATACGCGCTGGCCGCGCATCTGTCGGCCGTACTGAACCTGAATCCGACGATGGCCTTCCTGGACGATCACGATCAGGAACACCGTGGCGACCGTCAGGGAGATCACGGCGATGAACGCCAGGATCGATTCGGTGAAGACCGAGTACATCCGTGCGGGCATGCCGCTCACGATGCCCGCGAAGATGAGGATCGACACGCCGTTGCCGATGCCCTTCTCGGTGATCCGCTCGCCGAGCCAAAGCCCGAAGTACGTTCCGGCCGTCAGCGCCACCAGCACCGCCAGCGTGTTGAGTGGCTGACCGGCGCCGAAGCTGATGACCTGGCCGCCCGTGCTGGTGCCGCCCTGGCCGTTGATGAGCGCGATCTGGGCGATCGCCTGCACCAACGCCAACGGGATCGTCAGCCAGTACGTCCACATGTTGATCTTGTTGCGTCCTGCCTCGCCCTCCTTCGAGAGCTCCTCGAGCGACGGGATGAGCGGTGTGAGGAGCTGCATGATGATCGAGGCGGTGATATAGGGATAGACGCCGAGGGTCATGACCGAGAACCGCTGCAGCGCGCTGCCTGACAGGAGGTCGAGGAAGCTGAGCGCACGTCCGACGGCGCCGGCATCCGTCGCGTTGAAGAGCTGGGTGAGCGCGACCTTGTTGACGCCCGGCACGGGCACGTGAGCCGCGAAGCGGTATACCGCCAGGATCGCGATCGTATAGAGAATGCGCCGACGCAGGTCGGGCAAGCGCAACGATTGGCGGAGCGAGTCCAGCATGACGTTCCTCTCAGACGTTTGCCGCCCGGTGTCGGGCGGCTAGTTCCCGCGCTTGTGTTCGCGCCGCATCCCGGCCCGCTTGAATTCGTCCGCCAACGACTCGCACGTCCCACCCGCCCCCTCGATGACCGTGCGGGCAGCCGCGCTGAAGCGGGGCGCCTGCACCGTCAACGACTTGGCAAGCTTGCCGCCGCCAAGGATCTTGTACGGTTCCGTCACGTTCTTCAGCACGCCGGCCTCGAACAGGCCGAGAGGCGTGACGGTGGCGCCGGTGTCGAACAGCGCTTCGATGCGCGACACATTCACCGGTGTGTACTCGACCCGGAAGATGTTCGTGAAACCGCGGATGAACGGCAGGCGCCGGACGAAGGGCAACTGGCCACCTTCGAAGAACGGCTCCTTCGCGCCACCCGTTCGGGCATTCTGCCCCTTGACGCCGCGGCCGGCGTACGTCCCGCCCCGTCCGCCGTTGCCGCGCGCGATCCGCTTGCGGCGCTTGGTGGCGCCGTCGGCCGGCGTGAGGTCATGCAACTGCATCATCGTCGTCCTCGCTCAATCGGCCGTCAGGCTTCGACGAATGTAACGTCGGCCTCGGCCACTGGGTCGATCCGGACGAGGTGATCCACAGCGGCCACCATGCCCCGAATCGCAGGATTGTCCGGTACGAGCACGCTCTCTCCCAGCCGACGGAGACCGAGCGAGCGCACGGTGTCCTTCTGTCGCTGGCTGTAGCCGATCGCGCTCTTCACATACGTCACGCGCACCATCTCACTCGACATTTCGACCGCTCCAGAAGGGCGAGACATCCGCCAAAGGCTTGCCGCGGCGGCGCGCCTCCTCCACCGGATCCTTGAGGTGCTGGAGCGCCTCGAACGTGGCGAACGTGACGTTGAGCACGTTGTTGCTGCCGTGCCCCTTCGTCAGGATGTCGCGAATCCCGGCCGCCTCGAGCACGTCGCGCGCACCGCGGCCGGCGATCACGCCGGTACCGGGCGTCGCCGGTCGCAACATCATCTTGGAGGCCGTCTTGCGGTGCGTGACCTGATGCGGGATCGTGTGGCCCAGAATCGGCACCGTGATCATCGACTTCTTGGCGCGCTCGATCCCCTTGCGGATCGCGTCCGGCACCTCGTTGGCCTTGCCGACCGCCACACCGACCTTGCCCTTGTTGTCGCCGACGACCATGACGACCCGAAAGCCGAAGTTCCGGCCGCCCTTGAGCGTCTTGGCCGTCCGGTCGATCGCGACGATGCGCTCGTCGAACTCAGGCTCCTCGCGGTCGCGGCGCCGTCGGTCGCCGCGGTCGCCGCCGCCCGGGCGACCACCGCCTTGTCCGCCCGGCCGCCCGCCGGCCGCGCCGCCGCCGCCGCCGCGTCGTCGTCCGCCGCCGCCGGCACCGCCGCCGCCGCCGCCCGGGAAATCCGTTTGCGGTTGGTCCATATCTATCGCTCCTAGAACTTGAGGCCGGCTTCACGGGCGGCGTCGGCCAGGGCCTGAATCCGTCCGTGATAGCGGTAACCGCCGCGATCGAACACCACGGCGTCGATGCCGAGCGCCTTGGCGCGCTCGGCCGCGACGCGGCCGATCACCTTGGCTTGCTCGCGCTTGGGCTGACCGGTCAGGTCTCCGGCCAGCGCCGTCTCGCGCGATGAAGCGCTGGCGACGGTGTGCCCACTCGTGTCGTCGATGATCTGGGCATAGATGTGCTTGAGGCTCCGGAACACGGCCATGCGCGGCCGGGCCGGCGTGCCGGAGAGCCCGCGCCGCACGCGGTTGTGCCGCTTGAGGCGCGAGATCCGCCGCTCGTAGGAAACGGTTGCCATCTTACTTCTTCCCCTTGCCCTTGCCGGTCTTGCCCTGCTTGAGCCGAACATACTCGCCGGCGAAGCGCACGCCCTTGCCCTTGTAGGGCTCCGGCGGCCGAAGCCGCTTGATGTCGATCGCGAACTGGCCGACCTGTTCCTTGTCGCAGCCCGTGATGATCACGCGCTTGCCGCGATCCTCGACGACGCATTGGATGCCGGGCGGCACCTCTTTGCGGATCGTGTGGGAGAACCCGAGCGACAGGACAAGCGCCTTGCCTTCCTCCTCGGCCCGGTACCCCGTACCGACGAGTTCGAGCGTTCGCTGGAAGCCGTCCGTCACGCCGGTGACCATATTGCTGAGCAAGGCGCGGGTCAGGCCGTGCAGCGCACGATGGCGCTGCTCGTCCGACGGTCGCGTCACGCGCAGCTCGCCGTTCTCACGGGCGATCGCCATGTCGGGATCGAACGCCCGCGCCAACTGGCCCTTCGGCCCTTTGACGGTGACGGCCGAACCTTCGATCTTGACGTCGACCCCCGTCGGAACGGGAATCGGTTGCTTGCCGATGCGGGACATACGCGCCTCCTACCAGACGTAGCACAGGACTTCGCCGCCCACGTTCTCATGACGGGCCTGTTTGCCCGTCATGACGCCCCGCGGCGTCGTGAGGATGGCGATGCCCATGCCCTGCAGCACCCGTGGAACGTCGCGTCGCTTGGCATACACCCGCCGCCCGGGCTTGCTGACCCGCTCGAGCTGGGTGATGACCGGCGCGCGGCCTTGACTGTACCGAAGCTCCATGCGGAGCGTTGGCCGACCTTCGACGTCCGCCACCTCGAAGCCGTTGATATAGCCTTCATCCTGGAGGATTCGGGCGATCTCAACCTTGATCTTCGAGGAGGGCATCATGACGTACTTGTGCCGCCGCTCGTTCGCATTGCGAACGCGCGTCAGGAGGTCGGCGATGGGATCTGACATGCTCATAAGTCGTTCGCTCCGTCGCGAAACATCGCTGCCGGCTCCGATCCCCGGTTCCAGGCAAGCGAAAGGGTCCTCTGGCTTCGGTCAAAGGTTACCAGCTGGACTTGACAACCCCAGGGATCTTGCCTTCCAGCGCGAAGTGCCGAAAACAGATTCGGCACAAGCGGAACTTGCGCATGTACCCACGCGGCCGGCCGCAGCGCGTGCAGCGGTTTCGCACGCGCACCGGGTACTTGCGCCTCAGCTCTCGATAGGTCATACACGTTTTCGCCATGGTCAACTCCTCAGCCGATGGATCTATCGGCTCCAGAACGGCATGCCAAGGAGAGCGAACAGGCGTCGCGCCTCCTCGTCGTTCGCGGCCGACGTCACGATCGTGACCTCCATGCCGCGCACCTTGTCGATCTTGTCGTAGTCGATCTCCGGAAAGATCAACTGTTCCTTCAGGCCAAGGGTGTAGTTCCCTCGGCCGTCGAACCCGTTCGGGCTGACGCCCCTGAAATCGCGCGTTCGCGGCAGCGCCACGTAGATCAACCGTGTCAGGAAGTCCCACATCCGCTGGCCGCGGAGCGTGACCTTGGCCCCGATCGGATTGCCCTCGCGCAGCTTGTACGTCGCGATGCTCTTGCGAGCGCGCGTGACGACCGGCTTCTGCCCACAGATCTGCTGCAGGTCCCCGGTGGCGAAATCGATCGCCTTGGCGTTTGTGAGCGCCTCGCCGAGCCCGATGTTCACCACGATCTTCTCAAGCCGCGGCACCTGCATCGGTGACCGGAACTTGAATTCCTCCGTCAACGTACCGACGATCTCGTCGTGGTACCTCTCACGCAATGGCTTGAACACGTTCGCCTCCCCGCCGCTAGTCGAAGATCGCGCCGCACGCGCGGCACTGCCGGACCTTGCGGCCCTCACCACTGACCGAGAAGCCCACCCGCACCGGCTTGTCGCACGCGCTGCACACCGGCATCACGTTCGACAGGTGAAGCGGTGCCTCGAACTCGATGATGCCCGTCTGCGTTCGTACCCCACCGGTTCGCCGCTGGTGCTTCTTCACCATGTTCACCCCGCGCACCAGCACTCGGCCCTTGCCGAGCAGCACGCTCTGCACTTCGCCCCGCGCGCCGCTGTCGTCGCCGGCGATGACCTCGACGAGGTCGCCCTTACGTACGCGATTCATGGCCGAACTCCTAGAGAACCTCAGGTGACAGGCTGACGATGCGCATGTAGCGTCGATCGCGCAGCTCACGTGCCACCGGTCCGAAGATGCGCGTTCCGCGCGGATTGCCGTCCTTGTCGATGAGGACCGCCGCATTCTCATCGAAGCGAATGTAGCTGCCGTCGGCGCGACCGTACTCCTTGGCCGTTCGCACGACCACGCAGCGCACGACGTCGCCCTTCTTCACCGCACCGTGCGGCGCCGCCTGTTTCACGCTGCAGACGATGATGTCGCCGACGCCGGCGTAGCGCCGCTTCGAGCCGCCGAGGACCTTGATGCACATCAGTTCCTTGGCGCCGGTGTTGTCGGCCGATCGGAGGCGGGTCTGCATCTGGATCATGCGTCACCTCGCCCAAGCCACTCGACGATGACCCATCGCTTCAAGCGCGACATCGGCAGGTGCTCCTCGATGACGACACGATCGCCGATGCGCGCTTCGTCGGCCTCATCGTGGGCGTGGAAGTGCGTGTGGTGGCGGATGACCTTGCGGTAGAGCGGGTGCTGCTTGCGCCGCTCGACACGCACGACCGCCGTCTTCTGCATCTTGTTGCTGATCACGGTGCCCGTGAGCCTGCGCTTTGGCATGATCTGGTTCCTTTACCCTTGGGCCGCTGAGCCGGCCTCGAAGGCCGCCCAGATCTCGCGCTCGTGGCGCACGGTCATCAGTCGCGCCAAGTTGCGGCGCACGAACCGTGGTCGGTTCGTATCGGTCAGTTGTCCCACCGATCGCTGGAAGCGAAGGTTGAAGAGCTCTTCACGCGCCTTCTCGATCGCGTCTTCGATCTCAGCGTCCGACAGCGGCCGGATCTCACGGGCGTGCATCAGGCTTCACCTCCGCCCAGTTGGAACTGGGACTTCATCACGAACTGCGTCTGAACGGGCAGCTTGTGCCCGGCCAAGCGAAACGCCTCGCGGGCCTGGTCCTCGCTCACGCCGCTGATCTCGAAGAGCACGCTGCCCGGCCGGACGACCGCCACCCAGTGGTCCACCGCGCCCTTGCCGGAACCCATGCGCGTCTCGGCCGCCTTCGCCGTCACCGGCTTGTCGGGAAAAACACGGATGATGATCTTGCCGCCACGTCGAACGTAGCGGACGATGGCGCGCCGGGCCGCTTCGATCTGTCGGCTGGTGACCCATGAGGGCGACAGCGACTGCAAACCGAACTCCCCGAACTGCACCGAGTTGCCGCGGGTTGCGGCGCCCTTCATGCGGCCGCGGAACTGCTTCCGATATTTCGTGCGCTTCGGCATCAACATGGCCGCGTTCTCCTAGCTCTTGAAATCGGCCTCGGTGGCCATGAGCGGCTCCTCACCGGGGAGGACCTCACCGTGGTACACCCAGACCTTGACCCCGATCCGCCCGTACGTTGTGAGCGCCTCGGCGATGTGGAAGTCGATATCGGCGCGCAGCGTCTGGCGCGGCACACGGCCCATGATCACTTTGTCCGTACGCGACATCTCGGAGCCGCCCAACCGGCCGCTGCACATGATCTTGATGCCCTGGGCGCCGGCACGGATCGCGCGGAACGCGGTCTGCTTCATCGCCCGCTTGTGGCTGATCCGCCGCTCGAGCTGTTGGGCCATCGACTGGGCGACGATCGGTGCGCTCGTCTCGGGCGACGTGATCTCCACGACGTCCACCTTGACCGCCTTGCCCGTCCGCTCCGTCAGCTCCTTGCGCAGCAGCTCAACGCTGGCACCCTTGCGGCCGATGATGATGCCGGGCTTGGCCGTATGAATGGTCACGTTCAGCTGGCGCGGGAAGCGCTCGATCATGATCTCGCCGATCCCGGCATGTCCGACCGTTCGGTCGATCAGGTCGCGGACCTTGAGGTCCTCCTGCAGCAACTCGCCGTACAGTCGGCCCTCGGCAAACCACCGTGCCCGCCAGGGCTTGATGATGCCGAGCCGAAAGCCGTAGGGATGAACCTTTCGACCCATGGGTCGTCCTCCTCCTACTCGGCCGCCGCGGAAGGCGGCGCCGAGAGGTCGATCGGGTTGCGCTCCTTGAGCGCAACGCCAAGATGGCAAGAACGGTGAATCAGCGGCTTGAAGCGGCCGCGGCCGCCGAATCGTCCGGCACGCTTGCGCGGTCCCTCGTCGGCGAAGATCTCGGCCACGTACAGCTCGTCGCGCATCAGTCCAAAGTTCTCTTCGGCGTTCGCCGCAGCGCTCTTGATGAGCTTCGCCACGTACTCCGACGACTTGTTCGGCAGGTAGAGCAGCTGCGCCAACGCGGTCTCAACCGGCATGCCGCGCACGACATCCACCACCAGCCGCGCCTTGCGGGGCGAGACGGGCAGCCGGGTGACGTGGGCGCGAATGGCAAGGCTCATCGTTTCCCTCCCCTACCGCCGCACTTTGGCGGCTTTTTCCTTGAAGCTGTGCCCCTTGAACGTGCGGGTCGGGGCGAACTCGCCCAGCTTGTGACCCACCATGTTCTCGGTCACGTACACCGGCACGTGCAAGCGCCCGTTGTGAACGGCGATCGTGTGACCGACCATCTGCGGAAAGATCATGCTGGCCCGCGACCACGTGCGGATCACGCGCTTGTCGTTCGTCGCGTTCAGCGCGTCGATACGCGCCAACAGCTTCGTTTCGCAGAACGGGCCCTTTTTCAACGAGCGTGACATCGTTCAGTCCTCCGTGCGCCAGATCCGTTTACCAGGTCCAGGCAGTCGCCAGGTCTCGACAGCAATCAGGTCTCGACAGCGCGAACCCAGGTCGGGGTACTAGCGACCCTTCTTGCGGCGACGCCGCACGATGAATGGATCGGTCGTCTTGTTCGATCGCGTGCGGAAGCCCAGTGCCGGCTTGCCCCACGGCGTCTTCGGATGCTTCAACCCGATGCCTGTCTTACCCTCGCCGCCACCGTGCGGGTGGCTGCCCGGGTCCATCGCCGAGCCGCGGACGGCCGGCTTCCGGCCGAGCCAGCGCGAACGGCCCGCCTTGCCGAGCTTGATGTTGCCGTGCTCGACGTTGCCGACCTGGCCGACCGTGGCGAGGCACTCCATCCGGATCTTGCGCACCTCGCCCGACGGCATGCGCAACTGCGCATAGTCGCCGTCCTTGGCAAGCAGCTGGGCGGATGCGCCGGCCGAGCGCACGAGCTGACCGCCCTTGCCCTTGTAGAGCTCGACGTTGTGAATCATCGTGCCGAGCGGAATGCTCCGCAGCGGCAGCGCGTTGCCCACTTTGATCTCGGCCGTTGGGCCGCTCATCACCGGATCGCCGACGCGAAGGCCGACCGGGGCGACGATGTAGCGCTTCTCGCCGTCCGCGTAGTGGACGAGTGCGATGCGCGCCGTGCGGTTCGGATCGTACTCGATCGTCGCAATCGTCCCCGGCACGCCGAACTTGTTGCGCTTGAAGTCGATGACGCGGTAGCGGCGCTTGTGACCGCCGCCGCGGTGCCGCACCGTCACGCGCCCATGCGAACGTCCGCCGTTGCGCGGCAGCGGCTCGAGCAACGAACGCTCGGGCGTGCTGCGCGTGATCTCGTCGAAGCTGTATCCGAGCATGCCCCGCCGGCCGGGGGACGTCGGCTTGTATACCTTGATCGGCATCAGGAACTCCCTAACCGGCCAGGTCGATGACGTCGCCCGGCGCGAGCGTCACAATGGCCTTCTTCCACGTCGACGACCGCGATAGGTGTCGACCCCAACGCTTCACCTGTCCGGCGATGACCATCGTCCGAACGTCCGCCACCGTCACCTGGAAGATCCCCTCGATGGCCTCTTTGATCTGGCGCTTGTTCGCGCCCCTGGCCACTTCGAAGACGTACTGGTTGAAGCGCGCCGTCAAGACGTCGGCCTTCTCGGTGCTGATCGGTCGGACGAGGACGTCGTACTTATGCATCGTCCCCCTCCATTCCGGCGGGCACGCGGGTGTCGTCCAGGTGCGCGACGACGGCATCGAGCGCCGAGAGCGGCATCAGGATCCGGTCGTACCCGAGCAGGTCGCGCACGTTCAGATAGCCCGAGTGCAGGTACTTCACATGCGCCAGGTTCCGCACCGAGCGCTCGACCTCCATGTTCCGGCCCGCCAACAGCAGGAGCGTCGTCGCGCCGCCGGTCAGCTTGTCGAGGAGCAACGCCATTTCCTTCGTCTTGGGCACGTCCATCGCCAAGCCGTCGACGAGCGTGATCGCGTCCGCCTGTGCCTTGGCGGAGAGCGCCGAGCGAAGGGCCAGCCGTCGCATCTGACGCGGCATCCGCACGGAGTAATCGCGCGGCTTGGGGGTGTGGACCTTGCCGCCGCCGACGAAGATCGGTGACTTGCGATCGCCGTGCCGCGCCCCGCCCGTGCCCTTCTGGCGATAGAGCTTCTTGCGCGTCCGGTTCACCTCGCCGCGATGCAGCGTCGAGTGCGTTCCCTGCCGCGCGTTCGCCAGCTGGCGGACGAGCGCCTGGTGCATGACCGCCCGGTTCGGCTCGATGCCGAAGACGTAGTCCGGCAGCTCCCGCTGGCCGATCTGCGCGCCGCTGCCATCAAAGAGCGGTGCCTGCATCACCAGCCTCCCTTCGGGTGTCGCTCGAGGCCGCGAATGACGACGAGCCCGCCGTCGAAGCCGGGCACCGCGCCGCGCACCGCCAAGAGGTTGCGCGCCGGATCGGCCACGACGACCTCGAGGTTGCGCACCGTCACGCGCTCGCCACCCATCCGGCCGGCCATCTTAATGCCCTTGATCGTCTTGCCCGGCGTCGTGCCGGCGCCGACCGAGCCCGGGGCGCGCTCGCGATCCGAGGCGCCGTGCGTCTTGCGCTGACGGTTGAAGTGGTGGCGCTTGATCGTGCCCGCGAAGCCAAGGCCGCGGCTGGTGGCCGTCACCTGGATGCGGTCACCCGGCGCAAACACAGAGACGTCCAGCGTGTCGCCGAGACTGACGTCGGGCTCGCCTTTCAGCTTGAACTCCTTGATGTGCCGCAACGACTGTCCGCCGCTGGCCTCGAGGTGTCCGCGCTGCGCTTGTGTGAGCCGCTTCGGCTTGACCGCGCCAAACCCGAGCTGCACGGCTTGGTAGCCGTCCCGCTCTTGCGTCTTGACCTGCGTCACGACGCAAGGGCCAGCCTCGATGACCGTCACCGGCACCGCGAGGCCCTTCTCGTCGAATATGCGGGCCATGCCGCGCTTGTAACCCAGTAGTCCCTTCATAACCCTTCGATCCTTGGTCCGTGTGGCCCGAAGATCCGCACCCGCCCGAGCCAGACGCCCGGCCGAGCCCGACCCGCGGCACCCTAGCTGGACTTGATCTCGATGTCGACACCCGCCGGCAAGTTCAGGCGGGTGAGCGAGTCAAGCGTCTTGGCGCTCGGCTCGATGATGTCGATCAGGCGCTTGTGCGTCCGAATCTCGAACTGATCACGCGAGTCCTTGTCGATGAACGTGGACCGCATGACGGTGTACTTCTCGATGCGCGTCGGCAACGGTACCGGACCCACGCACTGCGCGCCGGTGCGCTCGGCTTCTTCCACGATCTTGCGCGCGCTCTGGTCGATGACGCGATGGTCATAGGCCTTGAGTCGGATCCGGATGCGCTGACGAGCCATCGTTTCCCTCCCGCCGCGCTTGCTACGCGATGATCTTGGTGATGACGCCGGCACCGACGGTGCGGCCGCCCTCGCGGATCGCGAACCGGCTGCCCGCATCGAGCGCCACCGGCGTG
>Ga0138256_10000819_pt1 | contig 33612 bp, 26 predicted proteins | sample KNB2016incub_MG_FD_105486 | JGI IMG/M metagenome (GOLD analysis project Ga0138256, IMG submission 105486) | Active sludge microbial communities from wastewater in Klosterneuburg, Austria - KNB2014incub_MG | ecosystem: Engineered > WWTP > Activated sludge > Unclassified | place: Austria... | reverse complement strand
TCCGCAAAATACCCGGCCAGCCGTTCGAGCGTTTTGATATATCCGCCCCCGTTGCCCCTTAGGTCAAGGATAAGGGCCCGGCTATTTTTGACGCGGTCGATCAACGAATCAACCTGGCTTTCGTCGAAATCGAATCCTGGCATTTTCCACATCGAAATACCATCGAAATTGTAAAACCGGTGCTTGTCGTTTTCCGGTTCATAGAAATCGTCGAAGAGCCGAAAATAACTCTGAAACGTTATTGCCCTTGGGGTTCGCTTTACCTCCGCGCTTACCTCGATATCACGAGGTGCCTCGGCACCAGGGCTGACAAGTTTGAGGGCCATACGGTCTCGTTTGCTGATTGCATTGTAGAAGTAGCGAACCTTCCAGAGTTCGTTCCGCGTTGGCCGAAAACCGCCGATTCCAAGTATCAAATCACCGACCTTAACCCCTTTTTTCTCGGCATCGCTGCCGGGCTTAACGGCGGTTACAAAGACATCGTTCCCGATTGCCCTCATCCGCCAGCCGTACTCGACGGCAAGGTTGGTCGAGGGTGGAATAAAAAACAGATGCGAGTCGTCAAAATCGACCAGCACCTGCGCGATCACACCTAGGGCCTGAGGCGTTGAATTTACCTGGGCCAGACGTTCCTCTGCCTTTTTGAACCGGGCATCCAAATCGATGCCGCGGAAGGCCGGATCATAGTAGTTCTTTTTCACGGTGTCCTTTACAATGTCGAGCATACTGCCCATACGACTGCGTTCGACGCGGTCGTATCCCTGGGCTGCAGCACTAATCGCAATGGAGAAAAGAAACAAAGGGATAGTAAGAAATCGGTGGGCTACAAAGGGCTTAAACATCAAGTACTCCTTAAATTAAAACATTGACGATGCGGAGAAGGCGGTAGTCGTTCGTTATAATAATAACAGACGCACTTTGCCGAGCAAAATATCTAATGAAGAACATCATTACTGCCGGCAGGGCCAGAATTAATTAAGGCGGAAAATTAACGCCGATTTTTAACGAAAATCAGCCGCAATTCACCAATGTTTTCCTATTAGTGCTTTCGTGGCTAAAATAAATACTACTTGTGAAAAACATTCTCGTAACCGGCGGGGCCGGATTTATTGGTTCGCATCTTGTTGATCGGCTGCTCGGTGAGGGCGACTGGAAGGTGACAGTTGTCGATGATTTTAACGATTTCTATTCACCGGACATCAAGCGGGCGAATATCGCCGGGCATCTGACGCACCCGAGTTACTCGCTGTTTGAGGCCGACATTCGGGACTCGGCCGAGCTGGCGGCGTTGTTTGGGCGGAATAGTTTTGACGTGATCGTTCATCTTGCTGCCAGGGCCGGCGTCCGCCCGTCGCTGAGTGAGCCAAAACTCTATGCCGAGACGAATATCAACGGCACGCTTAACCTCCTTGAGCTGGCAAAGGAACACGGCATAAAACAATTTGTTTTTGGCTCGTCATCGAGCGTTTACGGCGTTAACGAAAAAGTGCCGTTTGCTGAGGATGACCGCATTCACCAACCGATCTCGCCCTATGCCTCGACCAAAGCGGCTGGCGAACTGATCTGTCATACGTACGCACATCTTTACGACATTCGCTGTATTTGCCTGCGATTTTTTACGGTTTATGGTGCTCGGCAGCGGCCCGACCTGGCAATACATAAATTCTCTCGCCTGATCGCCGAAGGCAGGCCGATACAGGTCTTTGGCGACGGTACGACACGGCGTGACTATACATATGTTGATGACATTATCCAGGGCGTACGTGCTGCAATAGATTATGACCGTTCGATGTACGAAATATTTAACCTTGGCGAATCACAGACCATCGAGCTTGGCGAGCTGATATCGCTGCTCGAACGTTCGCTCGACATGCAGGCCGTAATCGACCGCCAGCCGATGCAGCCCGGCGATGTGCCGATAACATTTGCGGACATCTCAAAATCACGCGAGCTGCTCGGTTACAACCCGACAACCAAGATCGCCGAGGGAATACCAAAATTTGTCGAGTGGTTCCTGTCACAACCGCCTAGATAAGCGGGGCGGCTCCGGCTAGCTCCAGCCAAAAAGGCGCTTCATCATTGGCAGCAGTCTATGGCCTGAGACAACTGAGTGAAAGAACTCTTCGTGTTCGACCTCGACCCGTGCCATATCCCGGAGGTCCCGGACACAATCATCCATGCCGAGTTCACGTGCGAAAACGGCGGCGTCCTCATATTCAATAGAATTCTTGCTCTCGAGCCGTCCGGCAAAATACATCGGCATAAACCACCCGGAGAGATGGCAGGTGAAACCGAGAGTGCGGCCAATCGTCCAGAATACCTTTTCACGCATCGGGCGCGGTGCCGCGTCGAGCTTTTTTAGCCACTCGCCGACCCGGCGCCGATGGTCCCATTCCTCGGCCTCGATCTCCCTGATCCGCTTTTTCTCAGGAGAATTCTTAAGAGATTTCCAATGCCCCCGATAGGCATACGCCGCCGCGATCTCGCCGGAATAGGCATTTTGTAGAATGCGGATGAGATTTTGACGTGCGGTTGACACTTCTAAGTATTGTACCGCTGCCGCGGGCAAAATATGACCAAAAGGTTATAGGCTCAAAGTACATCGCGCATTACTTCGCCGAATTCGCGCAGGGCTAGGGCACCGTTGCCGGTGTACGTCGAGCCGTGCATGGCGGCGATGGTTGCGGGTTCGAGGTCGGTCAGCTTTTGTAGATTTCTCTCGGTTTGCCGTGTGTAGGGCATATAACCGGCGAGCGGCGTTGCATCGTACTCGATAAAAGTCTGGCGAACGCGGTCGATGACGCTCTTGTCGGTGGTCGCGTCAACATCGCCCAGTTGGTGGAAAAGATCGGAGCTGAACAGCGTGCGGTTCGTCTCCTCGAACAGCAGTCCGGCCTCCCAGCAATGCGGCAGGTGCGGCGTATGAAGAAAGCGAAAATTGTATTTTCCCGTCGAGAATCTATCGCCATCCATCAATCCTCTCGCCGGCCGCGAGGCAAAATCATTGACGCTGACGTTGGCCCCGACAAAGCTGCACACGGCCTCAGCATTGGGCGCGATTTCGAGCCACTCGTTCAGCGAACCGCATTCGTCCGCTTCGAAATGGCTAAAGCCGATGTGCCGCAGTTTTGCCGGGTCGATAACCTTGCTGACCGCTTCGCGAACGAGCGGAAAGATGGCCCGCATTCCCGTGTGAAACAAAAGCGGTTCGTCATCGCGTACGACGAACTGGTTAAACTGCAGATTAAAATCAGGCACAAAAAGCGAAAGCCTGAAAACGTCGGGTGCAATTTCTGTTATTTTCATTATTTTCCTCCGCTGCGGTTCTGCATCACCGCTGAAAGGTAAGGCGTAGTGCAGGATAGTTTCGGCTCATTTAAATCAATTGATAATTTGTCCCTTATTGTTTGCCAGCTTTTCCCGCCATTCCTTTAAATCGTCAGGAGTTTGTTTCGCCCAATCGGTTACTTCGCCAACTATTTTCAAAGGTTTCGGGCTGCGGTATGAGCGTGTCGGATTGCCGGGAAATTTCCTGTCCGTAACATTTGGATCATTTTCAAATGGACCCGTCGGCTCGACTACATAAACCCGCTCACGGCCTTCGCCTTTGGCTAATGCGGCTGCAAGTCCTGCCCCGTTTGCGAGGGCTGTGAAGTAAATGTGATTCATCAAGAGATCGCTTGTGTAGTTGGACTCACCGCCCGCAGTCAGCAAATCGCCGACTTGCAAAGCAGCTTTCGTCCCGTGATAGAACGGGCCTTGGTCTGACGGGTCGCCCGTGAACGAATTCGCTAAGTCACGATTCTTCTTCGTGTTTTCATTGTCGCCTAAGGCTTCGTAGCAATTCGCTATATTCGAATAAAGGTTGGGAAAAGCACTGGTGGTGGCTTCGTTATTTACAGTCACCGCGAACTGCAATGAGATTTGGAGCCATTTAAGTTTTTCAGCAAGATCCTGCTGTTGCCGGGCAACATAATAGGCCGCTATGTATCGTTCAAAGTCGTGGGCCGCCTCGTTCCAGGCTTGGACAAATAGTCGTCTCGCTTCGTCGGATTCGCCCTTTTCTTCCATGCCCATACCCTGGATACAGAGTTTGATAACGTTGTTGGTTGGGTTGAATTCCATTTACCAATTGTTCGTCCGCAAGGTGCGAAAGTCAACAGTAACAGTAAATGCCGTTGCGGCGTTTTTTCTTTCTCCCCGGTCAAAAACAATGAAGGCCGAAAGGAGTTTACTCTCGCAACGGGTTCGGCAAATCGATTGCCTCGGACCTGACTTCCGAACAGTGGCCGACCTTTGATATAGTTGGACAGTCAAATATTCTTGAGGAGAATACGAGCTAGATGAAAAACCAGTTTTCCGCGGCGGTTTTACTGTTATTGATGGTTGTCTTTGCTGCGTCGGCGGCCGCTCAAAAGGAAAAGTCAAAAGACGATCTATTCAAAGAGATTGCTAAACTGACCAACTCCAAAAAAACTGAGGACCTTGACAAGGCGTACAGTATGGCAAAGGAATTTGTCACAAGATTTGCAGCCGACAAGGACCCAAGGGTCACAAACACCAAGGCCTTTATCGGCAAATATCGGCAGAATCTATTTGTGAATGCGGTTGTTGCCAAAAAAACGACTGATACATTCGCCTTGGGCAGAGAGATCCTTGCCGAGGAACCGGATAACACCGGAGTTGTTATCAATCTCGCCTATATGGGCTACACCGCGCGTGAAAGTGGGGACAAAGCGTATGAGACGGATGCGGTCACGTTTGCCCGAAAGAGCGTTGAGTTGCTGGAAGCCGGAAAATTGCCGCAGAGTTTTGCTCCATACAAAGATCAGGGCGAAACGTCGGGCTGGATGCATTTTATCATTGGTTTTCTGAGTTTTGAGAAGGATGCAAAAACTGCTGCTGAGGAAGCATACAAGGCCGTTCAGTTTGAGACGCCGATCAAGAATGATCCGCTTCCGTATTATATGATCGCCTCCTACTACGAGGATTTGTACACGAAATTCTCAACGGCAAAAACTGAACCTGCCAAGACCGAAAAGGCGATTGACCTAATGCTCGATGCCTATGCGCGAACGTGCAAACGTGCGGAGGTTACAAAAAACCCTGGAAATACTCAGTGGAAAGAACGTCTGGCCCAGATATATAAATTCAGGAAAAAGACGGATGCGGGTTTGGCGGATTTTATTGCGGCGACCGACTCGATGCCGCTGGCCGATCCGGCGAAGTTCTAACCATGCAGGCCAAACTAGCCAAGTTCGAAAGTCTCATCGGGCATGCTTTTCGGGACTGGCATTTGCTCGAACGGGCCCTGACGCACCGTTCGTGGGCGTACGAAAATCTTGTTGGTGCTGCGGACGATGAGATTCGCGACGCGGAAAACGAGTCGATGGAGTTTGTCGGCGATTCTGTTCTCGGGCTCATCATCGCGGAACAACTCTATCGCCGCCATCCAAACGCTACCGAGGGCGATTTGACTCTGATGAAGCACCACCTGGTGAGCACCGTCACCCTGTCACGGATTGCGGAACAGCTTGGTATTGGCGAATATGTTCGCGTCGGACGCGGTGAGGAAAAGACCGGCGGCCGTAAAAAACAGGCGCTGCTCGCAAATACGCTCGAAGCCGTGATAGCCTCAGTGTTTCTGGATGGCGGGTATGTTCCCGCCCGTTTTTTTGTCTCTAACATTTTTGCAAACGAGATCAAAAATGTATCGCCAAAAACTTCAATCGATTATAAGACCCTGCTTCAGGAAGTTCTTCAGTCTGAAAAGCTCACAGCCCCAAGGTATAATGTAACTAAAACCGAAGGCCCGCCTCATCAGCGAACATTTTCGGTCGAGGCCGTCTGGGCGACCGGCAAGGCACGAGGCACCGGCAACTCGATCAAGTCCGCCGAAATGAAGGCTGCTGCAGCCGCCCTTGAGAGGCTTCGCAGTGAAAATGTAAATCCTGAGAAACGCGGCACCGAAAAATGACGTATTATTGATATTAAAGGCGCGGAGAAATAGATTTGAGCGTCAAAAAGGGCCAAATGCAGGACGTGAATTTAAATGCATCGCGCACCGGAATTCAAAAAGGAATTATCGACGACCTGGAGGCCGTCGGATGGGCGACTGCGGCGAGGTTATGGCAGAACTCAGGAGAAGTTTGCTGACCGTGAAGAGACCGGAAAAGTAAGCACATTCCCGCTTGATTGTTGGATTTACCTATGACTACTGAAGAAACCGTGGCCAAAACCGAGGCCACGCCGGAGCCGAAAGGGCCGCCGAAATCGACATTGCGCGAGTATTTCGAATCGTTTGTTATCACGCTGGTAATGGCGATCTTTGGCATGACTTTTATTTTGCAGGCCGTGACCGTTCCGACCGGTTCGATGCAAAATACGATACTTGTCGGTGACTATCTGTTGGTCAATAAGTTTATCTTTACACCCGGCGGCTACGAATTGCCGTTTTTGCCGCAACGTGAGATCGAGCGCGGCGACATTATCGTTTTTAAGTATCCCGGCAATCGGGTCAAGCCTTATAAGGATGCTGAACGAAAACTGGTTCCATATCAGATAAATTACGTCAAGCGGGTTATTGGCTTGCCGGGCGAGACCGTCGAATTTCGTGATAATCAGGTGTTTATCAACGGCCAATTGCTGCCCGAACATCGCATTATCGGTGACGCGGATGACAATGAATCGGCACTCGACATAAAGGAGTTTGAGGCACGCCGGCCGGAAGAAAAATACAGCGTTTATTACTCAAAGGACACAATGGACGCGATTAAGGACGGCCAGAAACTTACGCGGGCGGGCTATGAATTTGGCGTCGCCGGCAAACCGATGAAGGTGCCCGACAACCAGTTTTTTGTGATGGGCGACAGCCGCGACAATAGCGAGGACAGCCGCTATTGGGGCTTTGTGCCGAGGGAACTGATAATCGGAAGGGCGATGTTTGTATATTGGTCTTGCGACCGCGGAGCTTCGAATGGAGATTTCTTTGGCTGCCTTACTCATCCCCGACTTGATCGAATCGGACAGTTTGTAAAATAGAATTGTTCATTATTGCCCGCCCCTGAGTATGAAAATCAACTACTCTGACGAAGTGTCTGCGGCATTGGATCAAGGTGCTCCCATCGTTGCCCTCGAATCAACTGTCATTGCCCACGGTCTGCCATATCCGCAGAATATTGAGACCGCGACTACGCTGGAGCGGATTGTTCGCGAAAGCGGCGGTGTACCGGCGACCATAGCGATGTTTGACGGGGAATTCTCTGTCGGGATTAGCCAAAACCAGATCGAGCGGTTGGCAACTGACAAAACAATTCGCAAGATTTCGCGCCGCGACCTCGCGATAGCAGCCGCAAAAAGGCTAAATTGTGCGACAACCGTCGCAACGACGGCCTTTGCGGCGTATCGGTCCGGGATCAAAGTCTTTGCAACAGGCGGTATCGGCGGCGTTCATCGAGGTTTTGTAGGTGATATTTCCGCCGATTTGCCAGAACTCGCCCAGACGCCGATAACAGTTGTATGCTCCGGTGCAAAGATCGTCCTCGACCTAGAACGCACCCGCGAGTGGCTCGAAACGCACGGCGTCACCGTACTTGGCTGGCAATGCGACGAACTGCCGGCCTTTTATTCTCGAAGCAGCGGCCTCTCGGTCGATGAAAGAATTGAAAATGCCGGGGAAGTCGCCGCCATAGCAGCGGCTCGCGATGACATGGACCTGCCGAACTCGATTTTGGTTACGGTTCCTGTACCGGTTGAATTTGAGATGCCTCGGGAAGAGCTTGAATCGATACTTGCCGACGCTCTTGCCGGAGCGGACAAAAATGGCATTGTAGGCAAGCAAATTACGCCCTATTTGTTGTCGGAAATGTCCCTCCGCAGCAGCGGCCGGACGTTGGCGTCTAACATCGCTCTCCTTGAAAACAATGCTCGAGTTGCGACTGAGATTGCCTGCGCAATCGAGGGCAGTTAATTCGGTGTATCAGTATTGGCTCGACGCCTGCACTCTCACTTCGAAACGGACTTTGCGAGCTTTTGTTGCAGCGAAGTCAGACGCTTTTGGGCCTCGGCTGATTCAGGCGCCGCAGTAAACTTTGCGACAATTTCTTTCCAGCTTTCACCGTCATAATGAAACTGCTTGGTCGCGGGGTTAAATAGAAATACGACGCCCAGCTTTCGATAGCGGTCCAGCATGTTGAAGTTTAAGTAATAGCTGTGCATCGGCGCGCCGCCGGCCGCCATTTCGGTGCGGCTAAGCCGGGAAGAGGCGTCCCTGGATAATCTCACAGCAAGATCCTCGATTACGTCGCCATAAACCAAAAGAAGGGCAGGTTTGAATCGTGAGTTGGGGTAGAGGTCAAAGAACTGTCGGGAAATCTCTACTTTCTCAAATCCATCAGCCGCCTGGGCCAGCCGTATCAAACGTTCCTCGTCCGCAGGCTTAAATTTGCCGAAGACAGCGTCGGCCTGAACCCAGCCGTAATTTGCCGGTGGTGCGGTTACCTTAAAAAACTTGACTCCGTCGGCCTCCGTAACGCCCAGAATTTGGACCTTGCGGCCACGAGACATACGGTGAACGGATTCTGCAAACAAGCTCGGCGCCTTCCTCAGCACTGCAAGTGTTTCATCAACAACAACGGCCGACTGGCCAATTTCTGGTGACTTGGTTATTGCCGGTTTTGACTTGCGGGGCGAGGCCGATTGCTTCTGAGAGAATGCTGAACCGGCAATGCAAAGGCCGACGAGAACGATGAGCATCGCCCGTGAAGACGGACGTGCACGATCTGATATTGCTCTTGCTGATGCCATTGAAATCTACTTTTTCAAGCGGTTCAGTTTTTCTTTCAGCCCCGCGTGATGAAAATGGCAGATCGCAATCGCCAGGGCATCGGCCGCGTCGTGCGGGCTGGGGGCGGTTTTCATTTTCAGCAAGAGCCGAACCATTTCCGAAACCTGATGTTTCTCAGCATTTCCATAGCCGACGACCGTTTGTTTAACGAGCCGCGGAGCATATTCGGCAATCTCAAGTCCATGCTGCTCCGCGAGCAGAAGCATGGTGCCGCGAACCTGTCCCAACTTTAGTGCAACGCCTACATTTACGGCATAAAATGTGTCTTCAACTGAGAGAACATCGGGTGAATGCTGGCCAACAATTTCGGCGACGGCGTTATAAATATTGAACAACCGTTTTGAGAATAGATGCTTAGGATTCGATTTTACGGTGCCAAAATCGACAAGTACGTATTTCGATCCGCTTCCATCAACCACGCCCCAACCGAGCGTTTCGCTGCCGGGATCAATTCCTAAAACGCGCATCAATTTTCCGTTTTCGCAACTAAGTTTAAGACAAGATACTGCAATGTTTTGCTGAAACGCAAGCCGCCCACAATGCGGTTTGTAAAATTGCCGCAATATTCTTATTATCAAGACTTGCCCAAAGGCCATTTCGTTTCACCAATGGACAGTCTGACCAGCACAACGCAAATCAAGGATTCCGTACGAACCTTGCTCACCGGGGCCATTGATTACGCAGGCCTTTTTCCACCCGCCGGACTCCCGATGTCTGAGGCCGTCATAAATTACGCGATGTACCGTAACAGCAATTATAGCTGGATGCTTGGGCGGTTTGTACTGTCGGTCGCCCAGCTCGAAGGCTTTATCGAGAGCGCCGACGAATTCATAGCCCGCGATGGTCGAGGGGCTCCATGGCGTCTTAGCGTTCTCGCCAGCGAAGATATTATTGAGACCTTGCATCAGGTTCGTGATTTTAACGGGCGCCATGCGCCCGGCGTTGTGATCGATTCCATCGAAGTTAGGGCCAATACGATTTCAAAGATAGAGAATACAGTTGCTTCGCTGCCCGCGGGCATCGAAGCATATTTTGAGTTGGGGTTGGGGTCCAATTTTGCCGATCTCGTTGCCAAACTTTCTGAGACCGGGCACTTCGCAAAAATCAGAACCGGCGGTGTTGTGCCGGAAGCATTTCCGGGAACGAGAGACGTCATCAGGTTTGTCAGAACCTGTGCCGCGGCCAACATTCCGTTTAAGGCGACCGCGGGACTGCATCACCCGATCCGCTGCTACCGGCCTTTAACTTATGAGAATAAAGCCCCAAAGGGCACGATGCATGGTTTTCTAAACCTGTTTATGATGGTCGGCTTTGCCCGCGAAAGCTATCGATCAGTTTTGCTCGAGGACGTGATGGAAGATGAATTTGACGAGGTATTTCGGTTCGAGAATCAGGCCGCGAGCTGGCGCGACGATTATCGCCTAACCATCGGCCAGATCGCTAGACTGCGAAAGAACGGCATTCATTCATTCGGCTCATGCTCTTTCGACGAACCGATCGCGGATCTGCAGAAACTGGGTATTTTATAGGATTGTTTGCCCGCGAATAACACGAATACTACGAATAAAGACAAAATTCGATAATCCATTCGTGATATTCGCGGTATTCCCGGGCAAAATAGTTTTATGTACGAAATCAACGAAACCCACGACCCTAACCTAAAAAGCTGGGTCGAGAGCGCCAACGATCCGAATACGGATTTTCCGATACAGAATTTGCCGTTTTGTGCATACGAACGACCTGAAGGGCGCATGGTAGGCGTAGGCGTTCGCATTGGTGACCAGATTCTGGACGTATTGGGCTTTCTCTCACAAATGGAAATGGACTTTGATTCAGATCTGCTGCCGTTCAATATGCTCGACGTTGCTGAATGGCCGCTCGCAGTTCAAGCGGAAGTCCGTAGCTTGTTGAGATCGGCCCTTTCAGAAGATGCGAGCCCAAAAGATCGCAAGTTCGCTAAATTCTGGCTCGTACCCGTTGCTGACTGCGGATTCCATAAACCCATTCATACGATCGGCAACTATACCGACTTCTATTGTTCGATCTATCACGCCACAAATGTCGGGTCGATGTTTCGGCCGGACAATCCTTTGCTGCCGAATTACAAATATGTGCCGATTGGCTATCACGGGCGGGCTTCGAGTATTGTTGTCAGCGGGACGGACATCAAACGGCCGCGGGGGCAGAATCGGAGCGATGCGGAGAAGCCGCCGGTGTTTATTCCGGCGAAGAATCTCGATTACGAGATGGAACTGGGCTTTTTTGTTGGACAGGAGAGCGTTCTGGGCGAACCGATTTCGATAAAGGATGCCGAGAAACATATATTCGGAATGTGCCTTGTCAATGACTGGTCTGCACGCGACATACAGGCTTGGGAATATCAGCCGCTTGGGCCGTTTTTGGCGAAAAATTTTGCGACAACTGTCTCGCCGTACGTGGTCACGATGGAGGCACTCGCGCCGTTTAGGACAAAGGCGTTCGAGCGCGACGCAGACGATCCGCAGCCGCTCGATTATTTGAACGACGCGCAAAACCAAAAATTCGGCGGGCTTGATATTAACCTTGAAGTCTATATTGAGACCGAAAAGATGCGCAGCGAAAAGATAGAGCCGCATTTGCTGAGCAGATCAAATACAAAAGACCTCTACTGGACTGTCGGCCAGATGCTGACCCACCACGCGTCGAATGGGTGCAATTTGCAGACAGGCGATCTGATCGCTACTGGCACGGTCAGCGGCAAGGAAAAATCGGAACGCGGCTCGATGCTCGAACTAAGCTGGCGCGGAACTGAGCCGATCGAACTGCCGAGCGGCGAAACTCGTCGCTTTCTCGAAGACGGCGATGAGGTCATCATGAAAGGATTCTGCGAACGCGACGGATTTCGCCGCATCGGCTTTGGCGAATGCCGCGGCCGCATTCTGCCTGCCTAAGAATACTAGGGGCTTCGAACCTGCCTTCGGATTGCGGCGACCGGCGTGTCTATGACTGACGTTGACCGATTAACTTAAGACTCGCTAGACGCCTGGGATGCTGTCACCTGTTCTGAAAAAATTTCACGACCGAGTTTATGTTGTTACCATCGAATCGGCAACAGATCGCCATCAAAATGTTGCCGGGCAGCTTGGCGACGGGAATTTTGAATACGTTCATAGTGTCGATAAACGCGACGTGACTATTGAGCAGTTCGTCGCTGACGGAACTTACGATGAACAAATCGCTCGCCGGACAGATCGCCGAAATAAGGCGATGACGCTCGGCCATATCTGCTGCTCAATCGGCCATCGGCGGGTTTACGAAACTTTTTTATCGACCGATGCCGAATGTGCTTTAATATTTGAAGATGACGTTACAAGCTGTAACGTCCCAGAACCAGAGATTGCTGCAATGGTCGCGAGCGTTCCACACGATGCCGACCTGGTATATTGGGGCTGGGCCGGCGGTGGTTATGCCCCTTGGTACGGCGTCCTGAAACAGAGTTTGTATCACGTCCAGCACGCGCTTGGCCTGGAAAGGTACAACCATACGATGATCGGAAATCTCTATTCGCGTCCATATAACGATCATTTTGACCGGGCCGGAAAGCACTTTCTGGCCCACGCATATACGATCAACCGGAAAGCCGCTGAAGCTCTGATTCGATTGAATACCCCAATACAGCTAAATGGCGATAATGCACTGCTTTACGCAGTCCTGAATGGTGATATTATGGGATACATCGCGCGCAAACGCCTTTTCGGCCAAAGAAGCGCGGATAAGAGCGATCCGATGCAGACACTGACGAGCATGTAAAAATGCCGATTTCAGCAGACGAGTTAATTGATCAAACCTATGCGTCCGGCCGCGTGACGGGCCGCAGCGGTCGAGTCCATGAGCTGCATTCCGCAATCGACCGCGAAAAGGGCGAGTTTCTGCGCTCGATCGTCGCGAACCACCCGCAAATCGTACGCACACTCGAGGTAGGCTGCGCCTATGGCCTTTCTTCGTTGTTTATTTGCTCGGAACTTGCAAAACGTGTTGGGGCTTCGCACACGATCATTGATCCATTTCAAAATACCGACTGGGACGGCGTCGGGACATTAAATCTCGATAATGCAGGCATAGAGTTTTATCGGTTTATCGAAGACCTTTCGGAATTTGCATTGCCCGATTTGTTGCGCGAAACCGAAGGCTCATTCGACCTGATTTTTGTCGATGGCTTTCACACCTTTGATCAATCCTTGCTTGATTGCTATTACGCGACGCGGCTGCTGCGGATCGGCGGTGTGCTTGTGCTCGACGACGTCGCATTGCTCCCGGTCGGACGCGCCGCACTATATTTTCAATCTTATCCTTGTTATGAAACCCTGGCCGCTGTCACTGAAACGCGGAGGAAGCCCGCAAAGGCTGTTGTTTCAAAGGTGTTGAAAACAGTTTTCAGCCGCGATCGATGGTCAAAGGTGATGGCAGCTTCCTTGGCTAGGAAACTTCTCGATTATCCGCGGACCGAGATGATCGCACTCAGGAAGATTGCTGACGATACTCGCGAATGGAATTGGTACACCGATAATTTCTAATGATTTCGGAATCGCTTCAGAATTTTCACGACAAAGCGTACGTCGTTACGCACACCGGGGCTGAGGCACGTCAGCGAAGCGTTATAGATCAGCTCGGTGAAGGTACTTTTGAATTCGTTTTTAGCATCAATAAAAACGATGTAACTATCGAAGAACTAATAGCGGACGGCACCTATGATGAGGCCCTTGCAATGCGTGTCGACCCAAAGGGCCGCAGGATGACGCTTGGGCACATCTGCTGTTCGATCGGGCATCGTCGGGCCTACCGGAAAATGATCGAGGACGGCTGCGAACGGGCATTGATTTTTGAGGACGATGTTGTAACAATTCCAGTCGATGAGAAAACCGTCGAGACGATGCTGGCAAACGTTCCGCCGGACGCGGACGTCATACAATGGGGCTGGAATGGCGGGCGGTTTAAACCCGCTCTCGGCACGGTGCAGCAGGCCATTTTTCACGCAAAATACGCCCTCGGCATGTACAAACTGAATCACCGTATGATCAGAAATTTATACATGCGGCAGTATAATGATTATTTTCATGTAGCATCGGTTAATTTTCTCGCTCATGCATATACGCTTACGCGAGTGGCAGCGGAACATTTTATCCGGTGGAACACACCGATCAACCTGAATGCCGACCATGTGCTTTTGCACGCGATTCTGGACGAAGACGTTCGCGGCTACGTACCGGTCACGCAGTTGTTTGATCAACGCAGCATCGACCCAAGCGATCCTCTCGATTCTCTGACTCAGAAATATTATTGAGCAATGCACACAGATGTTGCCTTGGGTTAATATAGACGTAGATGGAAGTATTTTTGGACAAGCTTCACGAGGAATGCGGAATATTCGGCATTTTTGGCCATAGTGAGGCCTCGACGCTTACTCAGCTCGGACTTTTTGCGCTCCAGCACAGGGGCCAGGAAGCATGCGGCATTGTTACGGCGGAGAATGGTGATTTGCACCAGTTTCGTCAAATCGGCTTGGTCGCAGACGTTCTCAATGAAGGCGTTTTGAAAAATCTGACCGGTTCGAGTGCAATTGGCCATACCAGATATTCCACGACGGGCAAGAACACTATAAAAGAGGTTCAGCCGTTTTCTGTCGCCTGCCAGCATGGCAAGATCGCTGTTTGTCATAATGGCAATTTGCCCTTTGCGGGTGAAAAGCGGGCAGAACTCGAACGTGCCGGAGCTATTTTTTCCTCAACATCAGATACAGAAACAATCTTGCATGATATCGCTCGAACTCCGGCGAGGGACGCGATTGATGCCATTAAGCAGGTTTTACGACGCACGGAAGGCGCCTTTTCGCTGCTTTTCCTGACCCCTACCGCTCTCATCGCTGTGCGCGACCCGCGGGGCTTTCGGCCGCTGGTTCTCGGCAAATACAAAAATGCATGGTGCGTTGCGTCGGAGACTTGTGCTTTTGACTTGATGGACGCTGAGTATGTTCGCGAGATTGAGCCGGGTGAAATGTTGATCGTCGATGCAGTGGGCGTTCATTCGACAAAGCCGTTTGAGCAAAAGCCTGTGTCCGTCTGCACGTTTGAGCATGTCTATTTTTCCCGGCCGGATTCGACTATTTTTGGAAAATCAGTCAACGAATCTCGTCACAAGATGGGGAAGCGTCTGGCGATTGAACATCCGGTCGATGCCGATCTGATCGTTCCCGTTCCTGATTCAGGCGTTGCCGCAGCTATTGGGTATGCACGCGAATCGGGCATTAATTTTCGGCAGGCGATCATTCGCAATCATTATGTTGGGCGAACATTTATTGAGCCGTCTCAGTCAATCCGCTCCTTTGGCGTTCGGCTGAAACTCAATCCGATCAAGGATTTAATAAATGGCCGCCGCATCGTTTTGGTCGATGACTCGATTGTCAGAGGTACGACCTCAAAGAAGATCGTCGAGATGGTACGGGATGCCGGTGCAACCGAGGTTCATATGCGTATATCGTGCCCCCCGACCGCCCATTCCTGCTACTACGGCGTCGATACACCCGACCGCGACGATCTCATCGCCGCCAAAATGTCGGTCGAGCAAGTCAGCAAATACATTGGCGTTGACAGCCTCGGCTATTTGTCTCTGGAGGGCATGCTAGAGAGCATTGGCATCGATCCAAACAGCTCGTGCTCAGCATGTTGGACCGGAAAATACCCGACTCTCATCGCGAACGGGAAAACTGCATGATGAACCCGCGCTGGATCGAAGTTAACGACAAAATGCAGCAAAATTAAGCCTAGATCAACAAGAACTGTCCGCCGCTTACCCTCGATTGCCGTCCGCTCCAGCGGCAGGCTTTGCTTCAGTGGGCATACTCTCACGAGGAATCTGAATCTCGAGTTATTAGAGTCGCGGATTCAAAATTCGGATCCGAGTTTCTATCGTAAGACCTCAATACTTAGCGTTTGCGTACCAGTCACGACGTGTCCGCCCGCGGGTAATTCGATCTCGCCAATCAACGTTTGAACGGTAGGTTTCGATCCTCCGGCTGTACGGTCGTTGTTTAAAGTGGCCATCATTGAGGGCGGTAAGTTGGGCATTTCACTTGAACCAATGACGGCCCCTGTGCTGGTGCGTGAGATGACGGCATATAATCGGTCAGGCCGTTTAAGACTATTCATCGTAGCAATTAACTCGGCCGCGCTTCGTGGTACAAATTGTGTTATTGCCGCATTTTGCTGAACCGCATTACCATCACCGACGGTTATCGTAAGTGGTCCGGCGGCTGTGTCTTTTGGCACACTGTAAGGAATTGTTCGCGCGGTGATTTTGCCGGCTTCGTCGCGTTCAAACGCTGTTATATAGACTATATCGCCAGGGCGGACCTGGTTCTTATCGACCGTAATTCTATCGAGAACCCCTGTTTTGCTTCCGTCAATAGCGGTCATGTTCAGTGTTACGCCGGTGATCTCCATACCGCCGAAGTTTGCCTTGAGCAGTGCGGCTAGCGGGGCCGCCAGTGCCGCCGATGCGAGTGCCGACGATTGGGCTCCGGTAAAACGACGGTTAATACGAACTGGCTGTTCACCCTTTATTTGGATCTCCCCATTCAATTCAATCGTGGTCTCGCCAAGGCTGCGTTCCTGGGCTGCCAATGCGTTTGCGACGCCTACGTTGACGACCAATGGAGTCAGGGTTTCGTCAAATGCGGCTTCAAAGTTGACCTCATTAATTTGGCCGCGACTGTTTGTAAGTTTGACCTTGACGGGCAGCATCTTTGGCTCGACACCCAATTGTCCATAAATAGCCGTGGCGCGATCTTGAGTCATTGAGCCGACCATTGCGTCGGCAACAGCAAGCTTAAATGAGTTATTGGCGTTCGGAATGACCGTTACAACATGTGATTCGGACATCGGCAGGTTTGCCGAACCGAGGCCAAAAAAGGGATGCCCAAAGGCGTAGATCTTTTCACCATCGCGGAGCGTGACAGTACCCGCGGCCGCAATTTGCACATCGCCACGCGACAACGAAACTACTACCGAATCGCCACCGAGCAGAGTGTTCTCATTAAATGGCTTCATTGGGCCGATCGTTGAGCCCGTGCCCACTGCGGCAATCGGCATGATTCCGGCCCTCGTCAACTGTGGTGCAAATTGATCAAGTACCCGTTGTGAGATTCCCGAAAAGTATAATGGCGTTGAAATGGGGACGACTGCCTGGCCGGCGACGGCCATCAATCGCGAATCCGCTCTAAAGCCCGAAGCAATTGGATTTTTGGCCGGCTCAGCGAAGCTCGGCCGCCACGTTTCGCCGGCGAGTTCCGCATAGGAAAACGTTTTTGGCGAGTGATCATTATTACTCCGGGCAATAGAGCGCTCCATCACTGAGGCCATTTGGTTAAATGGGGTTATGCCGCAAATTGGTTCCTTTGCAAATGGGAAGCTGTATGAAATCGCACCGATCAGTTTGCCGTCCACATAGACGGGCGATCCTGACATCCCGGCGAAGACGAACGTTCGTTCGGCGTTGGCCCCGCTAAGCCTGCCGACGATCAAATCCTGCTGCGGGCCGATCCAGTTCGGCACGACGCCGAGGATTTCGACGTTAAACTCTTCAGAACGATTTCCCTGGAAAACGGTGCGAGCCGTCCCGCGCATGCCCTCGCGAACTTCGGAAACCGGCATGATTCGCGGTTTTTCGCCACTCTTTGAGCCGGGCAGATACTGGGCAAGAGAATTCGTCGCAGCGAGAAAAATAATAAGGAGTGAGGCTAAATATGGTGAGTTTAACATTGTAAAAACTTCTTTCTAAACGACCGGCGCTTATGTTAACATTTATCTTGGCAGTCCCGAAAGCCTGCTTTTTAGTACTTGCATCCCACTATTCGATGCCGATTTCCGGCGAAATTCTGCATTACAAAGTTTCCGCTATGGCTAAAACGACCCGTTTATTAAAAAGTGTTTCCCGTCTTCTGCTGCCTGCCATGCTGCTAATAATTGCCGGCGTGATTGCGGGGGCGGTCCTGCTTGTATATTCGACAGCTCGGCCCAATCGATCAACCTACCTGGTTACGCCGAGCAAGTACGGCCAATTGAGTACCCGCGCCGCTCAGGTCACGGAAGAAACGTGGCCGAATCGCGATGGCAGTGCGACACGCGGCTGGCTGCTTCGCGGCGCTGAGGGTGCGCCTGCGGTGATACTCCTGCACAAGTACGGCGCCGACCGGTCATATGTTCTCAACCTCGGCGTCAAGTTAAACGAATCGACAAATTTTACGGTCTTGATGCCCGATCAGCGGGGCCATGGCGAGAATCCTCCCGTACAAAGCGGCTCATTCGGCGGATGTGAAACCGAGGACGCAATAACGGCCGTCGAGTATTTGAAAAGTCTGAAGACACCTAGTCAGATCGCCCTTGTTGACCAAAACAGAATGGGTATATTTGGCGTTGAGATGGGTGCTTTGGTAGCCATCTCAAGTGCGGCCAAGGACCCGTCGATTAAGGCGATTGCGGTTGATTCAGTTCCCGATGGTTCGGATGGCGTTCTAAAGGGCAGCGTCAATCGCAAATATCCGTTTGCGAGTTTTGCAACCACAAAACTAGCGGAACTCGGGACACGCCTCTACTATTTTGACGGTTGTTATCAACGCGAACCGGTTTGTGAGACAGCCAGACGAGTCGAGAATCGGGACATACTGCTGCTCGCCGGCGTCGATGCCCGCGATTTGCAGGACTCGACTTCAAAGCTGAATAAGTGTTTTCCGGCTAGCAGCCGGATCGACAGCAAAACAGATCTTAGCCCGTCGGGATTCAGCATTATTAATGCTTCGATGGAACAATCCGAGACCTACGACCAGCGGCTGATAGATTTTTTCAGAGAAAAGCTGACAAACTAAAGGTCAATTTTTGCCTTGCGATGCCCGTTTGTGCGGGCGACGGCCTGGATTTCAGCGCTCGCCTCCATTTTCTCTACGGCTTGATCGAGTACGAGTTTGAGATCCTGCAAACGTCTGACGGTCGATGTTTCGGCAAGAAATTCGTATTTTTTCTCATTCTCAAAGTTAAAGGCAGCGGTTATCAGAAATGAAAGGGCCTCTGGCTGGGCTTTGTCGATTTCGGGAAGGGTACCGCGGCCGCCGCTCAACCTAAAGGCTGCTTTCGCCAAACGCTCAAACAATCCAAAAACTTGATCTGAAACCGGCTGGAGTTCGTTCTGGTCGAGTTCGTCATCCTCGAAATACTCAACCTCGGCAACGAGGTATGGTTTGTCGGAGCTTAGATAATCAAGCAGGCGATAACGGATGAGGCCGAGCGCCAATATATTTGCACGGCCGTCTCCAAGTGGCTCAGTCTCCTTTATTTCCGCGACGCACCCTATCGTTCCGACAGCGGGCTTTTCGTCGAAATCATTTTCGGGTTCAAACCAGGTGACACCAAAAAAACCTCCGCCTTTCTCGATGTCACGCAGCATTTGGCGATATTTGTCCTCGAAGATGTGCAGGGGCAGCAGTTCGTTTGGCAGCAATATCAACGGCAGCGGAAAGATGGGCAGATCTGGAGTCTCACGTAGTCTTGTCAGTATATTTGACATAGGCCGGACAGGGAACATGGGAACGATGACGCGCGGCGAAGGCCTGATTTACGACGTCGTTTCCACTCTGTGCATTTCATTGCCAATTTTGATGCCGATAAATTCGGCAATCTTCTGCGGCTCGTCTTCACCCAGAGCCATGCGTTTTGCGCCGACAACGGCGTCTGCGATATCGCTCACTCGTGTTTTGAAGCGACTGTCGCGGGTGACCAGTTCGTCGATTACGCGACGTTCTAAACGTTCCCGGCCCTCATCAGCCGCCTCGATCGCACCTTCGAGATAATTGGCCGGAACAGTTTGGTTTTTGATTCTGACATGCAGCGCTCCGGTTTGAGATCTTGCCTGATCCCGAAGCTTCTGCAGTTCGAGCAGGGAATTTGGAAATCCGAGCTGGCCCCGGAGAGCTATCTCCAAAATAGGCTGCGGTTTACCAGGCTCCGCAGTTCGGCCTTGCGTTTGCACCAAGCTGAGTACGCCGGATGTCACGTCGGCCGCGGTGCTGCAGTTGTCCACGCTATAGGTTAATTGTTGGAAAGGGCGATAATGATAATCCACGACATGTCTGGCATTGATGTTGTTTTCATCGTCAACCTCGACAATAAATGCGCCGCGAGTTTCTCGAAATTCGCTAATGTTTGTTATCTCGATTGACCCGGGATTAAACGCCCAATTGTCGATCTCATAGTGCTTGTGAGTATGCCCAAGGCCGACGTACTCAACCGCTGATTTCAATTCGCTCAGGGCCGCGACCGAGAGAGCCGGAATTGGGTGCATTTGATGTCCCTCGACATCGGTGTGCAGCATCAAAATGTGAAAGGCCCCGGTCTGCCGTGCCTCTTTTATTGCCGTTGTTAGCAGAGGGATTGCATAGTTTCCGGCAGCGCCATACCAATCGGAGCCAAATATTCGAGCGCCGGCAATATCAACAAATCCACCCCGTTTTGTTTGATCGTCCCATTTTGAATAGGTCATTGTTCCGTCTGCCGCAACCGGTTCGAGCAGGATGAGATGGCCCCAACTCGCAAGCGAACGAAGCCAGCTAAACTCGCTGTCCGAGTGCTTTTGATCGTGATTTCCCTCAATTGCTACGACTGGAATACCCGCGTCGCGCATTAGTGACAAGCCCTCGACGGCGTAATTCATGGTTTCGGGCGGCACCGTGCGCTTGTGAAAGAAATCGCCGCACATGATGACGAAATCGACGTTCTCACCGATTGCGTATCGCCTCAATACATCAACGCAGGCGTCGAAAAAATCACGCGGACTTTCCGGCAACTGGTATCGAGTGCATCCCAGATGCACGTCGGCGATATGAAGAAACTTCATGAATGGATTTTACCACACGGAAATTTACCAAGAGAGCGGAAGGAGGAAAAGCCAAATCGAAACAGAACCTTTTAAGGTCCCAAACTGGATTGACGTGTTACTCTCGGTGGTCTCTGTGGCCAATTTCTTACTGCCCTGTGATAAATTCTTTGCTATGAACAAAGTTGTCCTAATTACGGGTGCGTCGAGCGGCATCGGTTTGCACACTGCAAAACTATTTCAGGCCAAAAATTGGAAGGTTGCCGCAACCATGAGAAAGCCTGAAAACGCCGACGAACTAAAAAAAATAGTTGATATCGAATGTCTCAGACTGGATGTGACCGACAATGGATCGATCAAATCGGCGATAGCGGCAACACTCGACAAATTTGGTCGAATTGATGTTGTGGTCAACAACGCGGGCTATGGTTTGACCGGGCCTTTTGAGGCTGCGACCCAAAAGCAGATCGAGCGTCAGTTTCAGACAAATGTGTTTGGTTTGATGAATGTATGTCGTGAAATATTGCCGTACTTTCGTGAACACAAACGCGGCTATATTGTAAACGTAGCATCCGTAGGCGGACGAATGACATTTCCGTTTTCGAGTCTCTATCACGCTACAAAATGGGCGGTTGAAGGGTTTTCGGAATCGCTCCAATATGAACTGGCGCCTTTCAACATTCGCGTAAAGTTAATAGAGCCGGGACCGATCCGGACCGATTTTTACGATCGTTCAATCGAGTTTGCAAGAAAGAACGGGCTGACGGGTTATGACCGTGCCGCTGAGGCCGCCATGGCCAGAATGAGTGAAGGGGGCAGGACTGCACCGGATGGTTCGGTCGTGGCCCAGGCCATTTACGACGCCGTTTCTGACGGTACGCGGAAGATGCGTTACGGTGTAAATACAAAGGGGATCTTGCTAGCCCGACGCCTGCTGCCGGCGCCGGTCTTTTTTGCCCTAATTCGAAGAATTATTTTGAAATAGCCAAATTTTGCAAAAAGTGAGATGATAAAGGCACGTTACTTGGAAAAGGCTATTTTTTATTAATTCCGACAATTTTCCCGTCTTAGCAAGAGAAGCTCGATGTTTTTGCTTCGACTTTTGCGTGTTCTAACGAATGAGAATTTTACTTTACAACCCCGATAACGGCATTACGCGGAATTTCATGCCGCATCTGTGGATGTTTCTTTTACAATCGTTGACACCGCCGGAGCATGAGGTGATCCTCATTGACGGCAACGCAAAAGCGATGACCCGGCCCGAGCTCGTCCAGTTTTGCAAGGATGAGAACATCGGACTTGTCGGAATTGGTGCCATGACGCGAATGGTGGCTAGGGCATACCTGGTTGCTGATTCATTGCGTGAGGCCGGATTTAAGGTTGTAATGGGCGGCCCGCATGTGACCGAATGCCCGCTCGAAGCTCTCGGAAAAGACGGCGGTCCGCGCCATGCCGATGCGGTTGCTCTCGGCGAGGCCGATGAATACTGGGCACAAATCGTCGAAGACGCTGCAAATGGTGAGCTGAAAGAAACGTACCAACCTAAGGTTGATGAGAAAGGAAACGATTTCAAACCCAGCCTGCAGCCATATCCGCATATTCCGTGGGAGTCTCTCGATCTTGAACAGTTCTCGCTTGTACCAAATTTTTTACGCCCGGTCATGTCGAAATTCGGCGAGGGATGGGGCAAATTCTTTGTAGTTCCGATCGAGACGGGCCGCGGCTGTCCGTACGGCTGTGAATTTTGCACGGTCACGGGATTTTTTGGCGATTCGATCCGGTTTCGTACAAACGAGAGCGTTGTCGAAGAGCTGTTGAGGCTTAAAGCTCGAGCAAAAAAGGAAAAAGGCCAGATTGCGGTATTTTTTATTGATGACAATCTCGCAATTAATAAGAAACGGTTGAAAGGGCTGCTTCGAGAGATAATAGCCGCCGGTGCTCAATTGCCGTGGGTCGCTCAGATCAGCGCCAACCTGCTCGGCGACGAAGAACTGGTCGATCTCATCGCTGAGGCAGGCGGGCGTTGGGTTTTTATAGGTATGGAGTCCATCGATCCGGCGAATATGAAGGATGTAAATAAGAATTTTTCGAGGCCGGAAAATTATCAAGCCGTACTCGAAGGGTTGCGAAAGCGAAATATTTACGCCATCACATCATTCATTTTTGGCATGGACAACGATACGCCGGGCGTCGCAACACGTACGGTGGATGAGATTGAAAGTTGGGCGCCTGGATTACCGGTTTTTGGTCAGCTTACACCATTCCCATCAACACCTTTATATGACCGCCTGGCCAAGGCCGGCCGGTTGTCAAGGCCAAAGCATTGGCTTGACTTTGCCCCGTTTGTGATGGCCCACGACCCGCTGAAAATGACCATCGAAGATGCAAAAAAGGAGACATTCGAGGCCTGGTCGCGTTCGTATAGCCCTGAACGGAATTGGGAAGCGATCAATTCGATCCGTGAGTCGCCTATCGATACACGTATCAGCCATCTTGCCGCCCGTCTCTTTTTCCGCGGAATTTATTTTCCGCAAATGGGTACCTGGGCATGGATCAAACTCCTAATAGATAACAAGAAATCGATCTTCAGCCTCACCCGCGAAGGCCTGCGAACGTGGCGTGCACACCGCAAACGTCGTCGCATAGAGGCTCGCCCGGTTCAGACCGCACAATAGAGTTGTCTCAATTGAAAAGTGGTCTCCGGATTCATTAGCGTTTGTCTTTTGTTAAACTCAAAGGAATATTATGAAACAGGTTGCCTTACTGCTCGTCGGCTGCATTGTGATTTTTTCTTATTCTCGTGGCTGGTTCGATTCCGCGAAAGCGCAGGACGTCCCCACCGCCGTGATTAGTCAGCGAGATCACAAGCCATTTCCATCGGAGTCTTACGAAATAAAACTCGCACCCGAGGATAACTCTTCACGGACCGAAGGAAACAGTACCATTCAGAACCGTACCGGATATCCCAGCTCGCTGTACAATTTTTCTTATCCGGTCGCGGCGGCCGGTCCCGAGGCTCAAGCCCGAGAATATTTGAAGGGAAACAAAACTCTGCTTGGGCTTGCTGAGGAGGATATTGATAATCTTCGACTGCACGCCGTTCGCTCCGACGATGCCGGAACTGTGGTCCGTCTGCGACAGACCTGGAAAGGGCTGCCCGTAAATCGCAACGCCGAGATCACTATTCACCTAAACCGTGACAACGCAGTAGATTTTGTCATGAACGGATTTGAATACGGAGTGAATCTCGCGGACGTTACGCCTTCCGTAACAAAGGATGATGCCAACAAACGACTCGTTGATCATCTCGGGGCCGCCGGAGAACGGAAGGTCCACAATGAAAGCGGCCTTATGGTTCTGCATTACATGGGCCGGGACTATCTTGTTTATCAAGTCAGCTTGATGGTGGATAAGCCGGTCGGCGACTGGGAAGCCTATGTTGATGCGGAGACCGGCCAATTGATCAAGGTCGAAGACACCGCCTTTTACAACAAAAATCGCAGTTCGCGTAAAAATAGCGGTACACCTGGTGCGCGGCCGGTCCAGACGCTGGTTAGTGGTACAGGAAATGTTTTTGATCCCGATCCGCTAAGCTCTTCGACCCAGCCATATGGCGGCCAGTACGTGGATGGCAACGACGCGGACACAGCGGCTTTAACGGCACAGGTTTTTAACGTGACCCTTCCGGATATAACGCTCAGCGGCGGAGTTCATTCGCTTTCCGGCCCGTTTGCCGATATCAGGGACTCAGAGACCCCGTTTAAGGGACTATTCACACAGCCGAGCTCTGCCTTTAATTTTTCGCGCAACGCCGATGGCTTCGAGGCCGTCAACATCTATTACCATGTTGATGCTTCCATGCGTTACTTGAATCAAACGCTGGGCGTAACGGTGATGCCAACGCAGTATTCCGGCGGGGTGCGTTTCGACCCTTCGGGGCTTGGCGGTGACGATAATTCTCATTTTTTGGGATCTACCGGCGAGTTAGCATTTGGCGAAGGTTGTGTCGATGACGCGGAGGATGCAGACGTAATCATTCATGAGCTGGGTCACGGGATTCATTACTGGATAACTTCGGGAGGGCTTTCTCAGGTAAATGGCCTCAGCGAGGGCAGCGGCGATTATTGGGCTGGATCGTACAGCCGTTTTCGCGGGGCATGGACAAGTGGGCAGGCACCATACCAGTGGATGTTTAACTGGGACGGGCACAACGAATGCTGGAATGGACGGATTCTCAACACAACGACGACCTATTCCGGGCTTGTCGGTCAGGTCCATGCAGATGGCCAGATTTGGGCGGCCGCCAATATGCTGATCTGGAATGACATTGGACGACAGAAAGCCGACAAGGCCTTCTGGACCGGACTCGCAATGACGAATAGTTCAACCAATCAGAATCAGGCGGCAAATGCCGTTTACCAGGCTGCTATCAATCTTGGTTATACGGACGCTGAACGGCTGGCCATTCACACCCGATACACGGCTAGAGGCTATACGCTGCCTGCTATCGGTGGCCCGACACCGACGCCAACACCCGCCGGTACACCTTCTCCAACGCCGACCCCGGGCCCGGGAATGACTGTTTCCTATAATGGCCCTGTCGTTGGCATACCTGATAATGAGCCTTCGGGGATTAATATTCCAGTGATAGTTGGGGCTGCATGTACAATTACAGATCTAAATTTCAGGTTTGACGGAACCGCAAGCGCCGACCCGCTTTCAACGGCTGTCGGAGTCAATCATTCCTGGATTGGTGACTTAAACTTTGTGTTGACGTCGCCCGGCGGAACCAGTGTTACATTTTTTGACCGGCCGGGATTTGCCGGAGCCGGAAACGGATGCAGCAGCAATAACCTGGCCGCTCTCATTTTGGATGATGACGGTGGTTTTTCATCGATCGAGGATCAGTGCGGCGGCGGAACAAATGCGGCATTTCCGTCCGGATCATTCTCACCAAACAATCCGCTATCGGCATTTGATGGTCAGAATGCAGTCGGCACCTGGATGCTCAATGTGAGCGACAATGCCGGCCAGGATACGGGGTCCGTGCGAGCATTTTCTCTTGTATTTTCGTGTACGGGGCCGGTTCCCACGCCAACGCCAACACCAACGCCTACGCCGACACCGACACCAATGCCAACCCCTACGCCGACGCCATCGCTTGTTATTGTCGGCGGCAGGGTTACGACCCCGACCGGGTTGAGTCTTAGAAATGCGGTTGTCGCCCTAACGGATTCGCAAGGTGCGAGGCGAACAGCGACAACAACCTCGTTTGGCACCTATGAATTTAGTAATGTCCGAGCCGGCGAAACCTACATTATTGGGGTTGCGTCAAAGCGCTATCGTTTTGCGGCAAGGAGCATACTGGTCAATGGTGCGTTGCCAAACGTAGATTTCGTCGGGCTTGAATGAGGTGATATGACCAAAGGGCAGAATGGAGTGCCTGGATCCTGTCTGATTTAGAAACTCTGAGCGGGTTCGAAAGTGGCGAGTATTGCGGCGAGCTCGCCCTTTGTTCCGACATCGTTAACATTGCCGATGCCTTCAGCAAGCGAAGTCGCAAGCATCGTCAATTCAAACCCGCTGCGGACGCCAGGGCGTGCGACCGGGATAAAGAGGCGGCGTCCCCATACGATCAGTTTCTCGCCGGAATCGGCTGTGCCGCTGCCCTGGAATTTTATTTCATAGGCCCGCCACGCACCGTTAATCGTTATTTCCCCTTGGGAGACCATCTGATAGCCCGGCAGCAGCTTATTAAGCGTTTCATTGGTCTCTCTTACCAACTGCGGGAATTTGTTGGCGTCACTCGAAAAAGTGCCCAGGCTCGAATAATAGCTGATGAGCATTTGTTCGACTAGCTGCCCATCCTTTGTCTCACGTGATACGTCGAGAAATTTACCGCGAGCATTTGCGGTTGTACCGGGCTGCGACCCGTTGACTCGCCAATCTTTCGGATAGTACAGTGAAAATCCGACAAAATTTCTCACCAGATCGCCTTTCAGGTTTTCTTTGCTGTTTTGATAAAGTACCGAATTTGGCGGAGGTTCGATTCGCCGCGGTTCTGGCGCTATTTCAGTTTTAGTCGGGACCTGAACCGATGTTTGGTCCGTATTCGGCAGCACGGCCGTCTGATCTGTTGCCGGAGTGAAATAACCGGGCCGATAAAGCAGAAAATACCAGGCAACCGCTGCGCCTACCAAAACGGCCAGGATACCAACCGCCAACGGCAGCATGTTTCTAGACTTCTGGATTTCCGGCGGATCCTGTGAGCGTTTTCTCCAGGCTGGCTGGTCAGATGGCGCCAGTACCGGCACGGTTGGTTTGACAGAGACCGGTTCGGTGGCAGTAACGGGTTTGTGCGGCAATTCATCGCCTGACTCTTTCGGCAATATGACGGGCGGCATGGCGTCCGGAATTTCAGCTCCAAAAATATCCGGTGCCGCAATTGCCGCCACCGGCTCGGTCAAGGCGGCATACAGCGCATCGCCAAAGTCCCTAGCCTTTGAATAGCGGTCCACTGGGTTATACGCAAACGCCCGTGCAAAAACATTGTCAACGGATTTTGCGATATCGGTGCGAATGCCAGTTAGGGCCGTGAACCGGCCTTCAGATTGGGAGCGAACGATTTCTTTGGCGGTTGAACCGTTAAACGGCAGCTGGCTCGAAAGCATCTCATAGGCCACTATTGCCAGCGAGAAGATATCACTTGCAACCGTGGCAACCCGACCTTCTAAAACCTCGGGTGCCTTATAGACGGCCGAGTATTCATTCGGTGCGCCGTTTGATGTTCCAAAACTTACGACTTTCGTTTGCTCGACGTCACCGCCGAGGGTATCGATGATCAGGTTGTCCGGCCGCACGTCGCGATGAATTATCCCTTCCTGATGGCCTTCGTTTAGAGCTGATGCAGCCTGACGAATTACTCGTGCGGTCCGTGCCGGGCTGAATCGCCCGTGAATACTAAGAATATCGTCAACCGATAGCCCGTCGATATGTTCCGTAACGAGAAAATTTGTGCCGTTGGTAAACTGGCCCGAATCGAAAAGCCGAGCGATATTCGGATGGCTGAAATGTGAGAGCGAAACCCGTTCCTCGGCGAGAATGCTTGCCATGATATCATCATAGCCATCCTCAATCAGAATTCGCACCAATACCTTTCTATCATCGACTATCTTGTCGTCAGCCAGATAGGCGGCACCCGTTTCGTCCTCACCCAGAAATTCAGTTACCTTATAGCGGCCCTTGACTAGGCGGCCAACAAATTGGGTTGGGTTGGAAGAGTCGAACTCAGCGACCGAATCGGGCAAGCGATACGAGTCTTCCAGGTTGACATGGCCGGCCGGAATCTCGAACGGATTTATTTTACGGGCGGGCTGTATGGGTTCTGGCCGGCTTGGTTCAGCCTGCAGCGGTGTCGGCGCCGCAACCGGATCGGGCTGAGGAAAATCGAGTTCAAATAGGATGTCCTTTTCTTCCAAATTGGAATTGATCTGGCTTTCGGCGGCATTTCCGCCTTGTCCGCTGGCTACAAAAAGCGGCATTTGCGGTACTGGATCAGTTAGATCCTTAATGCCGTCTATTTTGGGTATGAGGTTAGCAAAGATTCCCGTATTCTGAGCACCCGTTCGCCCGGCCAACCCGGAAATTAGCCGAGCGCCATCGGTAGGACAAAACCGGCGTGAACCTTCGTCAAAACTTTCTTTACACTTTGGGCAGTACATTCAATACAAAAATGCGGACCGGTCAGGAACGTTGGGCCCGTGTCAATTTGCTCACGAGAGATTGATTTTCTTCATCCAGGGCTATCGCCTGCTTGTAGGACCTTTCGGCCGCCCGGGCATTGCCGACTTTCATATATCCATCGCCGACGCCCTCAAATTGCTGTGATAGGCCCCGTTTTTCGAGCGGCGAGACAAATTTTGTCGCCTGAAGCAAGACGTTCTCAGCCATTTCAAAATTTCCTTGACGGCTGTAAAGGGTTCCTAGCAAGCTGGTTGGTGTAAAGGCATTAGGGCTGACGTTTATGCTCGAGCGAAGGACGCTTTCGGCATCTTCGTATTTAGCCTGAGCTGTTAGGGCACGCCCGAGCAAGATTAAGGCGGTCGGGTTCTTTGGGTCACCGCCAATGGCAGTTCGCAAAAGATTTTCTGATTCAGCGTAGCGCTGCTCTGACTGCATCACATCCGCAACCAGCACCATGGTGGCTACATCTGTCGATCGCTGCACGGCATTTTTGTATGCAGCGGCCGATTCTTTGTCCTGTCCACGGCGTCGCAGAAGCCTGCCGAGATGGGCATAAGGCGGTGCAAAGGATGGACGAAGCTTGATCGCGCTCCGATAGGCATTCTCCGTCTCTTCGCCGATCAGTCCACGAAGTTCTAGGGCAACACCGAGCTGGTCAAAAGCAAGGGCGTTTGATGGAGCAAGTTGAATGGCCTGCCGAGCGGTTTTTTCTGCTTCTTCATAACGCTCGGAGAGATTTGGGGCGGCGATTGGCTGTGTCAGCACATAGCTCAACGCAATGTTCGCGACGGCATTGGCTGGGTCGATCTGCAATGCAGACCGGTAGGCTTGTTCGGCTTCTTCCCATTGCTGTTGGTCGCTGTACAAGTTGCCAATTCCGTAAGTTGCACGGGAATCCTTCGGTTTTAGCGTTCGTGCCCGTTTGTATGCAGCCTCGGCGGCGGCATAGTTGCGGTCGTCGCGATGGGCGTTGCCCTCTTCAATAAGAGCCTCGTACCCTGTGTTCAGGTCCTTGGTTGAGCGAGACGGTTCTGGTTTCGATTTTCCGACCGTTATCTCTACTTTTGAAGGCTTAGCGGTTCCAAATTCGGTAAACTTTGACTTTGCGGCGGTAGTTGATGGCTTTTTGGCAGGAACCGATTTCTTTGCCGAGTCAGGTTTTTTAGCCGGCGATTTTGTTTTGGAAGCCGTTGATTTTGTTTTCGACGCAGGCTTCTTTTCGGTCTTTGCCGGCGTCGATTTGGAAGGATTTGCTTTCGTCTTCTTATTTCCAAAAAGCTTGTTGCTGCTGCCAAGATCCTGGGCCGATACCGCGACCACCGGGACAATAGTGCATGCGATTACTATCAATAACGAGGTTTTAAGAGAGAGGTACTGCATTTAACACCTATAACAACTCAGTTTTCCTTGACCAATCGGAAACCCAGTTCCTTGTCCTGCATATCCGCCGGAACGAACGCGCGATATGTGGACGTGATCTTTACTTTCGTCGGGTCCAGGTCGGCTGAACCGCCCCTAATACTGATTCGTCCCTTCAACTCCGTCCGTTCTTTTTCCTTATCCACCGTTACCTTGCTCTCACTACCCGGATATCGGTAGTATTCGGTACTTGTCCATTCGAAAACATTGCCGATTAAATCGAGAACGCCCCAAACATTTGCACCTTGTGGTTTTGATCCGACGGCTTCCGGGTCGCCGTCTGCCCGTCCCATTACGGTATTGCCATCAACCCAGTCATCGCCCCACGGATATAGATTTTCTTTAGATCCGTTGCGAGCGACATATTCCCATTCCTGTTCAGTTGGCAGTCGATAGGTGCCGCCTTGGGTTTGGGATTGCCATTTTGCAAATGTCCTGGCGTCATCGAGTGACACAAATGTGACCGGCTTGCTTTCAGTGCCCTTTAGCGGGACGCCATTTATCCAGTGTTTCGGTGCGACATACCCTTTTGCGGTCACAAATTCCAGATATTGAGCATTTGTGATCTCGGTCTTTGAGATCGAAAAATTCGCTACCTTGACCTGATGCTCACCATATTCATATGGCTCGACGTTCCGTCCCATTGTGAAGGTGCCACCGGGAATCGAGATCATTTCCATCGCCGTTGCAACAACGGGCGTATTGGTTGCGAGGGGCGTAGGTGTGGCCGAAGCGTTGCCCGGGCCAACCTCAGTGCCGCCAAAAGCGCCCATCAGGTATGCGCCCCCAAATCCCGCAATTCCAATCAACAACAGAGCCAATAGGCCGCCAATTCCCAAAAGAAACGGACTGATAGATGATTTTTTCGCCTCAGGCTGCGTTTCCACCGCAACATCAAACCGGCTTGGCTCCCAATTCTGCTGAACAGTCTTGGCAAGTTCATCGGTGCTTTGCCTGCCCGTGACAATGGTTTCAAACTCACCTCCAACTGTGATTTCGGGCATTGGAATAGCGGTTCGCGAGTCGCCACTTGCGGCCCTTAAATCAGCAACCACCTCCTGCGGCTTGCCGTCACAAACGACATCGCCAAGCCAATCACGAAACCCATCATGGCTGACCCTCAGGTGATGATTTCCGCTTTGAATACCTTCGAGCAGCAGCGAACCATTGTCCAGAGTTTTCCCGACCGAGACGTTATCTACAAAAACACTCGATTTTGGCGGCCTGGATGTGATTTTCAGCGAGGAAACCGGCAACGACCGGCCAGCGGTTGAATGTATGAATTGGGCGGCCGGCAGTATTGCTGTCCGCAATTCTTCGACCATAGCCTCGACGGTGGAAGTTCGTTTTTCCGGGTCCTTTTGCAGGGCATGCAGGACGGCATTTTCGAGAGCGGGCGAGGCGACCAACCCGCCGGCACCGAGTGTCGGCGGAGGATCGGAGATATGCTTTTTCATGATCGCCGGAATCGACGATCCTTTAAAAGGCACATCGCCGGTCAGCATTTGATACAGCATTACCCCGAGCGAGTAAATATCCGAGCGTGAATCCGGGTCTTCGTCCGCCCATTGCTCCGGCGCCATGTAATATGGCGAACCCATGAGGCCCGTGGTCTGAGCCTGGATAAACGAGCCGAGCAACTCACCTGATTTTATCTTTGCCAAACCAAAATCCAGTATCTTGACTGCCTGCGACAAACTAGGCCTGTCGCTGCAGATCATAATATTCAAAGGCTTAAGATCACGGTGAACGATGCCCTGCTGATGGGCCGCGCCGACGCCGGCACAGACGGCTGAGATCAATTCGAAGGCTCGTTCGGGTGTCAGCGAACGTTCGCGGGCGAGGACGTCATGGAGCGATTCGCCCTCGACGTATTCCATGACCAGAAACGGCAGTGTGCCATCGATGACGCCATAGTCGGTGACGCTAACGACATTTTGGTGGCGAATTGCTGCCGCGGCCAAAGCCTCTTGTCGAAAACGCGTAACGAGTTGCGGGTCGTTGCCGACCAGGTCGGGCAGAATGACCTTGATTGCCAACTGGGTTTTCAAATATGCATGCCGGGCTTTGTAAACGATGCCCATTCCGCCCTGGCCGAGCCGGCATTCGATCTGGTATTTGCCCTCCAAAACTGGCTCACCGCTAATTGTATGCACCGTCGGCATCCCGTCGTTTGGACAGGTTACGACCACATCGGCGAAACAGTTTTTACAGAGCTGGCATTCCTTCATTAAGAGATTTTTTCTACGCGGTCCGTAATCTGCAGAGCAAGCGGAAATTGGATGCAGCGCAGATGGCAAAGGTAGCTATGATACCCATTTGATTTTAGTTTTTTTGCGGTTTTCGAGCAAGGAAGAATAAAGAATGGAAGGAAGTCGCCTATTCGCCGGGCACTTGTAGCCAAAAACTAATGGCGGTATTTCGAATCGGGATTTTGACGGACTGGCAAAGGATTAATCGCCTGATTATCGCTTTAACCCAACGCGGGTTAGCAGGTCGCGATAACGCGGATCGTCGCGGACGGAGGAAAATTGTGGGCTGACCATCAGGACTATGAGGGCACTGTGTTCGCGGTAGGCTCTTTCAAGCCACATAAAGGCGTCATCGGTTTGCCCAAGCAAGGCACAATAGGTAGCGAGAACGACTGGCGAAACCTGCTCGCCGCGTTTCGATTTCGTGAGCAGCTCGTTGTATTCGCTCCGACGAACCGCTTTGAAGCCGTCCTTTGCAGTTCGCCGCATTGCCCCGATCTTTTCTGGTGTTTTGCCTTGTAATTTTAGGATCGCCGCATATTCCTCAGTCGTTACCGCATCCTCACCGGCAAGTTCAAAGGCTATGAGCCGATTCTCGCGGGCCATTGTGAAATTTGGATCGGTGGAAAGAAGCTTTTCCCATTGGTACAGGGCCTCATCGGTACGGCCGGCCTCGAGCAGTATTGTCGCCTTGTCAGTGCTGATAACTAGATTGAGCGGATCGAGGTTTCCGGCGGTTTCAATTGACGCCAGGGCTTCGTCGTACCTGCCTTGCAGCATAGATCCGAAGGCCATGACATGATGGGCCCGCGCGTTGCGTGGGTTTAACTCAATTGCTCTTTGGAGTTCGTGGCGGCTTTCTGCCCATTTCCACTCCAGTGAATATGCACCCGCAAGAGCCGTGTGGGCTTCGGCGAGGTTGTCATCCAAAGCCACCGCCCGCAAACCGGTCTCTCTCGCTTTCGGCAGCACCTCGCCAGCGTCAAAGGGAACGTGCCAAATTCCTTGCACATAGCTTTCGGACAGCCCCGAATAGGCGAGAGCGTATGACGGATCCATCTGGATAGCCTTTTTGTAATGCTCGATGCTTTTCTTGATGCCTGCCGCCGTTCGCTTATTCCATTCAAAGCGGCCCTTGAGGTATTCCTGATAGGCTAAACCGTTCTTTGTCTTTTTATTGGGAATATCTTTGCAAATCTCTGTGCGAAGTTCGGCTGCGAGGTTACAGGCAATAACATCCTGAAGGTCAAAGGCCTCAGTGAGCGGCCGTTCAAAATCATTGCTCGTCCAGATAATGCTGCCATCGGCCGCATTGACGAGCCGTACGCGAATGGTGACGATCTCGCCGTTCTTTTGCACGCTGCCCTCGAGTAGGGAATCGACATTCAAGATACGGCCGAGGTCTCGCGGATCGGTTTCCTTATCCTTAAACGCAAACGTCGAGCTCCGCGATATCAC
>Ga0138256_10000818_pt1 | contig 33613 bp, 30 predicted proteins | sample KNB2016incub_MG_FD_105486 | JGI IMG/M metagenome (GOLD analysis project Ga0138256, IMG submission 105486) | Active sludge microbial communities from wastewater in Klosterneuburg, Austria - KNB2014incub_MG | ecosystem: Engineered > WWTP > Activated sludge > Unclassified | place: Austria... | reverse complement strand
TGAGGTACGCTACGGCGGTCGGCGCCGATTCCGTTGTGACGACGAGCAATAGTGTCGTCCTCGGACGTACCGTTGACAGCGTGCGGGTGCCTGGAAACTTACAGATCGACGGCACGTTGACCGCAAGTATTTTCAGCATTCCCGCATCAAACCTGACCGGTATAGTTCCCATTAATCGCGGTGGTACCGGTATTGCCTCGTCAGGTGCAAGCGGCAATTTCCTTCGCAGTAACGGCAGTATATGGGAAAGCTCGGCATTGACATCGACCGATCTTCCGGGCGGCAGCAGCTTTTACATTCAAAATGGGGTCGGGATCCAATCATCGAGCAATTTTAATATTAGCGGCACGGGAACCGTTGGCGGAGCTTTCTCGGCCAACTCGGTCAATTCAGTAGCTCAATACAATATTGGCGGACAGCGAATACTTTCTAACCCGGGAACAGCCAACACCTTTCTGGGCGTTGGTACGGCGACTACCGGCAACGATAATACTTTCCTGGGTTTCGGTGCCGGAGCCGCGAATACGACCGGGTCTTCAAATACCATTATTGGTTCCGGTACCAATCTTGGTGTAAACAACCTGACCTTCGCTACCGCACTCGGAGCAGGAGCAACGGTAAGCAACAGTAATTCGGTCGTACTTGGACGATCGGCCGACACGGTCCGCATTCCGGGCAATATTGTGATAAACGGAAGCGTAACGGCTCCGTCACTTAGTGTTTCAGCCACTAATATTACAGGTATCCTTGGGGCATCAAGCGGCGGTACCGGAATCGGCGTTCCGGGAACGGCAGGCAACTTTTTACGAAGCACCGGTTCGGGCTGGCAGAGTCAGGGGCTTTCCTCCTCAGACATTCCGTCTGGAAGCACTAACTACATTCAGAACGGCGGGACCGTTCAATCCGGTGCGAGTTTCAATATCGGCGGCAACGGGACGATAGGCGGCAGTTTGACAGTCGGCGGATCGATCAGCGGTTCCTTCACCGTTCCGGCATCAAACATTACCGGGATCCTCGCCCCGCTTAGCGGCGGGACCGGCTTGAACGGCCCGGGCCTAAACGGAACTTTCCTTAGAAGTAACGGCTCGATCTGGACATCGGTCGCCCTAACCTCATCGGATATTCCAAACTTGGGAGCAAACTACATTCAAAATGGTTCCGGTCTTCAGAGCAGTGCCAACTTCAACATTGGGGGCAACGGTGCTATCGCTGGCAATCTTAATGTCGGTGGAACAATAACCGGCACCATTTCGGTACCAGCGACAAACATAACCGGTGTACTTGGCTTCTCTAATGGAGGTACCGGCCTGAGCAGCGTTGGATCGAACGGCCACTTTCTCAGGAGCAATGGTTCAGCCTGGACAACCGGGGCACTGCTGGCATCGGATATTCCGGCGGGAAGTACTAGTTATATTCAAAATGGTTCCGCAGCGCAATCTGGAGCTAATTTCAACATTGGCGGCAACGGTACTGTCGGCGGCAACCTGGTCGTCGGCGGATCGATCACGGGTTCCTTTTTTGTTCCCGCGGCGAATATAACAGGAGTACTCGGAACATCGAATGGCGGAACCGGCATCAACACCGTAGGCTCGAACGGACATTTTCTAAGGAGCAATGGAACAACCTGGACGACGGGTGTTTTGACAGCCTCGGACATCCCGAATCTCGGCACAAATTACATCCAAAATGGATCGGGCCTCCAGTCTAGTGCAAATTTCAATATTGGCGGAAATGGGGCAATTGCCGGCAACCTTACGGTTGGCGGCACTATTACAGGTTCAATTAGCGTCCCGGCATCAAATGTGACAGGGACACTGGCCCCCATTAATGGCGGAACGGGAATCAGCGTTCCAGGGGCGTCCGGAAACTTCCTGAGAAGTGACGGCTCGACCTGGCAGAGTCAGGGCCTTGCCGCATCCGATATTCCAACCGGCAGTACAAATTACATCCAAAATGGGACCGGAGCACAATCCGGCGCGAGTTTCAATGTTGCCGGCAGCGGTGCGGTAGGAACAAATCTAACTGTTGGCGGAAACCTTACTGTCGGCGGTACGCTCAGCGGCGGCTTTACGGTTCCCGCAGCAAATATTTTGGGGACGATACCGGTGGGAAGCGGCGGTACCGGCGTAACGGCATCGGGCACCGCGGGAAATGTACTCAGAAGTAACGGTTCGACTTGGACCGCAGCACCGTTGCTCGCTTCGGATATTCCAAGCCTTGGCGGCGCATATATCCAAAATTCGGTCAGTCCGCAAAGTTCAAGCAGCTTCAACATATCTGGCAACGGCGTGGTTGGCGGAACCTTAAGTGCCGGGACCGTCAATTCGTCCGGTCAATATCAAATTAATGGCGTAAGGGCTTTTGCGAATAATCCAAGCGATAGTGTTTTCGTGGGTGAAGGGACTGGCATTTCCGGCAGTTCGAATTCCTTCTTTGGTAAGGGAGCCGGAAGCAGCGTCTCGACCGGCAGTTCAAATACGATGGTCGGAGCCAACTCAAATGCCGGAGGCGGGGCATTGACCAATGCTACGGCGATAGGTGCAAATGCAATGGTAAGCCAAAGCGATTCTGTCGTACTTGGCGGCATCACCGGAGTTAACGGCGGAAGCGACACGCGTGTAGGCATAGGCACTTCGGCACCAAAGGCAAAACTTGAGGTAGCGGGCGGCAACCTCCTGATCGGGTCGCCCGGCCAGGGTATCGTACTTAAATCGCCAAACGGAACAAAATGCACGCTCCTGACCATAGACAACAGTGGGATACCGGTCTGGACCGTCCTGCCGACGTGCCCGTAAACTTAGGCTATCAGCCATGTATTTTTGCTCAGAACGGATCTGTTTGATTGTATATTGATGTTAAAGAGCATTATTTTCATCCTTATCCTTACGGTCGCAACGCTTGCCCAATCAGGCGGACAGTTTGAGATCACAAGGTCGGTCGTCTCGAATGGCGGCGGACGGAGTACGGGCGGGGATTTCGCTCTTAACGGTACTGTCGGCCAGTCCGTTACCGGAAATTCAACCGGAACAGGCTTTGAATTGAACAGCGGGTTTTGGCGTGGCGGATCCAACACCATCAACCGCACTCCATTCGATTATGACGGCGACGGCATGTCCGACCTTTCTGTCCGGCGGCCTTCAAATGGGCTTTGGTATCTTCTGAGAGGAACGGCAGGCTACACGGTCATGGAATTTGGCGTAGCAACCGACCGCCTGACGCCGGCCGATTATGATGGAGACGGAAAAACTGACGTTTCGGTCTTTCGCCCCTCGAATGGTACCTGGTATTGGTATAACTCGGGCAGTCAAACCTTTCAGGCAGCGGGTTGGGGCGACGTTGGCGATATTCCCGTGCCTGCCGACCATGACGGCGATCATAGGGCCGACCTGGTAGTTTATAGGCCCTCGACAGGAGTTTGGTATCGGCTGCTGAGTGCAGGCAATTCTATCTCAAACGTTACCTTCGGTGTTTCAACCGACAAACCGGTGATCGGAGATTTTGACGGCGACGGCAATTATGACATTGCGGTCTATCGGCCTTCTGAAAGCAATTGGTATATTTTGAAATCCGGCGTTGGCTTCTTTATCCAAACCTGGGGCCAGGCGGGCGACATTCCTGCACCGGCGGATTTTGACGGCGACGGGTTGACCGACCTTGCTGTTTTCAGGCCCTCGACCGGCCAATGGTTTCGGGCAATGTCCAGCAGCGGCTTTAGCGTAGCGAATTGGGGCCAGTCGGGCGATCTTCCAATTCCGGCGGATTACGACGGCGACGGAATGGCCGATATCGGTGTGTTCAGGCCGTCGAACGGTACGTGGTATCTGATCAAATCAACGACCGGAATTCTTATCTATCCATACGGAACGGCAGAAGATATCCCGACTCAAGCCTCCTTCATCCTTTAAGACGAATTTGGCTTGGTCGCGGCAAACGCTTGCGAACGAAAGGTCAAGGCTGTGCAATCCTTGACTTTTCGTCATCATCAATTGCGGGTTTAGTCGATCGACTTCACTGCTGCAATTCTGACCACGACCATTGTCATGTCGTCGTGCTGCTTCGCACCATTAGCAAACAGGTCAGCTTCACGGACAACCTGTTTAATGACACTTTCGGCCGGGATGTTCATCAATCTCTTTAACTCCTCCAATAGAGCATCTTCACCCCACTCTTCTTCGTTTGGATTCATCGCCTCCGATATGCCGTCAGTAAAGCCGACCAACACGTCTCCCGGTTTCAAATCGACCTCTCCCATCTCATATCGGGCGAGTAACGACGGCAGCATGCCTACTACGGGCCCGCCGAGATCAAGTTTTATCACTTCGATCTCATTGCCCGCCGGGCGAAGTAGAAACGGCGGATTGTGGCCGGCGTTGACGTAGGTCAGCTTTAGGGTTTTCGGATCGTATTGAGCGTAAAAGAACGTAGCGTATCGGTTTGTGGTCGAGGCTTCGTAAACCAGAGTATTGACATGGCCCATAAGGCCGGCGAGGTCGTCGCCGGCATGAAGAGCCTGGCCGCGCAAACTTGCTTGCAGGCTGGCCATCATCAAGGCGGCCCCGATTCCCTTTCCCGAAACGTCGCCGATCGCAATGCCGAACTTTCCGTCGGGCAATTCAAGAAAATCGTAATAATCGCCGCCGACGCCTAATGCCGGACGACACGCGCCAAAATATTCCAGGCCTTCGATCTTCGGCAGTTCCTGCGGAAACAAACGCTCCTGCACCTCGCGGGCAATGTCGAGTTCAGCGTTGAGGCGTTCTTTTTGTGCCGCTTCCCTCGCAACCGCTTCGGTCAGACGCGAGTTTTCCAAAGCAAAACCGGTCTGCGTCGCAACCGACCTCAGCAGTCGAATATCGCTGGTCGTATAAGGTTCTTCCGAGCGCTTTGGGCTAAGGCTGATAATGCCGGAGAGGCCGTCCTTCGCGGCGACCGGCAGCAGGACCTGCGAGTTCAGTTCACGAAGCTGCTCGCGCTCGTCAAGCGAGACCGTAGGCACAGATGTGACCTCGGTCATGTCGTCGTATAAAACGATATATCGATTGCCGGAGAGCTTTTTGATCGCTTTCGAGTCAGCAGCCAGCGAAACCATCGGCTGCGTATCAAATCCAAGTGAATAGGCCGGAACAAAGTTCGCTCCATTTTTCAGAAGCAACGCGACTTGCGGAACATGCAGCGATTCGCTGATCTTCCCCGCCACCGTTTCAAGCAGCGGTTTGGTCTCGACCATCGTCCGCACGTCCTCGCTCAATTCTGAAAGGATCTGCTCTGCATTATATGCCTCGCGGAAAAACCGCCGGTCGATCCAAAGCCGCAATGGCCTGGCGACCATATCGACAAGCGGCACAAGCGCGACACCGCCGACAATGAATGCGATCTGTGTGGCGATGCTTGCTCCATAATTATTGATCGACCACCAAACAAGGATCCCAATACCGAACAGCAAAAGCATTTGGATAATACGCACTCCGCCTTGGGCAAGTGCATACTGCATTCCCTGCCGAAGAACCACGCGAACGTCCATTGCTCTGTAAACAACGATCACGTATGCCATAGTAAGCGGAAAAAGCAGCATCATGATCAATGCGATGAGTGCGATCCAAAACGGAACGATCTCGGTAAAGTTACCTCTTGCACCGGAAACAACGCGGTAGATCACGATCAAAAAAGACGGCGTGATCGCCAGCGACGTGCCGTAAAGCATCACTTTAAGACGGCGGCGGGCATCAGGATTCTTCGTCGTTCCGGATTTGTATCCGAGCGCGGCAAAAAACATCCCGATCGCGATCATGTTCACTAACCATGCAAACTTTCCATAAAATGCCGGTACCGGCCCCAAATAGGTAAAAAGATTTATCCCGGTCGTTGATAAAAGAATGCTGAATAGTGTCAGTACGATCTGAAATCCAAGGGGAACTATGAAAAACCATTTCAACCAAGGCACTTTCTCGTCCCAAACCCACCGTTCAGGAAAATAAATGCCGAACAGCAGCATGGCCAGGGCCCACGAGGAAAAGAAGATCCGCTGAAAGATCCCAAGCAGTGTTGCAACGTTCCAATAGATTTCAAAGCTTAATGAACTCAGGCCGAGAAGGACAAATAAAAGTATCCACGCCAAAACATCGCGCGGCCTTGCAAAAAGCACCCAAAACCCAAGCAGGATGCACAAGGTCGGCAATGCGTACGCAAAAATAAAATTGACAACCGCCGCCGCGTAAAAACCAACGTCGCGTGAAACCGCTACGGGAACAATTACCGCGTCGAAGGTTTCCCTTCCGCCTTCCGAATCTGTTCGCGACATCGAAAAGACAGCTTGTTCGCCGGCATTTAAATTCTCAAATGCCGCTTCAAATGCCGCTTCGTCACTGATAGGGTTACCGTTTATCGCATCGATTCGGTCGCCGTCCTTGATCCCGGCGTCGGCAGCCTCAGGTTTGATCGAGAAAGCCCGCCCGTTCATATACGCGAACGGGATCTTCACATCGCGCGAAAAGCGTGCCTGAACCCTCGGCAGATTCGAGTAATGCTGTACCAAAGCCGCAAGCGAGAAGGCGAACAGCAGCAGAACGGGAATGTAGATCAGCGATCTTTTTGACATTTACGTCGTTTAGCCGCGGAACATTACGGCTTCTTGCCTTCGTTCCACGTTGGAACAAAATCGGAATTTACAAGCCACTTGATCGGCTCGACCATTGCGTTTATCGAACGCGTCATGTGTGCAAAATCGATCGTGCTCGGTTCGTCGCTTGCCTTGTGATAATCGGTGTGCAGGCCAAAGCTGGAAACCGTGTGTGCAATTATACCCTGGCGTGCAAGCGTATAATTATCGGACCGCTGGAAGAAATTCTGATCAGGATGCGGGTCCTGGACTAGCTTTGCTCCGCGCTTTGCGAGTTCCGGGCCGAGGTTTGAGCGCTCGTAACCGGTAAGCCACAATTCCTCCGGTTTTACTTTCGCATCCGGCCGGCCGATCATCTCGAACTCGAGGTTCGCCACCAACTTGTCCTTTGGAAACGGCAAATTGTTGACGAAATAATTCGCCCCAAACCCGCCCGCTTCTTCGCTTCCGAAACAGACAAAATAAACGGTGCGTTTCGGCGCCGCGCCGCTCGCCAATGCACGGGCGAGCTCGAGCACCGCGACCGTTCCCGATGCATCGTCGTCGGCTCCATTAAAGATCTTGTCATCACCCGAAGCGGTCGGCCTGACGCCGAGATGATCGAGATGCGAACTTATCAAAATGACCTGCGAAGAAAGCGTCGGGTCGGTGCCGGCGATCTTTCCGATCGCATTCCAGGTGTAAGTCGGCGGTGCTGCCGCAAAAGTCCCTTTAAGTGTAATGTTCGCTCCCTCAGCGATCTTGGACAACTCTTCGCCGGCCTGGGTCGAGGCCGCGAGCAGCGTCCCGAATCTTCCCAATGTTGCTTTCCGGCCGGCAACTTCCGCCCAATTCGCACGGATCTCGTTCGTCTCCAGCATTATCACCGCCGCCGCTCCATCGCGGCTCATTTGTCGGACCGCTCCCTGGATCGCCTCGAATTTTGTATCGGCCGGAAGCGACAAGATCACGACCGCACCTTTCTTTGCCGCATCACCCGGTTTTGCATGCTGGACCGGGCCGGTAATCTCTTTTCCGGCGATCGAAAAGGCAATGAGGCCATCACCCAATTTGATCGAAGTGCCGTCGATCGCAAGTCCTGTCAACGTCTCGCGAACCGGGGCCTGGACTGTTTGGACGTATGTCGGCTTTCCGTCATATCCGATCTCGCCGGCCGGATCGAGTCCGAATTGCATAAATTGCGAACCGACATATTCCGCGGCTATCCGCTCAAACTGCGTTCCGCTCCCGCGTCCCTGCATTGCGTTGCCGGCCAGAAAATTCATCTCCGCCCTGACATTGCGTTCGCTGACAGCCGCCTTCGCCGGCGCCTGTGCAAAGGCATGGATTCCGCCCGACATTAGGGCCGCGGTGATGAAAAGCCGAAAAAGATTGAGATTGATCGATCGTCGAAGCTTATGTTTCATGTTTAAGGTGTGATAAATAAATTGATCGTTCGGAATTTGGTTCGTGCCTGTTTCGTGCAATTTCGTGGTGAATGGTTTTAAGATCTTAACCACAAAATATCACGAAACGAACACGAAAACGGAATTGCATTTAATTCGTGTTCTTTCGTGCCATTTCGTGGTTACGGGTATAATTTCAATTCGCCAAACCGCTGTAATACCGCCATTTTGGTGCCTGGTCGCGCGACAATTTTTGTTTCGTCAAGATCGCCCGGACCATTTCGACCGGGATGCCGCCTTCCTTTAATATTGCGTCGTGAAAATTGCGGTCGGTCATTTTCTTTGAATCGACAAGGTCGTGATGCAGCGAATAGAACTGCAGTCCGCCCATCATGTATGCCATCTGGTAGAGCGGCCCGTAATCGCCGGCAAACGACCGCCGCACCTCTGCCAATGCATTTTCACGTTCATGCCCGACCTTATTTACGAGCAGATCGACGCATTGTTCCGGTGTCCATTCGCCAAGATGAAAATTCAGCGAGAAAATGATGCGGGCCGCGCGATGCGAACGCCAAAACAGAGCACCGATCTTGTCTTCCGGTGTTTTCACAAATCCGCGGTCCCAAAGAAGAAATTCCCAATACAAGGCCCAGCCTTCGGTCCAAAACGGCGTGCTAAACATCCGCCGATACGGCCGGTAGCGCGATGTCATAAAGCCCTGCAAGTGGTGGCCGGGGATCAATTCGTGATGCGTCACGGCGCGTGCAAAATGCGGATTATTGCCGCGAAGCGACATCATCTTTTGCTCCTGCGTCATGCCGTCGGTCGGATATGCGACAAGGATCGTTTCGCCTCCAAGAAAGAACGGCGCGACAAGCTGCCGCTCCGGCGACATCATCTCCATCCGCCAGGTTTCTTCGGCCGCTTTCGGCACGGTTACGAGGTCGTTCTTCTTTACATAATCGATCGCTTCGCGTGCAAAATCGCGGATCAGTTCCGGCTGTTTGCCCGGCTCGACATACTTTTGCTTCACCGCCTCGATGGCCTTCATGTAATCGTCGCCAAAGCCCATTTCGCTCGATGCTTTTTTAAATTCGGCAATGCACCATTCGAATTCCTTGTTAGCGATCTGTACCAATTCCTCGGGCGTATAAGGGATCATCTCGAACTTTAATTCTTCGATCAAAGCTTCCCTGCCGATCGGGTCGCCGATGATCGTTGTCCGGTCATCCGCCGAAATGCCGACCAGCTTTGTCGTCACGTATGCCGTATATTTATTCAGCGCGTCGTCCGCCGCCTCATACGGTTTTTTGTTCCACCATGTGAACATCGGGTCGTAGAGATTATGAAAGCTGTACCACCCGCGAAGCGTCTGCCTCAAAGCCGCAAGCGTCCGCGCCGCACGGTTAGCGACCGTTCGCTTCGGCTTCGCGATCTTGCCGCCGTCGATCGCCTTCTGCGTCTCGACGATCTGCTTTGCCAACCCGTCCAGCAACGCCGCCGTCTTTGCCGGATCGATCGACTCCAACCGCCGCCGCTGGTCCTCAAGATCGCTTATCGTCCGCGCAAACGGCATCAACGCCGCCATCTCCTCAAACTGTGCCTTTTCGCGATCCAGTTCCCGCGTCTCACGCCGCAAATGGTTCGCAAACAACAGATAATCGACCTGCTCGTCATTGTTCAGCGAATCAAAATTCAACCGCTCAAGCGACGACATATATTCGCCATACAACTGCCGAAACCGCTCCGCCCGGTTCGGCGAAGTCTGTGCCGAATAAAGCCGATTAAACGCCCCAACATCCGCCCCAAACCGCTCGATCATTCCTCTTAGCATTGATGGTTGCTCGGAGTATTGGACGGGCGAGCTCTGGGCAACTACTCGACCAAAAGCAACAGTTAAGAGACAGATGCACAAAAAAAAGATACTAAACGTCTTCATATTGTAGAATGGTTAATGGGCTCGATTGAATTTACGAGCAAGCTCCCTGATCGGCCGGACAATTCAAACCAACCACAAAATCTGAACTTGATCGCAAGGAAAATTTAGTCCATTTCGGTCTCAAAAACAAACTCTACCGGCCAACAGGCCGCGCGTTTCATGAATCTGTCACGCAATGCATACCCACATCACTGAATCAGTCAGATCCAATGGCCCCGATCGGAACATGTTGCGTTTCGAGATTCGAATTACTGCAGCAGCTTGGTTTGGTTTTGCTGCCGTGATCCCGATTTTGTTCGCCTCGCTTATATTTGGTTCTGACTTCTTATTGACGTTCCTAACACCAATTCTGTTGGCGGGCCTGTTCGGCTTTAATTTTGGGTCAAAGATTCTTGATCCACTTGTAGCTCGAACCGCAATTTCTGCAAGTATCCGCGGAGCCATAGTATCCCTGCTGGCATTTCTTATCTACTTGTCGATGGTCTCTATGATCTTCTACGGCAACGCGAGGTATGGTAGCGGTTCTATAATTGCCTTTGTCTTTACGTTTGGTCTCGTTATAGTTGGATGGCTTGTACTGTTGGTCGGGAGCCTTGCAGGATATACGCTCTTTCGGCTTTCGCTTGGTGAACAATTTCAAATCTGGTTAACCGAGGAACCGCGCGTCACAAAGTCGCGTTCACGCCTAATGACATTCTCGTCATTGATTGTTTTCGTTTCGCTCTCTATCGTACCCATTACAGTCAATATGGTCGGCCTGGCGAAAGAACGGAGGAGAATTGACCTTGCCGACGAAATTCGAAATATGGCCGGTCGTGGTGAGACCGAAAAATTACGGGCAATTCTCTCAATAGAAGGAACTGATCCGGATTTCGAAGATATTCCGGGCAGTCCGATTATTATTTTAGCGTCGGGCGGCTCGGGCCCGGGGCATGAGGAAACGGTTCGAATGTTGCTCGAAAATGGTGCTGACCCAAATCGGATTGTTCCCTATACGTTGTCTGCCCTGGCCTTCGCTTCTGGTCGTAACGATGTCGGGATGATGCGAGTCCTTCTTGATGGCGGGGCCAATGTAAACCTGCCATCAGGCACAGATTCGATCACCCCGTTAATGTATGCGGCCCCGAGAAACAATACAGAAGCTATCAAGCTTCTACTTGAAAGCGGCGCCTCGGTAAATATTCGCGACCGAAACGGCAAGACGGCACTTGCTCACTTGTTGGAGCACAGGAAACAGAACGACCATTTCAACCCCGACGGGACCCAACAGTTCCCTGATCTTATGCGCCAGTGCGATGCAACAGCCTCGTTACTAGAATCGCACGGAGCGATAGATTGAGAAATTCAAGCCACTCAATAACCATCTGTCGATAAGGTATTCACACAGCAACAATGAAATACGTATCGGAATCTTCATGGTGGCGGGTATCCGTTGACGTGCTGAATCGTCAATTTCGGGGCTACCTGAATTGCGGGAGGTGATCGAGATCGTTCGATCTATTCAAAATCCACTCGATCATAGAGGTAAGCCTGGGATATGTGACAGTTGATCGAGGCAATATCGAAGGTCGATTCCAACCCGATATATTCCCGCAGCAGCCATTCGCCGTTTTCCAGGCGGAGATAATGTTCGACTCGCGGCTCTTTTTGGGAAATAAGGATGTAATCTGTAAGGGAAGGATTAAAATTCCGGTATCGCGCAAACTTTACGCCGCGGTCAAATTCTTCGGTTGAGTCGGACAAAACTTCGAGAACGACTTTTGGGTTCAAGACTATGTCCTTTTTGTCGTCGTGATATTCCGGTTCGCCGCAGATAACAACCATGTCCGGGTATGAGATCATTCCCTTGCCGAAATGTTCCGCCAAAGCACCGCTTCGCACTTTTGTGTCTTTTGTCCGCGCCCGGCAGTCAGTACCTTTAAGTTGGCTTTGCAACATCCCGGCCAGGTTCATCGAAATATCTGCATGGGCTCCGCTTTCGCCGGCCATGGCGTAGATTTCCCCATCTATGAACTCACTCCGTTCTTCGGCCTGACGCTCCCATGCGAGGTATTGCTCGATGGTGTAATACGGTTTTGATTTTACGTTTGCGATTGCCATCGCATTCTGCCTTCTAAGTACCAGGTCACGCAAATATCGCTACTCGAACGAATCGTTCGGTCGCAAGCTTCATTCGGTTGCGCTTGAGTTTGTCAATCTCGCGCAAGGTTGCGGCGGTCAGGTAACTCTCGCCGCATGTGGGGCAGGAAATTACCGGCACATTCTCGATCACGAGAAGATTGGCTCCCTTCCCATAGCTTTTCGTTACATGAATCAACCGTGCACCCGGTTTGCCGCAAACATCACATAGCATTTCTTCAATTTTCGTACTCATTTTTCTCTAAATAGACCGTAATAATTACCAACTTTCCGGTTTGAGACAATTTTGCCACAATAGCGATGTTCGCGTCATCAAATGTTTTACCGCTTAAGAGATATTTGAAATCAATTGATTCAACATCACGTTGTCGTTCAACGATGTTACCGTTCAAAATAGCTTCTTCAATGTCGAGAATCGAAAGGCCGTCATTCTCCATCTCCTCCTCGGCATGGATCGTCATTACATAATCCAATGAACGAACCTTTGCCCTCATTCTATCGCGGATTCGTTCGTACATGGATCAGATCTGATGTAGAAAACTCTCGCCTTCACTGAGCGATATTCCAAAATTCTCCGCAATTGTTTGTCCAATATCGGCAAGTGAACCGCGTGTGCCGAGATCGATGCCGGGTTTGGATGATGTTCCGTAAACCAGCAGCGGCGCGTATTCGCGCGTGTGGTCGCTGCCGGGGGCTGTTGGGTCGTTGCCGTGGTCGGCGGTCAGTATAAGAAGGTCGTCGTCGCGCATGGCGGCGAATATTTCGGGTAAGCGGGCGTCAAAATGTTCCAACGCCCGCGCATAGCCTTCGGTGTCGCGGCGGTGGCCGTAGAGCATGTCGAAATCGACAAGATTGCTAAAGATAAGGCCGCGAGATCCGGCGTTTAGGGCATTGATCGTTTGATCGATCGACTGGTCGTTGTTCTTCGCGGATAGATCCGCGGTGACGCCGACCGAATCGTAGATCGAAGCTATTTTGCCGACGCAGATAACAGCGAGGCCGTCGTCTTTCAGCAGCGGCAAAAGATTAGGCGGCGGCGGAACGGCGTAGTCATGCCTGTTCTCGGTGCGTTTAAAATCTGCGGCGTTCGAGCCGAGAAACGGTCGCGCAATTACCCGACCGACGCGGTCTTCGCCATCCAAAATGCGCCGAGCAGTTTCGCAGATCTCGTAAAGCCGTTCAACAGGGATCACTTCTTCATGCGCCGCGATCTGGAACACGGAATCGGCTGATGTATAAACTATCGGCTTGCCGGTTCTTACGTGTTCTTCGCCAAGCTGCTTGATTATCTCGGTCCCGCTCGCCGGAATATTTCCAAGCACACCGGGAACCGCCGCTTCTTCGACAAATTCGTCAATGATCCGAGGCGGAAAGCCGTTCGGATAGGTCGGAAAAGCCTTTTCCAGCACGATCCCTGCCATTTCCCAATGCCCGGTCGTCGTGTCCTTTCCGTTCGACTTCAAAGTACATTTTCCAAACGAGCCGATCGGTTTTTCAACCGCCGGAACACCCGCCAACGGCCTAATATTGCCAAGCCCAAGTTTCCGCAAATTCGGCAGATCGACCTGCCGCGACTCCATTATGTGCCCAAGCGTGTCCGCTCCCGCATCACCCCAATCGGCCGCGTCAGGCATTTCACCAATGCCCGCTGAATCTAACACTATCAAACAAATGCGATTCAATTTTGTTGTCATACACTTTTCATAATAATACAATACCAGAGGGAAGGAAGAGTTTATGAGTACTTTGCACTCGAGAATAGAGCCAGGCAATAAAATAGTTTTGCCCAACAAAATTCTGCAGGAACTTGCCCTTAAGGAAGGACACAATGTTGAGTTCCGAGTCGAAGAAGGATCTGTCCGTATCTTGCCGACTGTCCATGAACGCGTTCGCCGCGTCCAGGAGAGAATGAAAAGGTACATTCGGCCAGGACACTCAGTTGTCGAAGAGTTCATCGCGGACCGACGGGCGGAAGCCGAAAAAGAATGATCTCATACATTCTAGACGTATCCGCAATCCTTGCGCTACTTTTCTCAGAACCCGGTCGAGATCGGGTGGAGGAGGTTCTTGAACAATCAGCCGTCAGTCGGATCAACGTTACAGAGGTCCTAACTAAACTGATCGAACGCGGTGCATCGGTGAGCGAAGCGAAAGAAAACTTCGATGAACTTCGAATACCTGTCATCGAGTTCGACTCTCCGCAGTCTGAAAAGTGCGCCGAATTACGTACACATACGAAACACCTTGGGCTTTCCCTAGGTGACCGTGCGTGCCTGGCACTGACGGTTATTGAAGGAGCTACCGCGGTAACAGCCGATAAAGTTTGGAAGACCCTTCAATTTTGCAAGATCGAAGCGATTCGCTAATTGCCCCGTGCCGTATATCCTTCTCTGGCCCTGACCTGAGTCCCGGCCGGCAAGCCCTTTACATCGACCTTTATCTGCCGATAGGTCCCATCGCGTTTTTCGTTGGATGAATAATACCCGAGACTGTACTTGGTCCCGATCTCATCGGCGACGCTTTTGAATGCTACTCTTGCATCACTTAGATCATCTACAGGAAATACCCTGCCGCCCGACCTTTTGGCAAGTGAATTCATTTCATCGCTTGCGAGTTCATAGAGTTTTTTGCTGATGGCAAGCCGTTCAAAATCTCCTAGCTGGCAGAAATCGCTCGTCGTTTCCAGTTTTGACCCGGCCGCGATCTTTCGATAATACCGCCGAATTTGCGCCGCCGAGAAACGGATCGCGATCTGACAGTCGCCAAGAAGGTTCTGTTCAAAAAAATCGCGTGTATTTACCTTGATGAAATAACAGATGATACCCGATCCTTCCAATAGCTCCTGTGCTTCTGAATAATCAGCGGCACTTGTCGAATCGACTCCGTCAGTCAATGCCACCAGCGCCCGACGTCCGCGAAATTCGGGCTTAGCCGGCCCGCCAAAGATCTTTTCAGCAACTTCGATCAAACTGTCGTAATACGGAGTTCCGTTGCTCGTGCTTACCCGGTCGAGCGAGGACGAAAGTGCTGCCCGGTCGTCTGTCAAATTTGATAAGATCTCACCCGTCGGGACCGAGCGCCGCCCCTCGGTATCGGTCCGAAATGCGACGATAGCAACTTTGTCGCCGGGTCGGAGCGAGGTTATAAAATTCTGGGCCGCTCGCCTTATTAGCTGAAGCTCTGAACGGGCCGAACCTGATGTGTCCAGCAGCAAAGCAACTTCAAAGGGCGCGGATGATGCTCCGAAATCCGTTATCTGCTGGGGCTTTCCGTCCTCATAGACCGAAAAACTTCCCTGCTTCAAATTCAGTAGCGGCTTTCCGGCCCTGTCAGTAACGACGACCGGGACCTCGACAAGCTCGGTATCCACGCGGATCACTTCTTCATCCGCGGCTTTGGCGGGCTTTTTGTCCTGGGCTCCAGCTTCGGCAAATGCGAAAAGCATCAAGAGCAGGCACCACATTGCTCGGTTTCGCAGCATTCTCATCCCTCATCAAGTAAATTCAACAAAATTCTATCAGATTCAGCCACGCCCTTGAAGTCTTATCTCATTGACGTCGCCCTGTTCGAATGATTAGGCCGGGTCAAATAACTGAACCCGAAACAATTAACTTTCGCCGCCGGCTGATTTCGTGTTAAGATTCGGCAATTCGAATATTTGCAGATCCGCCCAAGCGGCAGGTCAAATTTTCCGTATTTAGGATGACTCTCGGATGGACATCGTCTGTCCGTGAAAAAGGAGGATGGAATGCGTAGAACCGTTTTTTTCTTTACCCTGCTGATGGGCATTGTCGGCCTATTTTCGGCAGCCGCCCACGGTCAGGTGATCAATGAACTTGCCGTTAATCCCGGTGCTGATGACGGCCCGTGTGAATATATTGAACTTCGCGGAACACCAAATTCAATAATTCAGGACGTTTATTTCGTAGCGATAGAGGGCGACGCGATTCCGTCTGGCACGGCAGACGTCGTCGTGACCTTTGGCAATCCGGGCCCAGCGTTTCCGTCAAACGGGATCATCGTTATCACCGGCACCCAGCCATGCGGGGCCCGCACTTACCCGGCGGAAAGTCTTCGTTTTCAGGCAGCTTTTCTGGACAGTACAACAGGCGGCATCGAAAACGGTACAAACTCATATCTGCTTATCAGTTCACCGACGGCAATAACGGTGGGAACTGACTATGATGCCGACAACAATGGAACCCTTGAACTTCTGCCTAACGGGGCCGTGATCCTCGATTCAGTCGCATGGACCGATGGCGGGTCCAGCGATATTATGTACGGAAGTGTATTCCTTTCAGCTTTTGGCGGAACGATCGGGGCCGTGACCAGGTCGGCGACGGACTTAACACCGAACTCGTCAAACGTATGGTATGGCGGTGCCTTGACCGGCACTCTCGATTCAACCGTTTATAATTCAGGCACTCGGACCGCCGGATTTCCTGCAAACGGTGCCCTTTCACCCGGTGCTCCAAATATTGACGGCCCGATCAACGATGCTCAAATGGACATCGATGGCGATGGACTGTCAGATTACGTTGTGGTCCGGCCCGCCGGCGGAGCCGGTTCGCAGCTCACTTGGTTCAATTCGACAAATGCCGTCGGGCCGTCGGCGTCCAGGGAATGGGGCGTAAGCGGCGACCAGATTATTGCCGCCGATTTTGACGGCGACGGAAAGGATGATGAGGCGGTTTGGCGCGGCACGAACGCAACGTTTTACATAATCTTGAGCGGGTCGCTAACAATGCGCGTGGACACCTTTGGCCAACCCGGCGATAATCCGCGGGTGGTCGCCGACTACAATGGCGATCTCCGTGACGATGTTGCCGTTTACCGCCCGGGAACACAGGGCGTTTGGTACTACAAAACTTCGCAGTCCGCATTGTTCACAGCAGTGGAATGGGGCCAGGCCGGTGATGTGCCGGTTCCCGGAGATTATGACGGAGACGGAAAATCCGACTTTGTGACCAAACGGGCCGAGGGTGCAAACGCAAGGTTCTATAAACGGATGACCGCACCATTCCTTTCTGGCGGAACGCAAACAAGCGAGCTGTTCGGTCTTGCGGCCGACACGGCCGTACCGGGTGACTATGACGGCGACGGCAAAACCGATATCGCCGTTGTGAGGCTGGTTAGCGGCTTCCTTACTTGGGACTTTGAACCAAGCGGTACCGCCGGCAGTTCGGTTGTTTCCGATACGTGGGGTGTTCCCGGCGATGTTATTGTGCCGGGTGATTATGACGGCGACGGCAAGACCGATTATGCCATCTGGCGTCCCGGTGCACAGGGCCGATTCTTTATTATGACGGTCGGTGACCGCCGGATCTTTGGCAAGGAATGGGGCCAGACGGGTGATGCTCCGGCCGTGAACTTCAATACGTTCTAGCTGGTTTGGGTATGATTACATTGGGCCGGAGATCCGTCCGGCCTTTTCCGTCACTTTCAAATCAATAGCGGAAACGCAAGAGAGGCGTCCGAAATGGACGCCTCTCCTATTTACAGCGGTGTTCGTCTTAAACGTACTTGCCAACTACTTTTGCGATAGCTTCGCGTGAAACGGCCCCAACGATCCGTTCCTGTTCCTGCCCGCCCTTGAAAAGAATTAGGGTTGGAATGCCGCGAATGCCAAACCGCTGCGGAACATTCTGATTGTTATCAACGTCCATTTTCACAAAGGTCGCCTTGCCGTCATATTCTTCGGCAACCGCCTCCACAGATGGCGCGATCATCCTGCACGGACCACACCATTCTGCCCAAAAATCAACCAGAACTGGTTTATCAGCTTCTAATACAGTTGTTTCAAAATCATTATCTGTTACTTCTTTAGCAAAATTTGCCATATTTTCTCCTGTTAACAATGCAAATTATATCCAGCCCCAATTCGAACCGCAAAATGCAGAGTTGATAAATTCACGATCCGACCAGATCAGAACGCTTTATTCTCAGTCGGTACCTCAAATCACATCGGCCGCTGTTCCTACGCTGACTCTTCACAGTCCGACAATCTATGAACCTCTTAAGTGCTTTCCGCGACCTATCCGGCGCAAAGATACCCTTCGACGCATACTGACGTCCTGGGTTTCAAAATTACATTTTATCGCCGCCATCCTTTTGCAATACGTGAAATTTGCACAGAGTCCGCACTAAGGATTTATTGTAACCTATCTGGTTACAAATGTCAATCCGTTCGTTCGCTGCCGCCAAGTTCACTAACCGTCACTCAGACGGTGGCCGAACCCGATAATTCTGCTTTCAGCGCGATGTCGGTTGCCGCGAGGGCACGGCTAATCGGACAGGAATTCTTCACATCCTCAGCGACCGCTGCAAAATCTTCCTGGCTCAGTCCGGGGACCGATGCACTGGTGAATAGGTCAATCCGGTTTATCTTAAAACCGGAATCGTCCTTGCCTAGAAACACCTTGGCCTCTGCGTTCACTTTTGAAGCCGGGGTTCCCTGCTTCTCAAGGGCCGCATTCAACGCCATTGCATAACAACCCGCAAGTGATGCCCCGAGCAGTTCTTCCGGGTTGGTGCCGGGCTCATCGCCCATTCGGGTTGCAAAAGAAAAAGAACCCTTGAATAGCCCGCTTCCCAACTCGATCTCGCCGCTTCCGTCCGTCAAGCCGCCGTTCCAAACCGCCGTTGCTTTTCTTTCTCCCATTGTTCGCTCCTTTTTGTTAATGAATATAAGATCAATCTACATCTGCGATCTCCGGCATTTCAAGGTTTCTGAAATCGAATATCAGTCCCGTATATGATTGACCTGCAATGCCGAAAATATGAGGATAATGTTCGCCAAGTTCGCTCAAATAAAGCTCGTACGGCATATCCGTGAACGATCCGTAGCTGTGTATGTATTCCATGAAACGTCCTCCGGCGTGGTCAAATTCCTGAAAGACCGAGTCGCTTCCGCCGTCAAATTCTAGCGGAGCAACTCCAAGCACGCTGCAAAGCTGACGATTGAAAGCCGGAGTTGCCTTTCGCCACTCGCCGTCCAAAAGCAATTCAGCCGCTCCGTGAAAAACTAGATAATCCTTTTTCAGCGCTTTTTCCAGCCGGCCGGTCGCGATATGATTCCGGACGATATAAAAACTTAGGCGGCTGCAGATTCCGGCCGACCGGGCAGATGCCGCAAGCAGGATCGCCTTTTCGACACAGTAACCGCTTTTTCTTGTCAAAAGCGTGCTTGCCTTCAGCCCTTGCGGCCGCAGATCAAGAAAATACGGATCATACTGAAACCCGTCACGCACAGCATAATAGAGTGCCGCGGCCTTTTGCTTTTCATCCCGGGCGCCTTGCGTGTTTCTCGCTGCAAACTCGGCCACCAACGGATGATCATGGTCCAGGAATTCAGTTGGCTTCAGATATTCGATCATCCGGTCTTTTCTGATAGTCACAAGGTCCGTTGCCAAATTCGCTTATTCTAGCTGATCTTAATGACTATTTTTCCAAAATGGGCCCCGCTTTCCAAATACCGTAGAGCTTCTCGCGCTTCATCGAACTCAAAAGTACGATCGATCACAGGCATAAGCATGTTGGCGCTGACGGCCCTATTCATATCCTCGAACATCCGCCTTGAACCGACAAAGATCCCCTGAACACAGACCGCTTTCATAAAAACATTTATAGGATCAAGGCCCGCCCCGCCGGTCAACGCACCGATCAACGCAATGTGCCCTCCGATCCGCACCGCGTTGATCGACCGTATAAGCGTTCCGGCCCCGCCAACCTCGACAACATGGTCAACGCCGCCCACTTTCGAAAACTCGATCGCGGCCTTATCCCAATCGTCGGTCTCGCGGTAATTAACGGTCGAGTCGGCCCCGACCTCGACTAACCTTGAACGTTTCTCATTGCTGCCGGAAGTGGCAAAGACCCGGGCACCGGCCATCTTTGCGAACTGAACGGCAAAAACAGAAACTCCGCCCGTACCCAGCGTGAGCACGGTTTCGCCCGGTTTGATACGGCCGGATTCGATCAAGGCATGCCAGGCAGTAATGGCCGCGCATGGAAGCGTCGCGGCCTCTTCAAAGGTCAAATGATCTGGAATGCGAACAACGGATTCTTCGCTGAAGTTTCCGTATTCGCGCAGCACTCCGTTCCATTGCGATCCTGCCCCCAGCGAGGTACGGCGTTTTTCGTCGCTTGAATCGCCGTCAAACCAGCGCTGAGCGAAGATCGGCATAACGCGGTCGCCCGCCTTCCATTTGACGACGCCGTCGCCAACCGCGACGATCTCACCTGCACCGTCAGACATTGGCACCGCCGGTCTCTTCATTCGCGGGTTATACGTACCCGAGATGACCATATAGTCGCGATAATTAAGTGATGCGGCGTGCATCCGAACGAGGACCTCGCCAGCCGATGGTTCAGTAATTTCGCGGTCAACCATTTTTAGGTTATCGATCCCGAACTGTTCGATCTCGTAAGCTTTCATATAAAGACTCGGACGGCCGCGAAGTGTAAATCAATTAGTACTTCTCCTAAAGTTGTTGATGCGAAGCCGTTTATCTTTGCCGTCCTGCTTTCACATCAAGTGTGATCGCGACGTCGTCTCGAATAAGATTGTCAGCCTTGCCCGCGTAAACAATGCCGAAATCCTTGCGGTTTATTCGGAAATCGGCCTTCACGGAAACCGCGTCATCACTGACGTCGATCCTGGCGGGAAAAGTGACGCTCTTTGGTGTCCCGCGTAACTCAAGGTCACCGGTGACAGTATATTCGCCCGTAACGCCAGTCGGTTCGATCTTCGTTGATCGGAACGAAGCAAAGGGAAATTTTGCCGCATCAAAGAAATCCGCCGATTTCAGGTGGTCAGTCAGGCCGGGATCGTCGGCAAAAACAGAATTGGCGTCCATTTTGACCTGGACGCTGCTTTCTTCCGGCCTGGCATTGACCAGATCGATAGAACCGGAAAATTCCTTAAACCCTCCGTTATGGCTCCCCGTTACTTTTGAGCCGACAAAACTCACTTTCGACGTTTCCGCCGAGATCGTCAGAGCCTCGCCTTTTGCGGCTGCCGGTGTAGCCGCAAGCGAATCTGAATTACTTGCCGACTTTGACGCCGATGGTTCAGACGTAACCGCCTTTGGCTTATTTGCGGCCGGGTCTTCGCACCCGGCCGCAAGAAGTGTGATCGAAAAAACGATCGCGATGATCAATTTCATTTATTTCTCCGCGTAAATTAATAGTTAGTATGGTAGTTCGTAAATGGCCAACGCCGCAAATCTAAGCTGCAGCCGCCGCAGACAGATCCCGCTTCCAGCTATTCAAAAGAACCTCGAATTCTTTCTGGATCGAGAGTGTTTTGTCTGAGTTGTACCATCGCTGCATATTTTCGAGAATCCAAGGCTTGTCATGGCCCGCCTGCTTCATCTCCATAAAATAATCTTGTGCGGCGTTTGGCCTCGCACCCCATGAACCAAGAACTTCGAGTGTTTCGGCATCAAGAGCGATCAGCTTCGGAATAGAACGTGCGCCGTCAGTTAGGAACATGTCCATTAGATCCGGATTTTGATCGCGAAGCAGATATCTCGTTTCAATCATGCCGCTTTCGGCCGAGATCTTTTCGATCGCCGGAATATTTTGCGCCGCATCTCCGCACCAGCCTTCTGTCAATATTAGCAATATCAATGGGCGATCGATCGTCCTTGCGGCGGCCTTAACTCCTTCAGTCAGTTCAACCGTCTTTGCAAGCCGGTCCATCCGCCGACAATTCAGCCGGGTAAATTCGTTCAATGATTCCGATTGGTCCGACCCGGTTGCCGATGCGGCCGCAAGCTGATCGTCAATAAGTGACCGGTATTCTTGAAACGTCATCGAGTTTTTAATGTACTTTTTCATCTTCATATTACCTCGCATCCGCGGAGTTCACACGACCGCGCCTAGCAAATGTATTTGAACTTCTTCAGAAACGAAAGGCCCTTGCGGCCGCCGCGTTGTGAAATTTGAATCTTTAAGCCTGGCAACGTTAGACAAGCTTTTGAAGGACCGCGCTTGCTCTCATCACAAACGGATACAAACGCATCACGCCTGAAAACGTGTCGAGTAATATCCCGTGAGGCCGCTGGCCAACAATGATGCAGTTCGATCTCAGCATTCCTAATAAACCCTCCCTTGGCTCGTCCCTTCCCATGTTCGTCAAAAACTTTCTATGAATCTTTGTAACAATTCTTGCTACAAAACAAAGCAAAAAATTTTAGTGTTTCCCTTGCTCGATCGATCCCAAAACAGTTTGCAGTGTATGCTTTGACAGTTTTTCACCTACGGTCCGATCGATCTCTTTTTGAAGATTGCAAAGGACCGCTTCGATATTGCGGCCGACCGGGCAATCCTGGTTTGGCGAACGCCCATGAAGGGCGAATACTTCACCGCAGGAAACTGCCTTATAAATTTCTGCAAGGGTTATTTTGTCGGGCGACCGGGCCAAACTGGTCCCGCCCGCTGCCCCGGTTTGCGAAACGATCAAATTTGCATGTCCCAATTGGCCAAGCAGGCGCCTGATCACTACCGGGTTTGTATTCACACTTGCGGCCAGCATTTCGGACTTGATCCTTTCTCCCTCATATCGGGCAAGTATCGTCAGAACGTGAACCGCGATCGAAAATTGGCTGTTTGCCGCCATATCTGTAACTATCATAGTTACACTTTTGTCAATTGTCAATCACAAATGTGAAACGTTTGATAATTCCATATCAGAAATGCGTTTCAGTTCCGTTTTGGCTATATTTGATCGTTGGCACGTTCCAATATTTGCGATTATATGAACTTTCGGAAATTGCTAAAGAAAATGATAAGCAGGTTCGGATACACGGTCTTTTCGGCGGCGCCGGATGCCCGTGTTTACGATTCCGACGGGCTAATGTCCATCCATGATCATTCGTTCGTTGCCGACCCGCAATTTAATCAGGCTTATGCCCGGGGGATCAAAGCTGCTTCTGATGATTACGGCTGGTATTGGCGGGTACACATCGGCCTTTGGGCCGCCGCGACAAGCGTGCGTCTTGAGGGCGACTTTGTGGAGTGCGGCGTCAACCGCGGATTTATGAGTTCGGCGATAATGGAATATCTTGATTGGGACCGGACTGGAAAGACTTTCTACCTGCTTGACACTTTCGGCGGACTCCCGTCATTTGATTCTAAGCAAGAATTCGAGCGCAATCGGCGGCACATCGAAGAAGGCTTTTATATAACGGACATCAATGAGGTAAAAACGAATTTTTCGGAATGGAGTAATATTCGAATTATTCAAGGCGCGGTTCCGGCAACGCTTTCACAGATCGACTCATCGGCGATTTCGTTTCTACATCTCGACATGAATGCGGCTCAGCCGGAGGTTGCGGCCCTTGTGACACTTTGGGACAGATTGACGCCCGGAGCGGCCGTGTTGCTTGATGACTTTGCCTATCACGGTTTTGAGGTCCAAAAACAGGCGATGGAGGCCGCGGCTCGCGATCTTGGGGTCAAGATCGCGTCGCTGCCCACCGGACAGGGCCTAATGATCAAAACCTGATCGGCCCGCGGTGTCAACGGCTGTAGATCAGATCGCCTTTTCTTATTTTTCCACCCGTAGCGAGACCAATTCCCGCTCCAACCGGGATTCCTATCATAAACGCGCCCGCCGCCGTTAAAGGGTCGGCTTTGGCCGCGGTTATCGCGACAACCCCGATCACCACGCCGGCTCCGGCACCCGCGAGAGCTCCGATGAGGCCGCGTTTTATCCGTGAACTGCGTTTGCCAAGGTGTATGGCGGCGATCTCATTTCGCGGCAGTTCGACACGTTTCCCCGCGCGTTTTACGATCAGCGCCCGGTCGTCGATGCCGAGGAATTTCACAGACAATGCCCCTTGTCCATCGACATCTACGACAAGCCTCGCTCCGTCGTTCAGCGAGGTCAACGAATTCCACCTTGCTTCGCTCGACTGCCCAAAGCCGGCCGCCGAAAACAACAATCCCAATAAGAATGCGATCGGAATACACTTTCGCTTCATCACTTTTTTCTCCTTCAACAGATTGCTGTCCAAATGTTAATGAGAAATGAGACGATTGGAGCCGATGATTGTTTCACTTTCCGCAGGTGACACGGTAGTCAAAGAAGCGCGTGCTTAAGCTCGTCGATCGATCTGTCAGGAATAATTTTGAATACTTTAAGATTAGGAAGATCAGAAAGCTGCGTCGCCGTGTGTGAATCACATATCACGACAGAGGCGGCCGAAAGGCCTCTTTGCCATCCGGCGTCCGACGTCGAGCGGATGATAAGCGAATCGGCATCGATCTTTGCGGCAAGCAAATAGATGCGTGCATACGCAATAAACTGTCCCCAGCACGAAACGACCGCGATCGAGATATCGACGTTTGGCCGGCCGGCCGAAGCAAGGCCCTGGGCAACTGAATTAACATCAAGGAAGACTATTCGGTTTTTAGCTGAGATCAACGGCGCGATCTTTTCCTTTTCATCATAGAGCGCCGCAAAAACATTTAGCTCGTCCGCCGCATGCGTTGATACACCATCGATCCCGGTCAAGGTTCCCGTCAGACCAGTCGCGGACCGAACTTCTTCGAGAATGATCGACCCAAGGCCATGATCGGATTCAACAACAATGAGCTTTCGACCAATGCCCTTTCTCAACCATTTGTGGACCGCGTCCTCGATCTCGGGCCGGGAATAGCCCGCCGACGCGGCCCGCGAAACAAAATCGGCCATCAAAAGGTGAACGTCAGAACCATTTTCCGATCCTGCGGCGTTGCCCTTCACAAACATTCCGCTTCCTTTTCTGGCCTCGACCAGCCGTTCGGCGGCAAGCCGGCGGTAAGCAGCGGCTGCCGTATTCGGGTGAATACCAAACCGCCGCGCCAGTTCACGCGTACTCGGAAGCTTTTCACCGGCTATTAGGTCGCCGCTTGCCAAGCCGATCTTTATCTGCGTGAATAGCTGCTCAACGACAGATACTTCAGAATTTTTGGTGATCCAAAATTTCATCCCGGACCGCGAATTACTGATACAAAAAAACCGGGTTTGAATCCCAAACCCGGCTTGATCTAATTTTAAATTGTGAGCTATTTGCCCGGTATCTTGATCTCGCGTCCTGCACCAAGCACCGAGTTTGGTAGTAGGCCGTTGTATTTTGCGACTTCAGTTGCGTCGGCCCCGTTTCTGGCGGCGATCTTCGCGACCGTATCACCGGCCTGGGCCTTTACTATCTTTACAGCCGGGCCGCTCGCCGTGACCGGCAGGTTAGTTGGCCGAGTGTAAGAAATCGTATTCACCCGGTTCCCGCTCACCGGTACAAATACCTTACCTTTCGGCTCCTTCATGCCCGGATTGGCCGCGAGTAATTCGGTGACGCTAACGCCGGTCCGGTTCGAAATGTTCTGCCAGGTTTCGCCGTTCACCGAGTTCGCGAGTGCCGTATTGTTGATCTTGGACGCCGGCATACGTTTGAAAACCGCAACCACGTCGTTTGCCTTTCCGGGAGGCACATTGATGATGTACGGTTCCGGCGGCGTCGAGTTGCTTCGTAGGTGCGGATTCAAATACCTAAGATATTGAACGCTTGTGTCCGAGGCCTGGGCAAGAATGTTCAGGTTCGTCGATGGCGGAACCCGTATCCGGTCATATTGCAGCGGCGGTGCCGGACGAACATGCCCAAAGCCATATTGGCCGGGGTTGTTCGCGATCAGGATTGTCGCCAAAATATTTGGAACGTAGTTCCGTGTCGCGCGCGGCAGATATTGATAGGCGGCCCAGAAATTAGAAACTCCGGCCCTGCGGATAGCACGGTCAACGTTACCTTCGCCGCAGTTATACGCGGCCATTGCAAGTTCCCAGTTGCCGCCATAACGGTTTGCAAGGAACTTCAGGTAACGGGCCGAGGCTCGAGTTGCTTCGTCAAAACTGTTCCGCTCGTCAACATGGGCCGTCCGGCGCAGGCCGTAACGGGCACCCGTTCCCGGGATAAACTGCCAAAGGCCGGATGCGGCCGCCCATGACATCGCCGTCGGTTTCCACGTACTTTCAACCTGGCCGAGCCATGCCACATTTTCCGGAACACCTTCTTCACGGAAGATCCGTCGTGCCATACGCATGAACATTCCCGAACGGTACAGGCCAACTTCCATCGTGCCGCGTCCGCGTCCGCGATAGTAATTGATGTACTGCTGGATCATCGGATGGACTTGGAACGAGAATCCAAGTGAACGATTGGCCACCGCAACCTGGATATACTGATACTGCTGCTGCGCTTCCGGATTGCTCTCTACCTGCTGTTCTTCCTGCGTCAGTTCGAGCTTTGAAAGTTCGTCAAGCGGCGATGGCTCAAAACCCTGTTCATTAAAGCCGACCAACGATTCAGGCGGGACCTGCGTACCCGCTTGTACCGATCCGGCAGCAGCAACGGTCGCGGCCGCCGGCTTCAAGGTCCTTGAAAGCGCAACCACCTCATCCGCCAGCTTCATATCGGATTCATTCCAATTCCAGGCGCAGGTTGCGGAAAGGCTGCGAATTTGAGGCGGCTGGGCCCCGTTTGGAAATTCAAGGCGATAAACTGTCTCGATCAGTTGTGAATAACAGCCCTTCAACGTCTGATCACGTTGAATATCAAGCGTCGAAAACAAAAAGGCCTCGACCGATTTATCAAAGGCTGCTCCCGAATCAGACCGCCGGTTTGCCTTTAAAGCAGACATTCCTTCCTTGAATGAGCGACCCGAATCATCAAGGACCTTTCTAACGGCTTCGTGTGCTTGACGCACCGCCGGTGTTAGATTGTCGCTTGTTGCGGTAGTACTTGTGATCTGGCCGTTCGCAGCCGAACTTAGTGACGCAAATATAAGTGCAAACACAGGAATTGCCCTGCTTTTCGATCTCGTCATCAATTCTCCGTCTATACTCCTGTCACGCCCAACATTTTAGATAATGCAAACGCTATGAGCCGTAAAGGGTTTCTCTTTCTATACTTTTAACGCACTTATAAATGAAAAGTTCCTTGAATAATAACCAAAAGAGTGCGTTCAGGGTACAGAATCACCATCATAAAACTAGCACACCGGCCTAAAACAGGTCAATGTTTACAAGGGTTTCAGGACCGCGGGAAGATTACCTGCGGGCCGATCTCGCGGCAGGCCTTGGCTCCAAGAGAGCTGTTGCGAAAACCTGACTCACATGATCTACGAATACAAAGTTCAAATCATCCCGAATTTCCTGAGGCAGATCTTCCAGATCTCTTTCATTCGGCGCCGGCAGGATGACCGTTTTGATCTTTGCACGCCGTGCCGCGAGCAACTTTTCTTTGACTCCGCCGATCGGCAGGACGTTGCCCCTCAATGTGATCTCGCCTGTCATTGCCACATCTTTCCGCACCGGCCGTTGCGCCAATACGGAAACAAGGGCCGTCGCCATCGTGATCCCGGCGCTTGGCCCGTCTTTCGGGATAGCTCCTTCTGGTAGATGGATATGAATATCAAAGTTATCCAAAACATCTTCCGCAATTCCTAAGTCAGCGGAACGCGCCTTTGCATACGAAAACGCCGCTTGCGCCGATTCCTGCATTACCTCACCCAACTGTCCCGTCAACAACAGCTTACCCTTACCTTTGGTCTTTAGCGCCTCAATGAACAGTATGTCGCCGCCGACCGCGGTCCATGCAAGGCCGGTCACCGTGCCGATCTGATCTTTCTTAAGTGCTCCTTCGATGAATATCTTTGGATTTCTAAGAAATTCCTTTAAGTTTTCGGACGTTATTCTAATTTGCCCAAACTCACCTTCGGCCTCGGCCTTCCGTCTCGCTACCTTACGGGCAACTTTCCCGATCTCACGCTCAAGCTGTCTGAGGCCTGCTTCCTGCGTATATTCAGCTACGATCTTCTGCATCGCCTTACGGTCGAATTTAAGGTCGTCGCGTTCAAGCCCGTTCTCTTCGATCTGTTTTGGGATCAAGTGTCGGCGTGCGATCTCATATTTCTCCTCTTCCGTATATCCGGAAAGGAAAATTATCTCCATTCGGTCCCGTAGGGCCGGTTGGATCGTGTCCAGCACGTTTGCGGTTGTCATAAACATGACATTCGACAGGTCAAACGTCACACCAAGGTAATTGTCCCTAAACGTGGAGTTTTGTTCGGGATCAAGGACTTCGAGCAAAGCAGAGCTCGGATCACCGCGGAAATCCGCTCCAACCTTGTCGATCTCGTCAAGCATTATCAGCGGATTGTTAGTTTCTGCTTGCTGAATTGCCTGAATGATCCTTCCCGGCATTGCTCCGACATAAGTCCGCCTGTGGCCGCGGATCTCTGCCTCGTCATGAAGCCCGCCAAGGCTGAGCCGGACAAATTTGCGGTTGAGCGCTCGGGCAACCGAACGCCCAAGCGACGTTTTTCCTACACCTGGCGGCCCGACGAGGCACAAGATGGAGGCTTTTGGCTTAGGTGTTAATTTGCGGACGGCTAGGGCTTCGATAATTCGTTCCTTGACCCGCTCAAGCCCATAATGGTCTTCGTTAAGTATTTTTTCAGCCTTTTTTAAATTTAGGTTGTCTCGGGATGTGACGGCCCACGGCAGTTCCGTCATTATGTCCAGCCAATTACGAAGCGTTGCCGTTTCGGCCGTATCCGGATGCATCCGTTCAAGTTTCTTAAGCTGCCTAAGCGCCTCGGTTTCGGCATTCTCAGGCATTTTCGCTTCAAGTACCTTGCCGCGGTAATTCTCGATCTCTTCAAAAAGTTCGTTTACATCGCCTAGTTCACCTTGTATTGCCTTTAGCTGCTGGCGCAAAAAGTATTCACGCTGCGAACGATCTATATCGGCACGGGCCTGAGTATTGATCTCCTGCTGGACCGTTAGAACATCGATCTCCTTGCTGAGAAGTTCGTTTACCCGTCGAAGCCGTTTGACCGGCTCGGCAATATTGAGAACACTCTGCGCATCTTCAACTTTCAGTTCCAGGTTCGATGCCGAAAGATCGGCCAGCCGCCCGGCATCATCGAGATTTGCTATGATCGCCAACACCTCCGGCGAGATATTCTTTCCGAGGCTTGCCGCTCGTTCCATTGATCCGCGAACATTTCGGACTAGCGCCTCAACCTCAAGAGATCCATCCGGAGCCAGCGGCTCAGAGATAGGCGTGATCCCCGCCATAACGTAGTCGCCGGCCGGGTTGACACTATCCACGATACATCTCGAAAGGCCCTGGATAAGTATGCGAATGCGGCCGTCCGGCAGTTTGAGCATACGCATGATGATCGCGACCGTTCCCACGTCGTATAGGTCTTCCTGGCCAGGATCTTCCTTGTTCACATCCTTTTGTGAGACAAGCACGATCATTCGATTGTCTTTGAGCGCTTCTTCAACCGCCTTGATCGACTTGTCCCGCGAGACAAAAAGCGGAACGATCATAAATGGGTAAATGACAATGTCACGCAAAGGCAGCGTCGGCAGTACCGACGGTATCTGCATCATCGGCTCAACAAGCTCACTGTCTGCGACTCCGATCGGAAAATCTTCAATTTCAACCATAAACAATTAGTTTAAGCCGTGCGAACATTGCAGGCAAACCGACTTTCACTCGTTAACAGTCCAATTGTTAAGATTCGCCGGCAGCATATCCTGTTCAGAACTTAGTTTCTCCAACCTGCTGCTGCCTGGCTAATGCCCCAACTCGCACAACTCAAAACCCGAATAGTCTAAGAACATCAGGATCAACCGTACAAAGCTGAATAACAATTGTTCAGTCCTGCATATTACGGAGCTAAATGTTCTCCGGTCCTTGCAGAAGCATGCTCGACAGCAATCGGGTGTTCATATTGGTGCCTCCTCATCGGACGGGCTTTCTAAACTATGGCAAATTCAACGGTTCACATATCGATCTTTCACATAGAAGCGTAAATGCCGCTGTCTTGCCGCAAAACACTTGAGATGCGGGTGAAAATGAAAAAGTGCCGGCCATCGTGACCGGCACTCCAGAATTTGGATCCTTGATTTTTCTACTGCACTTCGACCCAGTCTCCGGTATGGATCTCCTGTGCGGTCCGCGTAATGACCGCGGTCGCCGTCTTTTCTTTTACGTTCAAGACAAGCATTTCGCCGACGATCTTGCGAATCATTGGACGGCCTTCCTTTGCCTTTTCAGTAGTTATGATCCGGCCCCGGGCCCGGTCGCCCGACTTTCGCGGAGCCTGATTTGAGAATTTGCCGCCTCGATATTCCCAGCTTTGATAACCTTCGTCGCGGGCACTCAAACTTTCGTCCTCATCATTCTCAAAAGGATTTCCTTTTCCCAGCGGGCGAAAAACGGTCAAGTAATCACCAACCTGAACATTGTCTTCAGCACCAAGGTCAATGTAAACGATCTGATCACGGGATACCGTTTCTTGCCCGTCGCGGGCCATAAACAGGCGGCCGGTAGCCTTGCCTGACGGATCTGCAAATAGATTCAGAGTGCCGCGGTTACGGTGCATCGGGCTATTCCGCTGCGGCATCGGCTGAAGCAGGTCACCTAAGAGAAACGCTTCGCAAGAATTCTTAATACGTGCAACTGAGTAGCCGCCTTTTACGCTGACTATCTCAACTGATCCTACTTCCTGAACCAGAAATCCTAATTCTTCTTTTTTTGTCCATCGGGACTCTACTCGTCCGCGCGGCCGCACCACGGCCATAACGTCGCCGACGTTCAGTCCGCTATTCGAACCCATGTTTATATACACCACGTCGTTTTGAGAGTAATGGAATTGCTCCTGCTCTTCCTGAGCACCAATAATGCGGTTGTCCGTATTGATCGGTGAATGCTGAACATAACCTGCGCAATAGAGATTATTTCTCACGGCCGCGGCCATTGGAGCGGCCGTCGGCATCGTTACTGTTGCCTGGTTAGGTTGCGCGGCGGCGAATGAGGCCATGCCGACAACTCCGAAAAGTGCGGTTTGCAGGGTTCTCCTGGTAAATGATCTTGGGTTCACAATTGTCTCCTTCGGTACTGGGTCGGGACGGGATCGAAAACGATGAATTTGATCTGCGGTAATTGACGTCAGGACAAGCCTGTCCTGACTGAACCTTTTAATTGTATAGGCCAGTGATATATTTGGTCAACAGGTTTTTTCATTGTTTGTCATATCCGAATTGCCGTGCTGCCGAACGACAGGGCCATTTCGCCGTCGTTTACTCTAGTCTCAGCAGTTCCGAACCAACACGAATCTGGTCTTCGAGGCAAGGTCGTCGCCTTCAGTTTGCCTCGCAGATCAATCGATGACTGAACGACTTTAAATCGTTAGAAATATTGCTGCTGTCCCGAAAATTCAGACTTTTCTTGCCTCTCTCTGTGTTTGGCCGTTCCTTTCTGCGGTTCAACACGGTGAAAAATACCAGTTCGACTAAAAAAGTGCCGATATCCACCATATGTATAGCGGAATCGAATGGCAGCTCGCCGGCCGCAAACTTTCGCTCCGACATCCGCCCTAGGTTTGGTGGGGACACGCTTTTTGCACCTAACTAAAGTTGGCCACTTTGTGAAAGTAAGAAACACAGCGAATTTGGCCGCAAGCCAACCCATTAACATTCCTACCACCGAGGATACAGCGTCAACCCAACAGCCGGAACTCCATTTCAACTGACTTGAATCAATGGATTTCAACGTACGCCAACCGATCAGCAGCACACTTGACTTAGCCGCTTGCTAACGAATCATCAGTTTTGCTAGTATCGTCGATTGCGGCCCAAAACCCGCACTCATTTCGCCGGTGTAGCTCAGTTGGTAGAGCAGTTGATTTGTAATGAATTGACTTACATCAATAACGATGCTAACTTTGACCACGTTGACTTGATATTTGCCAGTGTTTACGGACTTCCCAATTAGAAACGAGTGGAAACGAGTGGAACCTAGCGGAAGCCGTAAAAGTCAAAATAAAAGTCAAATTTGACTAATAAAAGTCAAAATTCTAGTCAAAATTTCCAGTTGTGAGGCACCAATGGCAAGACCTAAAGGCAAATTCGCTAAATTAACCAAGTCTAAAACCGATTCCCGCTGGTACGTCCGGTATCCGCATCCCGAAAAGATTGGCAAAATCAAAACCGAATCGTTCCGCACGGAAACGGAAGCCATCGACCGCCGTGATTCACTTAATGCCCTGCACGAATCCGAACGCAAGAAGCAACTGAAAGCCGAACAATGGACGGTTGCGACGGTTCTGGATATTTGGGTTAAGGAAGTAGCCAGCGGCTTGAAAAGTTCGGTCAAGGAAGTTCCGCGTGCCGAATATATCAAAGGCGTTCTAGGTTCGGTTCGCATTGCCGACCTGACGCGAGCACACTATCAGGCATTGCTCGACCATATTCGGAACGATAAGACGCGGAAGACCAAATCCGAACGTGGCTTCGAGGCTTATTTCGTCACACTCCGCACGGCTTTGAATCATTCCATAGACGACATCAAAACCTTTCCTAAGTTCAAAGGATTCATCAAAGGCAATTACGAACCGCGAGACCGCGTTTTAACGGAAGAGGAAGTGCAAGAGTTACTTGCGGCTTGCTACGTTGAAAAGGGTGGGCGAGACCGCCAGCATTTAGCACCAATCATTACTTGGTTGCACGAAACGGCTTGCAGGTCGGGCGAACTAAAAACGATTCAGGTAAAAGATATTGATATTGCGAAAGGCGAAGTCAAGATTCGGCAATCCAAACGTAAGACTGGCACAAAAACAACCTATCGGACTTGCGGCATTTCCCCGCGTCTTATGAAGATGATTGTCGATTCTAACCTTTTGGATTACCCGCCCGATACATTTGTTATAGCCGAGCCTTTGGGATTCGATACGCCACCTGACTTCAAACGGGCATTCGCCACGGCTTGCCGCATTGCCAAGATTGACGACGATACACACATCCACGACCTACGCCATACCGGAATAACCAATATGCTCGAACGCGGTATAGATTTGGGCTTAGTTGCCGATATGGTTGGACACGAAGCCGAGTCCGTGATGACGCTAAAGGTTTATACGAAGTTCCGGCAGAAATTTAGGTCTCAGGAAATGCTGAAAATGGCGGCTTAGAGCTACCAAACTGGTAAGGCAAAAAGGAAGCCGTCTTTTGGGCGGCTTTTCTCTTTTGTGGTACATTATTGCCGCACACAGGAGTCTCCTCCCAATGGAAAAAAACTTACAACTTGATTGCAACACGTGCCGAACGCCTCAGTCTATGGTTCCCGCACGAGTCCCAAAATTCAGCGGTGTCGTTCGGACTATCGGCGGCATACTACTCATTCCGTCATTCTTGGGAATAGCCTTTGCCGCGTTGATGTTCTTCTCGGCTATGGCGACGACCGCTCAGGTTCGCGATGACACGGGCGGAGCCGGAATAGCAATGGGCTTCATCGTCATTATGTGCCTCATAATCGGCGTTGTTTCATTGGTCGGCGGCTTGCTAGGCTGGCTGTTATTGATGAACCGGAATGTATGGAAATGTATGCGGTGCGATGCAATTCTAGATAGGGCATAGATTGTCTTGAATAAGCTACCAAACTGGTAAGACAAAAAGATAGCCGCGTTAGTCGCGGC
>Ga0138256_10000817_pt1 | contig 33633 bp, 23 predicted proteins | sample KNB2016incub_MG_FD_105486 | JGI IMG/M metagenome (GOLD analysis project Ga0138256, IMG submission 105486) | Active sludge microbial communities from wastewater in Klosterneuburg, Austria - KNB2014incub_MG | ecosystem: Engineered > WWTP > Activated sludge > Unclassified | place: Austria... | reverse complement strand
TCTGACCTGAACAAAAAGAAAATCGAAGCCAAAACCATTGACATGGTGATAAAAATAGGAGAATTACAACATCGACTTTATGCAGAGGGTAAACAAAGTTTACTTGTAGTCCTGCAAGGTATGGATGCTAGTGGAAAAGATGGAACTATAAAAACTGTTTTTGCTGACTGCAACCCATCAGGAATAGACGCCTATGCTTTCAAAAAGCCAACGGAAGAAGAGTTTGCTCATGACTTTTTATGGCGCATACATCAAAAAACTCCAAGAAAGGGAAATATCATGATTTTCAACAGATCTCATTATGAGGATATACTCATTCAAAGAGTGCATAAATGGATAACTGATGACCATGCTGAAAAAAGAATGAAGTCCATCAATGCCTTCGAAACGCTCTTGGAGAATGATAATAATACAAAAGTGCTTAAGTTTTACATGCATATTTCACCCGAAAGGCAGCAGGAAAAATTACAGGAACGTATAGATGATCCTACTAAAAACTGGAAACATAAAGCGGCAGACTGGGATGAAAATGACAAATGGGAAGAATACATGAAATGTTATGAATATGCGATCAATAACAGCACTATTGCGTGGCATGTTGCCCCATGTGATAAGAGATATTACCGTAATTATTTCATTGCCAAAGTGGTATTGGAAACTTTGGAAAATATGAATCCCACTTTACCATTGCTTGATAAAACAGATGTCGGAGCTTAAAAAAGTCAGAATTGACAAGTGGCTTTGGAGTGTAAGATTATTTAAATCCAGGTCAATGGCCACAGATGCTTGTAAATCAGGGAAAATAAAACTGAAGGGGACATCATTAAAGCCTTCATTTTTAATCACGAAAGGTGAAATTATTGAAGTCAAAAAAAATGGTTTCAATTTAACATTTAAAGTAAATCAAATCATCGAAAAACGTGTCTCAGCTGTTTTGGCTGCACCTTGTTTTGATGACTTGACCCCATTGGATGAACTCAATAAATATAAAGAGTGGTTCGTAGGTAAATCAGGAGCTGAATTTCGGGAAAGAGGAGAGGGAAGACCTACAAAAAAAGAAAGGAGAGACATAGATGATTTTAAAGAGATGTATTTTGATGAAGATGAAATTTAAAAAATGAAAGCTATGTATATAGCTAATCAAATTTAAATGTCAAGTACATCCATAGCAATGAAGAGTTTATTGTTTTTATTTACTCAAAATGAATTATTTTCCTAAATTTGCTAATCAATACGCTGATTTACATTAAATGTGAAACATAGCTTGGTTTTAGAAAAATAGTTGTCTTAAAAATGAAGACATGTTTTTTTCAAAGAAAATTATCTCCGGTATTTATGTATGATTTTAATATTTGTAACAATTAAATTTAGTATATTATGAAAGACAGATTTTTATTTTTTTTCACGCTGGTTATCTTAGCTTCAAGTTTGACTGCCCAGGATTTTTTGGATGGTGCCTTTACTTTTTCCAGCAAAAAGGAATCTTACATTACATTGGCTGATGGAAAAGAATTGACCGGATTTATTGATGACATTGATCGGAAGAAAGGATTGATTGAAGAAATCACTATTATTGATCTTAATAAAAAGAAAATCAAACTTAAACCTGAAGAAGTCAAACACATGTACATAGTCCCAAGTGGATTTGATAAATTAAGCAGTGGGATGAATAATATGTATGATGCAACAAAATGGAATGAAGATAAAAGTGCTCATGCAGAACACATTAAGGCAGGTTATGTATTTTTTGAGACTACTGAAGTAATGGTCAAAAAGAAAAAATTGACTTTATTGCTACAATTATTAAATCCGGGGTTTGCCAACAAAATAAAAGTATTTTTTGATCCTTATGCAGGAGAAACTGCTTCTTTCGGATTCGGGGGCATTAAATTAGCAGGTGGTGATGCTAAGTCCTATTACTTTAAAAAGGGAGATAATGTAGCTTATAAAATGGAAAAAAAGAACTATGACGATGAATTGGAAAATCTGTATGGTGATTGTCCTTCATTTAAGAAAGAGTTTGAGAAAAAAATGGGATGGAGTATGGTCGAGAAACATATATTTTACTACAGTGGAAAATGTGAATAATTAAAAATGAAACTTCTTTCGGCAAATCAAATTAGAGCATGGGATCAGTTTACCATCCAAAGTGAACATATCTCATCCATTGATTTAATGGAAAGGGCTTCAAGGAGTTTTGTGGACTGGTATCTAAGTATATATAAAGATACAAACATACCAGTCCACATTTTTTGTGGCAATGGTAACAATGGTGGAGATGGCTTGGCTATTGCCAGATTACTTACAGATAAATTATACAAAGTAAAAGTTCATATTGTCAATTTTGTAGCTGTCAATACTTTGGATTTTAATAAAAATTTGGATCGACTCAAAGATTATAGTCATGTAAAAATTACTTGTCAGGAAGATATTTTGCCTGCTATTCATGCAAGTTCCATTATCATAGATGCATTATTAGGGACTGGAACCAACAAACCTGTTACCGGCAAATTGGAGCATATTATACAGTATATCAATAGTTTGCCCAACAAAACGATTTCAATTGATGTCCCTTCCGGGTTGCCTGCTGATGGAATGGCTGTTGGTACCACAGTGATGCCAGATGTCATATTTACTTTTCAAATACCTAAAAAAAGCTTTTTTCTGGAGGCAAATGAGGCATATTGTAAATCATGGGTCTTAGGTGATATTCACCTTCACCCAGATTATCTGACAAAAGACTTATCAGACGTGGATCTTTCAGACGTGGATCTAGTCTCGGAAATGTATAAAAAAAGAAAAAAATACCAACATAAAGGAAATTTTGGACATGCTATGATTATAGCAGGAAGTAAAGGGAAAATGGGGGCAGCAATTTTGGCAACAATGGCATGTCTTCGTTCAGGTGCCGGATTGGTTACTGCTTGCCTTCCTGAGATCGGTCGCGATGTTATGCAGACGTCATTTCCGGAGGCTATGATTGCTATTTCAGGAAAATACCATCTAAATACAATGCCGGCAGATGTAGGTAATTTTACTATTGGTATTGGACCAGGATTGGGTGTAAATGAAGAGACCATTCAAGCATTCAAACAAATTCTTAAATCGGTTAAAAAACCATTAGTCTTCGATGCTGATGCTATTAATATATTGGCGATGGAGCCCGAGTTGCTGGAATTTTTACCAGTTAACGCCATTTTGACACCACATCCTAAGGAGTTCAGCAGGTTATTTGGCACGACAGAATCAGAAATGGAAAGATTATCATTAGCCAAAAATATGGCTGTACGATATCAAATCATCATTGTATTGAAAGGGGCACATACCAGGATTTTTACACCTTCCGGGCACGAATTCATTAATTATACCGGCAATCCGGGCATGGCAACAGCTGGCTCAGGTGATGTATTAACGGGTATAATCACAGGTTTATTGGCTCAAAACTATAAGCCTGAATATGCAGCCGTTTTGGGAGTTTTTATTCATGGACTAGCTGGTGATATGGCACTAAAATACGAAAGTGTAGAAAGTTTAATAGCTTCTGATATCATAAATAATCTGGGAAAGGCCTTTAAAACATTAATTACTGATGATCATATTTCAAAATAAGTAAGTACAAAATTTAATATGCAAAAAATAGTTGTATTAACTGGCGCAGGTATTAGTGCTGAAAGCGGTATTAGCACTTTCAGAGATGCTGATGGATTGTGGGAAGGTCACGATGTCATGGCGGTAGCATCTCCTCAGGGTTGGGAAAATGATCAGGAACTGGTATTGGACTTTTATAACCAACGCCGTCGTCAACTCATGTCGGTAAGCCCTAATGAAGCACATTTTGCATTGGTAAAACTGGAAAAGGAATTTGATGTGGTAGTCATTACACAAAATGTGGACAACCTGCACGAACGGGCGGGCAGTAGTCGTATTATACATTTGCACGGAGAACTCAATAAAGTAAGAAGTACCCTTAATTCTCGTCTAATTTATGAATGGACCGACGATCTGAATATCGGAGATTTTTGTGAACAAGGTTATCAACTCAGACCACATATTGTCTGGTTTGGTGAAATGGTGCCTATGCTTGAACCTGCTATACAAGAGTGTGAAACAGCGGATATATTTATCATCATAGGTACTTCCATGCAGGTTTATCCGGCAGCTGGTTTGATTTCTTATGCAAAAAGTGGCAGCAACATCTATTACATTGATCCTAAACCTAATATTTCTCATGAATTGAGAGGTCGACCCGGGTTACAGATAATAGCTGAAAAAGCAACTATTGGTGTTATTGAATTGGTTGACAAGTTACTAAAATCAATAAAATAATTTCTGTACAATCATTTTAAAGAAAACCCCAAAAATTATTTTGTTAATCAATCTGTTTTTATATTTATGATATATTCTGCTTTGAGTTAAAAATGTCTAGGGAGAATTATTATTCTAAAATTCTTCCCCGTACTTTTGATTTTCATTAATTATGTGGTAAAAAAAATTGCACTTTTATAGATTAAAACTTAAAATTGACAAGCATTTCAAAAAAGTTTACAAGAGCTTTAAGTAGAAGAATTGGGTAAGTTATTTGTTTAGGCTTTGATGGTAAAGAAGAGTATAAACATTTTTGTGCAATATGTTAGACACACATTTTTTATAATATAAATATTTTTCTTAATATTACGCCGTTTTTACTGATTAATTGAATAATATTCAAACCATTTAACACACTGGCAAATGAAAATTGACATTAAAAAAGTTTATCCATATTTACTACCTGTTCTTCTTATTGTTATTGTTAACATATTTTATTTTTTACCACAGTTTGAAGGTAAAGTAGTGAGGCAAGGGGACACTATTCAACATGTTGGGATGTCCAAAGAAGCCACTGATTACAGGGAAAAGACTGGAAATGAAGCCCTTTGGACCAATTCCATGTTTGGAGGAATGCCCACTTATCAGATATCCGCGATAAATAAAAACAATCTTTTGCATTATGTGGAACGGGCACTTACATTGGGTATCAGTAGACCGGCAGGATATTTTATAGCAGGCATGTTGGGTTTTTATGTTTTGATGTTATTATTAGGAGTTAGTCCCTGGCTGAGTTTGCTGGGTGCCTTTTTGTTTGGGTTTACCACCAATAATTTTTCTCTTTTTGAGGCAGGCCACAATTCCAAGTTGGTTGCGGTCATGACAAGTGCCCCTGTGATTGCGGGGGTTATCCTGACCTTCAGGGAAAAATATTTATTGGGTGCAGCTGTTTTCGGAGTAGCACTCGGGATAAATATAGGTGCAAATCACCCTCAAATGACTTATTATCTGGGACTTTGTCTGGTCATTTTGGTTTTCATAGAATTTGCAAAAAGTATTAAGGAAGGAAAATTAATGTCCTTTGCGAAAGCCATTGGTGTTATGTCAATAGTTGCAATATTGGCTCTGGGATCATCTGCGTCAAAATTATGGACTACCTATGAATATACAAAAGATACCATGCGCGGCGGTCAGGTTTTACAATCTCCGGAAACATCAACCTCCAATGCGGATGCTTCAGGTGGATTGCAATGGGATTATGCCATGCAGTGGAGCAATGGTATAGGAGACATTATGGCAACATTTATCCCCAAAGCAGTTGGTGGAGGATCAGGAGAATGGTTAGACGGAAAATCGACACTGGGTAAAGCTGTTGGTCAGAGGCAAGCTTTTCAAGCCCCGACTTATTTTGGTGCATTACCATTTACCAGTGGTCCTGCATATTTTGGTGTGGTGGCATTTTTCTTATTTATTTTTGGATTATTTGTAGTAAAGGGTGATGTGAAATGGTGGTTACTTGGTGCGGTTTTATTTACTCTATTGCTTTCCATGGGCAGACATTTTGAAATATTAAATCGATTGTTTTTTGATTATTTTCCTCTTTTCAATAAATTCAGGGCACCTAGTTCTATACTCAGTATTACCGCCATATTTGTTCCTATTTTAGGTGTACTTGCCTTATCCCAAGTGGTCAAAGCTGAAAATAAATCACAATATATCAGGCCTTTATTTATATCAGGTATAGTATTGGGTGGAATTTCTCTGCTTATGTGGCTAGCTGGAGGATCATTTTTTGATTTTACATCTGCCGGAGACGAACAATATGCGCAGATCATTGATGCGCTTTTGGAACAGAGAAGAGATATGCTTTCAGCATCTTCCCTAAGAAGTTTGGTGTTTATCATGATGGTTTTGGGCTCGCTTTATATGTATTTGAAAGGTAAACTTAACAGTATGTTGCTCATTGCCATTGTTTCAGTTCTGGGACTTTTTGATCTTGTGCAAATCGGGAAAGACTATCTGGATAAAAAAGATTTTGTTTCAAAAACTACCTATAAAAATGAATTTGAGCCCAGACCTGCTGACTTACAAATTCTACAGGATAAAGATCCTAATTTCAGGGTCTATGATGCTACAGTAAATACTTTTAATGCTGCATCTACATCATATTTTCATAAAACCATAGGAGGTTATCATGCAGCTAAACTTGTGAGATACCAGGATATCATCGAGCGACACATCACAAAAAATAATCAGGCTGTTTTAAATATGTTAAATACCAAATATTTTATTGTGCAGGGTCAGGATGGTAATCCATTTGTTCAAAGAAATCCGGCCGCCTTAGGTAATGCCTGGTTTATCAATAACATTAAAGTGGTACCAAATGCCAATGCAGAAATTGATTCACTAACTGGTTTTGACCCTGCGGGAGATGTTGTTGTACATGAAGAATTTAAAGATTACATTGCTGGTTTAAGTCCTTCAAAAAATGGAGCCATTAACCTAAAATCATACTCCCCCAATAAGATTGAATATGAGTCTGATACAAAAGGTGAACAATTGGCTGTTTTTTCAGAAATATGGTATGGTCCTGATAAAGGTTGGCAAGCTTATGTCGATGGTAAAGAAGTTGATCACATCAGAGTTAATTATATTCTAAGAGGATTGAAAATACCGGATGGTAAACATTCGGTCACTTTTGAATTCAAACCAAAAACATATTTTCTGGGAGAGACCATCAGCTTAATTTGTTCCCTTTCATTACTGATTTTGCTGGCATATGTAATCTTCATCAACTTTAGAAGAGCGCCTGAAGTGGGTATTGCCTGATAATTATCTTTTCCATGAAGAAAGTACTGATAATAACCTATTACTGGCCACCGGCAGGTGGAGGTGGCGTACAGCGGTGGGTTAAATTTGTTAAATATCTTCAGGATTTTGGTTGGGAGCCAGTTGTATATACAGTTGAAAACCCGGATTACCCTATTTTAGATAAAAGTATAGGGGAAGAAGTTCCGAAAGACATAGTAGTATTAAAACACCCAATCATAGAACCTTATGGTGTATATAAAAAACTCACGGGTAAACATAAAAATGAAAAAATAGACGCAAATTTTCTATCGCAGGGTAAAAAAATGGCTTGGAAAGATAAGTTGGCGGTTTGGGTCAGGGGAAATGTATTTATTCCTGATGCCAGATTTTTGTGGATAAAACCATCCGTTAAATATCTAAGTAAATATTTAGATCAAAATCATATTGACGCGATCATAAGTACAGGTCCTCCCCATAGCTGCCATTTGATTGCCTACCATATAAAACAAAAATTTAAATTTCCTTGGATCATTGATTATAGAGATCCTTGGACGCAGATAGACTATTTTGATGATCTCGGCCTGACTGCTTGGAGCAGGAAACGACATATTACCCTGGAAAAAAAGGTACTCAATGCTTGCGATATTATTGTGACTGTTGGGAAGACCATGGCTTCAGATCTGCGGTTATTGACTGTTAACCGAACAGTAGTTATTACCAATGGTTTTGATGAGTCAGACAGAACAGGGCATGGACAAGTTACAGACAATTATTTTTCTGTAACTTACATAGGAACCATGAATGATGCCAGAAATCCTGAAGCACTCTGGAAAGCAGTGAGTTTTTTAAAAAAGATGAACCATCCATTGTGTAAAGAACTGAAAGTAAATTTGGTAGGGAAACCTGAAGCTATAGTATCGGATAGTGTGACATATTATGATATCAATGACTTGGTAAATTTTATTGGTTATGTACCCCATAAGGAAGCTATAAAGTATCAAAATGCAGCTCAGATTCTTTTGCTTATTATCAATAGAACATCGAATAATGCATCAATTTTGACAGGAAAAATATTTGAATATCTTGCATCCGGGAGGCCTGTACTATGTATAGGACCTAATGACGGCGATGCTGCTGATATCATTCATGAAGCGGGTGCCGGTGTTGTCATAGATTATGATGATGTGAATGCCGTTGTCGAATATCTTAAACAAAATTTTGAAAAATATAAATCAGGACAACTTAAAACACAGACATCAGGGATTGAAAAGTACTCCAGAAGAGCCTTAACCGGCAAATACGCAGAATTACTGAATGATATAATTCAACATAAATAGAAAGAAATGAAAATTGTTACCATAGTGGGCGCAAGACCTCAGTTTATAAAAGCTTCCGCCTTGAGCAGGGAAATTAAAAATCATAGTGGAATAGAAGAGGTCATCATTCATACCGGACAACATTTTGATGCCAATATGAGTGATATATTTTTCAAAGAAATGGATATACCAGCTCCAAAATATCAATTAGACATTCATTCTCTTTCCCATGGTGCTATGACTGGCAGGATGCTGGAAGAAATCGAGAAAATTTTAGTGTCTGAAAAACCTGATTGTGTCCTGGTATATGGTGATACTAATTCTACTTTGGCGGGTGCTTTGGCCGCCAGGAAATTAAATATCAGAGTAGCCCACGTGGAAGCAGGACTCAGGTCGTATAATATGGCTATGCCTGAAGAAATAAACCGTATTCTTACAGATAGAATTTCAGATATTCTTTTTTGCCCGACGGATACAGCAATAAAAAATTTAAAAAATGAAGGATTTGACCATTTTAACATTAAGTTAGTTCAAAGTGGTGATATTATGTTTGATGCTGCCCTTTATTATAAATCAAAAGCAGATAGTGAGAGTACTATAATTGATGACCTGAATCTCAATTCCGGCGAATATGTATTGGCTACGATCCATAGGCAAGAAAATACAGATCAAACCAATCGGTTGCAAGAAATCATTGAAGCACTTAATATTATTCATCATCATCGCACGGTTGTTGTGCCAATCCATCCCCGAACTCGCAAACTGATTGAACAGCAACAAATAAAAGTGAAGTTCAAAATGATAGACCCGGTAGGGTACCTGGATATGATTTCATTGACTTCTAACGCTGCTATCGTGATGACGGACAGTGGAGGACTTCAAAAAGAAGCATTCTTTTTTGGGAAATATTGTATCACTTTAAGAGACCAGACGGAGTGGATAGAATTGGTAGAAGGAGGATTTAATACACTTGTTGGAGCAGACAAAAACGTAATTCTGGATGCCTATCATACAAATTTATCACCCAAAACATCATTTAATATCCGGCTTTATGGTGATGGACATGCTGCGGGTAAAATAATTAATTCGCTCATTTTGTAATTTTCGGTAGACAGATTTATACTTGACGTCAATTAAGATGGTTGCTTTTTACCCTATTTTGTAATACTTCTAAATATTTTAACAAAATTTAGAGTACAATAAATGAAGTATTTTCTTATATTTATTTCGGTAGAAAATATAATATTAAGCCGATTAAACTTATTTTATGCTTTTATGTCAAATTGATTAAAATAAACAGAACGTATGGCATCTTTAAACAAATACAATGGAGCCTGGAATACAAGTCTTGCTGCTCACCTTTTCAGAAGAACTACTTATGGTGTCAGTTATGAAACATTGAAAGAATATGGTAGTAAATCGCTTGATGCAAGTCTTGATGGATTGTTTCAGCCATTGGGTCCACCACCACCACCTTTGAATCTCAGTTTTGAAGATGACCCTGAGGTGCCGATAGGTGTTACATGGGTGGATAAAGGCGTTTCACAAAATGTAAACGGTTACAGAACGGCATCTTTGCGCGGTTGGTCGTTTGAACTAATGCTCACAGGAAGCCTAAATATCAGAGAAAAAATGACCATGTTCTGGCACAATCATTTTGTCACATCTGATATCAACGATCCAAGATACTCATACAAATATATAGAATTGTTAAGATCCAATGCCTTGGGTAATTTTAAACAACTTACTAAAGATGTTACAATTGACCCAGCTATGTTAAATTACCTGAATGGAAGAGATAATACTAAACAAGCACCAAATGAAAATTATGCACGTGAATTAATGGAATTATTTACCCTCGGAAAGGGCATTTCAGCAGGTCCGGGAGACTATACCACTTATACGGAAGAAGATGTAAAAGAAGTAGCAAAAGTACTCACAGGGTGGGTAGATGTAAGAGCCAATCTTCCAATAAGGTCGCAGTTTAATTTGGTCAGACACGACACCACCACAAAAAAACTCTCCCATAGATTTAATGGAGTGACAATAAATAATGCCGGCGCGGAAGAATATAAAAATTTGATTGATATTATTTTTCAAAAAGAAGAAGTATCTTTATTTATTGCAAGAAAGTTTTATCGATGGTTTCTTCACTATAATATTGACGATAGTATCGAAAAAGATATTATAATTCCTCTGGCAAAAATAATAAGAGACAATAATTATGAAATTGCTCCGGCATTAAAGACATTGCTGGCCAGTGAACATTTTTATGATACATGTATTATTGGAGGTATTATAAAAAACCCTATCGATTTTTTACTTAATCCTTTGAATCAGTTTAATGTGGTATACCCGTCAGATCCCATCCTGAAATACAGGGTATTAGGTGGACTATATCAAACTACTTTTGCCATGCAGATGGGTTTGTACCAAGCTCCTTCAGTAGCCGGATGGCAAGCATTTTATCAGACACCATCGTATTATAGATTATGGTTGAATGCCACTTCACTGCCCACTAGAAAACTTTATACAGATGGCGTCGCGTCTACAGGATTGCCATTTGGAACTTATAGGTTGCAATTGAATGCTATAAATACTTTGGATAAGTTTCCTGATCCGGCTGATACAGACAAAGTGATAGATGAGTTTTCATTAATTTTAATGTCAAAACCACTTGCCCAAAATCAGATAACTGTACTCAAAGGTTTACTGGTTGCCGGTACTGGTGCCAATAGCTGGACTACATTATACAATATATATAAAGCTGACCCGACCAATGAAACAAAACGAGCTCCAATTGTCAATAGACTAAGAGCTTTGATAGTATATATGATGAGAATGCCTGAATACCACTTGAGCTAATACATCCATTATTTAACCAAATAAATTTTAAATAAAATGAAACGAAGACAGTTTTTACAATCCGGTTCATTCATGTCGTTACCTTTGCTTTTGGGAGGACTGGAAGTTTCTGCCATATCGAGATCATCGTTGTTTAGTATGGTTAATAACGGAGATGACAGAGTACTTGTTCTCATACAGCTTAATGGAGGCAATGATGGATTGAATATGGTCATACCTTTGGATCAATATGCGGGGCTTAGTCAGGTGAGACCTAATCTTTTATTACCGGAGACTTCTGTGCTGAAATTGGTCGATAAAACAGGTATTCACCCAGCCATGTCGGGTATACATCGACTGTATCATGATGGAAAATTAGCGGTAGTTCAATCTGTAGGTTATCCCAATCAAAACAGATCACACTTCAGGTCTACTGATATCTGGACGTCTGCGTCTGATTCTGAAGAATATCTTACTACTGGATGGGCAGGAAGATATCTTGATCTTAAATATCCGGGATTTCCTTCTGCATATCCCAATGCTGATTGTCCCGATCCATTTGCAATCACCCTGGGCAATGTTGTATCTGAAACATGTCAGGGACCTGTGACTAATTTTAGTTTTACTTTGGCCAATGAAGCATCGGTAAGATTGGTAGAAGAGACTGTAGCAGCACCTGCAGACAACACTTGTTATGGCACAGAAGTAGAATATATCCGAACTACTATCAAACAATCCAATGCTTATGCGACCAATGTACTTAAGGCATTTGATTTGGGCAATAATATTGCAGTTTATCCTGAAAATAATCGTTTGGGTGATCAACTGAAAATAGTTGCTAATCTTATATCAGGAGGAATGGGTTCTAAAATATATGTGGTAAATCTGGGAGGTTTTGATACGCATGCCAATCAGGTGCTGATAGGCGAGCCCGAAAATGGGGATCATGCAACATTACTGAAAACCGTTTCTGATGCTGTAGCTGCTTTTATGGAAGATTGTCAGGCATTGGGTATTCAGGAAAGGGTAGTGGGTATGACATTTTCAGAATTTGGAAGACAAATAAAAGCCAACAATAGTTTCGGTACGGATCACGGGACAGCGTCTCCTTTAATAGTTTTTGGATCTTGTGTAAATCAGGGGGTGTTTGGTCAGAATCCTGAAATTACGGCTGATATTGCCCCACAGGAAGGAGTACCGATGCAATACGATTTCAGGTCAGTTTATGCTAGTTTGCTCGTAGAATGGTTGGGGGTGAAAGAGTCAGACATTAAGACTTTATTGTTTGATGATTTCCAGCGAATTCCTTTTATTAAGGATTGTTCGACACCATCATCTACTTTTGATAATAACATAGTGCTTGATGCCAGATTATCACCTAATCCAAGTTCGGATTATATTTACCTTAATTTTGTCAATACAGGAAAGCACGTTAACATTAGTATTTTAAATGCATTAGGATCGCAACTTGATGTGCCGGTAAATAAAAGTCTTAGTCAAGGTGCACATGAAATATATATAAATATGCAACCTTATGCAAATGGATCATATTTTGTACGATTAGCAGTAGATAATAATGTTCGGACTTTAAAATTTGTGAAAATTTAACATCGCAGACAATAAATCTTTATTCAAGATAGTCATGGGTTTACAAACTTGGCAAAAAAAAGCGGCTCAGCAAAGAGATTTTAAGGATCATATTAGATTATAATTAAACTGTATTTTTCAGCGATTCAATAATAACTTTATAATAACGAATATAAATAATTTGTAATTTAAAAGCAATTGTTATATTTGCACTTTAAAGCCTTTATAAGGTTAATATCTTAGATTAAAAGTAATTAAAAGAATGCTGAGCAGAAGAAACGTAAGGATAAAAGTGATGCAAGTGCTTTATGCACAGAGTAGAGATGAATCTTTGGATTATAACGCTACTATGAAAGAGTATTGGAAAAAAATTGATGATAGTTTCCATCTGTTATTGTTCTCTTTGTATAATCTGATTCAAATCACTAAGATAGCTTCTGAAGATCAGGAAAAAAGGAAATCTAAACATTTACCTACAGAACTGGATAAAAAATTTACGTCTAAGCTGTGGAGTAATCCCATGATTCAGGCTTTGGTTAAAAATAAAACCATTCAGACTAAATTTGAAAAATTATACTTCGCTCAGAAAGTTGACAAAGATCATTTTAAAACCATTTACTATGAGTTTGTTAAAGAAGAAGCATATACTACATTTTTGACTAATGAAACTACCAATGACGAAAACCTGGAAATGTTGCTGGAACTTTTCAGATTTTGCAGGAGGAATGAATTATTCAATGAAATCATAGAAGACCATTATGCCAACTGGGAAGACGATAAATCCCTTATTATTGGCACCATAAAAAAAGTATTGAAGGCACTCCCAAGTGAAGATGAAAATTTTATCATGGAACATTATCCGGATGATGAAACTACCAAAGAATACGGAGAATTTTTGCTTTCTGAAACTTTAAAAGAAGATAAAACGTTATTACAATATATTGAGCCGGTTTTACAAAACTGGGATGCAGATAGAGTTGCCATACTTGATATGATCATGATTAAGATGGCGCTTTGTGAATTTATGTATTGTCCAACTATTCCAATTAAAGTAACCTTGAATGAGTACGTCGAATTAGCAAAAAATTATAGTACTTCGAAGAGTAAAGAATTTGTAAATGGAATTTTGGACAGATTATTGCAGGACTTAAAAGCGAAAGGTAATATCGTCAAGGAAGGACGAGGATTACTTGATGAATAATATTTTATAATCTTTATAACCTATATCACATGACATACACAAATTTCCCCCGATTTGTGTTTCTGCTGAGCATAATTATGGTCGGCAATACACTGCACTCACAGTCTACAAAAGAGGCTGTTATTCTGTATAATTCACAAGCTGTGCTAGCCCAAATAACCAAAGATGGAGAAGTCAAGGAAATCATTCAGGACGAACCTGATTATCTAAAGGGATTTACCATAAAAATTCAGGACTATGGACAGTTTGTAGCTAATCAACAGACTATGAAATCAGATCAGAAAGTAGTTTTGCCATCGGTAAAGACATTTAGCGAGATTGACGATAATTACATTTCTGTGCCTTTTGAAAGCGGATATGCAACTTTATCTGATTTGGCCATTAGTCGTTTAGATGAAGTTATTGGAGAGCTAAGGAAATCACCTTCTGCCAGGGTGATCATTCGCACTTTATCAACAAAAAAAGATGCTCTCATTGATAAAAATAGAATAAATTCTGTTCGAACTTATTTTAAAATACGTGGCATAGCTCAGGAAAGACTTTCTTATGAAACACTTTCGGGCGATAGAGACATTGATGAAGTCAAAATAAACTATATTTTTTAGATTTATTGAGCTATTTGCAGGTATTTATCCTTGGTATCTTTAGTTTCTTGAGCAGAAGATTATATCTTTGCGCCCATGAATGAATTAATTGTAATCCTTGATTTTGGTTCTCAATATACGCAACTGATAGCCAGGAGGCTACGAGAGTTGAATGTATATTGTGAGATCTACCCGTTTAATAAGTTTCCCCAAAGAGACGACATAAAAGCAGTAATACTATCAGGAAGTCCTTTTTCAGTTCTGGATGAAAATGCACTCGATTTTGATTTGGAAAAGATTGTTGGCGTTTATCCAGTGTTGGGAGTATGTTATGGGGCACAATTGATAGCGCATAAACTGGGAGGTAAAGTATTAAAATCTGACAAACGTGAATATGGAAAGGCCATTATGACAGTGACTGAGCCAGATCGCATTTTCGAAGAAGTAGAGCCTGCCACTCAGGTTTGGATGTCGCATGGAGATTCTATCACTAAGGTACCTGATGGTTTTGAAATAATAGCACGTACGTCTGACATAGTGGCTGCTTACCGGTCCATAGATACAATGTATAAATATCCTGTTTATTGTTTTCAATTTCACCCGGAGGTGACTCATAGTCTTCAGGGCAAAGAGATACTCTATAATTTTATACATGAAGTTGGAGGATGTAAATGTGAATGGACTCCAGCATCCATGATTCATGAAACGGTAGAAAGACTTAAAAATGAACTGGGCAATGAACATGTTTTGATGGGGTTATCCGGTGGGGTGGACTCAACAGTTGCTGCTTGTCTGATACATCGGGCCATTGGCGACAGGCTTCATTGTGTATTTATTGATAATGGTCTGCTGAGAAAAAATGAATTTGAAGATGTGTTATCCTCCTATAAAGGTATGGGACTTAATATAAAAGGGGTGAATGCCGCAGATCTTTTTCTGGATGGACTTTCGGGGGTAAAAGATCCGGAAGAAAAAAGAAAGGTGATAGGAAGATTATTTATAGAAGTTTTTGAAGACGAATCCCATCACCTTCCTGAAGTTAAATGGTTAGGACAAGGTACTATATATCCTGATGTTATCGAGTCTGTATCAGTTCATGGACCTTCAGTTACCATCAAATCACATCACAATGTCGGAGGACTGCCGGATAAACTTAAACTTAAACTGGTTGAGCCACTTCGAATGCTTTTTAAAGATGAGGTGAGAAAAGTTGGGAAAGAACTGGGTGTGCCACCACACTTATTGAATAGACATCCTTTTCCTGGACCGGGGCTTGGTATAAGGGTTTTAGGTGAAGTTACCAGAGAAAAAGTAAGATTGTGCCAGGAAGCTGATAAAATATATACAGACAATCTAAGCAAATCGGGTTGGTATGAAAAAGTGTGGCAAGCAGGAACCATTCTTTTGCCGGTTCAGTCGGTAGGAGTAATGGGAGACGAAAGAACATATGAATATGCAGTAGCATTAAGGTGTGTCAATTCATTAGACGGCATGACTGCTGAATGGAGCCATTTACCATATGAGTTACTTGCCACAATTTCCAGTGAAATAATTAATCAGGTCAAAGGAATAAATAGAGTAGTGTATGATATCAGTACAAAACCACCTGCTACCATTGAGTGGGAATAATATAGTCATCCTGGTGATAGCGGTATTGTTAATGCAGTCCTGCGCGGTCAGTAAACCAGTATCAGTGCCCAAAGATGCACAGATAGTCAAAGCAGGTGGTAAAACACCACCAAAAGATAAATCAGATGCTGAAGGAACCCAACCCGAAAAAAATAAAGAAAATAACAAAGCCACTAATGGGAAACCTGCTGGTGACAAAAATATAAAGGTTACATTACCCATTGATACAATATTGTGGCATGATATTTCGGAAAAAAATCCGCCAATTGTTACTAAACAAAAGCAAAATGTAATTTATGCTGAAGGTTTAGATTTAAAAGATGAGTATAATGTTACACTCTTAATACCACTCAATTCTGACGCACAGACTTTTCCTTCTGAATCGCGTTTTGTTCATTTTTATGCCGGGGCACTCAGAGCATTGGAAACGCTGGATGAAGAGGACATTAAATTAAATGTTCAGGTGATTGATACCGAAGAAGGAAATTATAAAATAAAAGATAACCTAAAAGATCTTTTAACTGAAAATACTGATCTTATTATTGGGCCTTTTGAACGTGAAGACTTAAAAGTTCTGGCAGATGAATGTAAAATAAAGAGTATTCCATTGGTTTCTCCCTGGCAGACCAGCACTAAAATAACCAATGAAAATCCTTATTATATTCAGATGAAACCTAATCTGAAGGAACATTTTTTAAAGCTTGCTGAAAGTACTTCCGCTGACTATCAAAAAGGTGAAGTGGTCATCATAGGTAAAAATAATAAAGAGACAGCTTCCTGGATACAGTATTTTCAAGAAACAGTATCAACTACCCAACATATTTCAGATTTTTATACTTCTTATTTTGTGTCTACGGATAGCCTCAGTGCAGGACCGTCAGCGTTTTCACGTTTGTTTAAAAACAATAAGGTTAAAGCCGTAATCATTCCGAATTATTCTTATACAGATGAAGATTTTATTTACTCTTGTTTAAGAAGGCTCTCAGCTGAGAAATCAGGTAGAAATATATCAGTATACGGTATGCCCATACTCTATGACTCTGATAAAGTAGATTTTGATTTTTATAATGCGTTGAAAATGAAGGTGGTGATGTCAGATTTTGTAGATCTTGATCAAGGTAAGATACGTGAGTTCAGAAGAGCATATCTCGATATGTATGGGGAGATACCAAGTGAGGATGCTGTAAAGGGGTATGATTTGATGTTATATCTAGGTCGGCATATCTGGAAGTATGGTCGAAATTTCCAATATTATCTTGAAAATGAAGCTACGTCATATCTGCAGAGTGTCTATGATATCAGAAAAGCGAGATCCGAAGATTCTCCTGTAACCAATGATCCTTTAAAATTTGATTATTTTGAAAATAAGCATCTTGATATCATCGAATTTACGGGAAATAAATGGGAACGAAAGAAATAAACATTGCAAATGAAGGATGCTTTAACCGATGAGCGTACTAAAAGATTTAGAGAAGTCATCTCCAAAAGACAAAATATCACCGTTATTCTTGAGAATGTACATGACCCACACAACATTGGTGCCGTTATCAGAAGTTGTGATGCCATAGGAATATCAGAAGTATTTATTTTATATACTGAAGCAAGTCATAATTTCCTAAAACAAAAAGTAGGTAAAAATACTTCATCCGGCACAAGAAAGTGGGTAAAAACCCATTATTATGGTGAAATTGAACCGTGTTTTGAGCAGGTAAGATCAAAATATCAAAATATTTATGGAACCCATTTGGGTGAGGATACACAATCTCTGTATGATCTCGATTTAACCCGGCCTGTAGCATTAATGTTTGGCAATGAACAGAAGGGTATTTCAGAAAAAGCCAGAAGTCTACTTGATGGTAATTTCATCATTCCTCAATATGGAATGGTTCAGAGTCTGAACATAAGTGTAGCTTGTGCAGTTTGTCTCTTTGAAGCGTCAAGACAAAGATCAGTTAAAAAAATGTATTCTGGTGAATTTAATTCTGACAGTGTTTTGCATAATGAAATGTTCGATGGTTTTGTTCAAAAACACTTTGAATATATTAACAAAAAGGAAAAGTAATTGTATTTAATCTATATTTGTAGGTTCAAATCCTTGTTTAATCGAATTATTGATGTCGGGTATTTACATTCCGTTTACCTTTGCCAAAATAAATAAATAACGAAAAATGACCATAAATCTGAAGGAACTTTTTGCCGGATCTGAGCATATGAATGATAAAGTGCTGATGAAACTTCTTAATGCCATCAAAGATGGGCAGCAAAAAGATTTTGACTACTTAAAATTTAAACAATCCTATAAATCGCTATGTCAGCTTGGTATGGATGAATCAACTGCAGCAAAAAGTGCTTTTCTGACCGCTTCTACTATGGGGTTGACCAAAGACAAACTGATGTTAACCGTGCAACATTATAAAAATATTCTCAGCAAAGAAAAAGAACAGTTCGCACAAGCACTTAAAAATCAAATTGCGAATAATATTGATGCAAAGACGATGGAAGTAAAACGTTTACAGGAAAAGATAGAAGAAAATACACGCAAAATCACTCAGCTCCAGAAAGAACAAACAATAATTGAGCAGGAAATTCAGAAATTAAAGGAAACAGCAGATATATCAAGGGTAAAAATTGAAGATACAAGAGATCAATTCAAAGCAACATTTGATATTTTATATACTGAGGTGGAAGAGGACGGATTACTTTATGACAGGATTTTATAAAATATTATCTAGTTTTACATGCAGTTTATTAATTTAATATAATTTTACACAACAAAACAAAGAAACATTATGGCAAACTTTCCAAATACAGAATTTAAACCAAAATCATTCTGGCAAAAACCAGAAGGTACTACGGGAGCTTTATTCCTTGCAGCTATCATTGGTGGAATAGGATTTTTATTATTTAAATATAGTGCGCTTTTATTGCAAATGCTTTCCAATACGATAGGTATAGTAGCATTATTGGCCATTCTTGGTCTAATTATTTATATGGTGCTTGATCCGAAATGGCGCACACTCGTGTCTTACATGTATAAAAGTGTGATGAGATGGGTTACTGGTGTATTTGTGACTATAGATCCCATTGGTATTCTAAAAAATTATATCAGCGATTTGCAGGATAATCTTCAGAAAATGGGCACCCAAATCGGCAATCTGAAAGGGCAGATGAGAAAGTTGGTTACTATTGTGGAAGAAAATAATAAAGAGATCACAAATAGTATGCTTATTGCAAAGAAGGCGAAAGAACAGAATAACGAAAGTGCAATGTTATTGGCAAGTAGAAAGGCAGCAAGATTGCAGGAAAGTAATGAAAAATATACCGCATTACATAATAAGATGTCGATTTTATATCGGGTTTTGACAAAAATGTATTCCAACTCTGAGATATTAATTGAAGATACCACAGATCAGGTAAAAGTGAAAGAACAAGAAAGAAAGGCGATTAGGGCCAGTCATTCTGCCATGAGATCAGCGATGAGTATTATCAAAGGAGATGCTGATAAGAGAGCTATGTTTGATCAAGCCATGGAAGTGATTGCCGACGATGTCGCCAATAAAGTTGGCGAAATGGAGCGATTTATGGAAATGTCATCCAATTTCATGAACTCAATAGATCTTCAGAATGGGGTTTTTGAAGAGCAAGGCATGAAAATGTTAGAAGATTACGAAAAAAATTCCACCCTTTTACTATTAGGTGGAAAAGAGAAAATGAGCGACGATATCCTTGAGTTGAAACAACCTGATATTCAGACCAGAGGTACTGATTCTCAATATGACGGTCTTTTTAATTCTTAGGTAACCATTCTGAATAATAAAAAAGGTACACTTTTATCATCAAAAGTGTACCTTTTTTATTTTACATTGAAAGGATGTATCTATGTGAAATATTTACATCTGCACTACAAACTTCTTGATCATTTTTTTTCCTTTGATATACATGTTTATGATGTAAAACCCTGATTCCTTTATATTTATATCCTGAAGATAGTATTCTGTTTTTTCTGAAGTTCCTATTGGAGTATTTCTGTAAATAAGTTTTCCATATAAGTCAAATATTTCCACTTTTTCAATCGGGTATCTACTTTCATTAAATATCGTTAAAATGTCTGACACCGGATTAGGAAGAAGCTTCACATGAGATAATGTAATGTCTTTATTCCCATTAATGGTTTGAAGGAATATACTGTTTAGTTGTAATCGGCACCCGGAAGTATCAGTGACAACTAAAGTATAAATACCAACAGAGAGTTCGCTTATTATTGAATTTGCCCCAAGGGATAGACCATCCTTAAACCATTCGTATTGCAGATCACCTGCACCACCGGAAACAATAGCTTGCAGACTCCCATTTTTACTGGTTGAAGATGTAGGGTTTTTTACTATAATGGAATCAAGAAGAATCTCCGGGTGCTCTGAAGCAAGAGTAATTTGTTGAATTATTGTAGTGCATTGCAAAGAATCCGTAATTATTATGGTATAAATCCCGGCTTGCAATGAATCCAAAGGTAAAAAGACTTCTTCACTTTCACTGAACAACTGTATTTTGTAGGTATCAAATTGTCCAACAATATTTACACTTATCTTTCCATCAAATGAATTAAAACAGCTGGGTTGAATGATATCTGCACTAGCTGAAAGCACACAATTTCCTCCACCTATCACTGCCCATCCCGATGTTTGACAAGCATTTGCATCAGACATAACATAGCTGTATAATCCCGGTGATAAACTATCTTGATTAAATGAGTTTGACCCATTACTCCAATCTATAGTAAATGGTGACTTTCCACCTATTGGAGTAATAATTATCTTTCCGTCATTGAGTCCGCTTTGGGTTTCATTTTCTACCACAATAAAAGCGAACAAGCTATCCGGTTGCTCAACCATGAAAGTATCCTTCAGCACACAATTGGCTTCATCAGTAATAGTAATAAAATAATATCCTTTTGATAAATCTGAAATTGTATCCTGATTTGAGACACCATTGGACCAGGTAGTTATCAACTCACCATACCCTCCATTTTTTGCAATTGAAATACTTCCTGAAAATTCTTTGTAGCATAAAACATCCTGAACATTAACCTGCCCAATTCTTATGGAGTCTGAAACGAATATTTCTATTGCTTTGGAAACCTGACAATTCGTGCTATCTGAAACAAAAATATTATAGATTCCTGCCATCAGACTATCCTGAGTCAGTGTAATTTCTCCGTTTGACCATTGCCAAACCAATGGCCCTGTTCCTCCATTAATGTTGAGCGATAAATGACCATTGCTTTCACCTGGACACAATACCGTATCTGCTTCCACTATACTCACTTCAATGATTGGTGGCTCAGTGATGTCTATCACCAAAGGGGTACTCTGACACGCTGCAGGATCAGTTGCCACTACCGTATACACACCTGCTGGTGCCTGAACCAATTGAGAACCTGTGGTGCCGTTCGACCATAAGTATGTAAACTGACTGTTATTTGTAACACTAACCATTCCTGTACTATCTCCATTGCATTTCACATTTTCTACATCAATGACTTCTATTTGAAAGGATGAATTCGTTTGAACAGTAAATGAAGCGGAGCTGGTACAGGTATTGGCATCTGTGACTGTAACTGCATAATTTCCAGCCATCAGATCGTTATTTATCGCAGTGGTTGTCCCGTTTTGCCACAGATACTGATAAGGTGGAAAACCATTGGATGCTGAAATCGTGAGAGAGCCATTTGATGCACCAATGCATGTTGCATTAGAGCTTGAATTGAGTTCTACAAGAATTGGCGGAGGTTGATTTATAACAAAATCAATAAATTCCATACATCCATTTGAATCTGTTACTGTGATGGAATATGGTCCGGCGGTAATATTATTTAAAATATTGGTCGTACTTCCATTGCTCCATAGATAGCTATAGATTCCGGTTCCGCCAGATACGAGTGCAAATGCAGTACCATTATTTCCTCCATTGCAGGAAACATCTCCTATATTATTTAGCTCAACACTTAGTAATGGAGGTTCATTTATTGAATAAACGGCAGTTTGTGTACAGTTATTTCCTCCATCAGTAACTGTCAGTGAGTATGTGCCGGTCGAAAGGTCTACAATCATGGGTAAAGTACTTTGATTTGACCATAGATACGACGGCAATCCTGTAAGTCCGGTTACTGCGATGTTTATTGTACCATCATTATTACTAAAACATGTTACATTCTGTTGATCTATTGTATTAACGGTAATCTGATCAGGTTGTGATATATTTACAGTAATCAATGTTTCACAATCAAAAAAGTCAGTAACAGTAACATTATAATTTCCGGCAGAAAAACCACTCTGTGTGTTGGTAATTCCGCTGCCTGATGCTCCTGTAGACCAAAGGAAAGTGTAAGGAGGTGAACCGCCTGAAACAGTTATTGTAGCTGAACCATCATTTTCTCCATAACATGACACATGGTTAAGATTTGAGACAGTTCCTACTATCTCTTGTGGTTCGTCTATGGAGAAAGTGGAAAAGATTGAGCATAATACAGCATCTGTAACAGTGACTGTGTACGAGTTGGCTGCAAGATTTGAAATATTAGCCTGGGTGCTGCCGTCTGACCATAAATATGAAAAACCTGGTGTACCTCCGGATATTGTAAGGAAAATGCTCCCATTGGACAGCCCGTTACAAGTCACACGATTTATATTTTCATTGATTTGGATCTCCGGAGATGTATTTATTGAAGTTGAGCCTGATTTCAAACATCCATTTGCATCAGAAACGGTGACAGTATACAATCCGACGGAAAGTCCGGAAATGCTGCTTCCTGTGGATCCATTTGACCAGGCGTATGAATAATTACCAGTCCCGCCATTGGCAATAACAGAAGCACTGCCATTGGTTGCGTTTTGACAAACAACTGTGCCCTGAACACTTATTGATATAGCAGCGGGAGAATTTATATTGGTTGATGCTGTTGCGCTGGCTCCGGCATTATCGGTAACGGTGACTGTGGCTATACCAGGTGGCAATGTTGTATTTATGGAATTTGTTATTCCATTGGCCCAGCTATAGGAATAAGTTCCGGACCCGCCGGAGGCATTAGCCTGTGCCATTCCATTGTTTGAATCCGAACAAGTGGTACCTATGACATTGGCTAAAGAAACTTCTAACGGTGCAGAAGCGCTTTGGATAGGAATTTGCATATTTGTAAAAACCACTCTGTCCTGACTGCTGGAATTATTACCATTGGCTATCACTGATGATGCATAAAACTTAATGATTGGATTTGATCCGGTACTTGCAGGTGCTGTCCAGTTTATCAGATATGTTATCTCATTGGAAGCAGGAAAATCCGATGCCGGATTATGACCGATATATTTTTTGCCACCAAATACAGTGAGTATTTCAGTATTGTCAATGAAGTCAGGATGTTCTGCTAAAACGCCGGCATTGGTATTCGTCCCTGTAAGTGCAACCATCTGAAAGCCTGCTCGCGCAGCATTACCGTTAGGATTGGTGATGGTAACAGTGATGGTATATGATTCACCGGTAATAATTGTGGCTGGTAAACCGCTTAAGGTTATATTCCCATTCAAACTGGCATTATTTCCGCTATGACATTCTCCACATGAAGAATCACCTGGTGCGCCTGTATATCCGGCAGTTCCGGATGTTGGATGCAAACCGCTATTGCCGAGACCAAATATGACAGCACAAAATAATCCGAATATAAATAATGTCTTATTACTCACTATAAGTATTTTTTAATTATAAAATTTGTGTGAAAACGAATGTATGTGGTTTATCCCTACCTAGGTTGCAATTTTTCGAGATAATTAATGATATATTTACCGAGAATGTCAAACTCAAGATTTACAGTGTCTCCTGTTTTTATATTTTTAAAGTTGGTGTGCTGGTAAGTATATGGGATAATAGCTACTGAAAACAGATTTCCGGTCACTTCTACGACTGTAAGACTTACACCATTTATGGCGATAGACCCTTTATTTACAATGAGTTTTATATATGCTTCGTCAATTAGAAAGTAAAAATACCAACTTCCATCTTCGGATTTTACTTGATTGCATATGGCTGTTGAGTCCACATGTCCCTGCACAAAATGTCCGTCAATACGACTGGTGGCCAATAATGATCTTTCCATGTTGATTTCATCACCAATTTTCCAGGAATCAAGATTTGTTTTCTCAAGAGTTTCTTTGATGGCAGTTACAGTATGACTATTCTCACTGGTTGCTACTACGGTGAGACAAACTCCGTTGTGGGCAATACTCTGGTCAATATGTGTTTCGGCGCTGATGCCTGAAGATATCTCAAAATGTTTGTTACTACCATCAGAACTAATTTTTATAATTTTTCCTGTTGACTCTATAATTCCACTGAACATTAATTTCTAATTAAGTGTATAAATCCTGTTAATAAATTTTTGGCTTCTTGTACGCCAGTAACTCTATTTTCGAATACTCTGCATGTATAATAATAAGTCCCATCAGCAAGTTCACTGCCTGAATTGGTAGTCCCTGTCCAATTTATGGCAGGATCATTTGTCTCAAATACAAGATTACCCCATTGGTTGAATATTTTAAGATCAATTTCAAAAATAAACAGATTAATTCTTGGAATAAAAGCATCATTACGACCGTCCCCATTGGGGGTAAATGTATTTGGCAATTCATAGAAAGGACAGTTGTCCACACATTTTGTGTTACTGTATAAACTTTCATTTCCTTGGCTATCTACAGCTGTAACAGCATAACAACCCAAAAGACCATTTTGGGGATAGTGAATTTTGCTATAACCTTCACTCACATCCTGTGAAGCAATTTTTACTAATGGTTTATCCACAGTTTCTGCATAATAAATATTGAAAGATACAATATCTTCAGCAATTTCAGGACATTGCTGCTGTGGATTGGTCCATGAAATTGAGTTATATAGCTCTTCCGGATTGATGTCACTGTTAAGTTTATCACAGATATTGACCACGTCAGTTACTGGTGGACATGAAGGTACGTTGTCAACAGGTTTCATACACACTTCCTGCGATAAATTGATGATCGGGTCCTCTATGTCAGGGATAGAATAACTTCCTCTGGTTTCTACCTTATAACAATAGGTACTATCGTTTTTGAGCCCTTTGTCTTCATAAATTGTGTCATTTGTGGATGCAATTAGTATAAATACTCCGATGCTATTTTTTTTGAAGATGTTGTATGTATTATTGCTCCAAGGAGTAGATGCTGACCATGAAAGTTTATTTTTCTCATCAGATGGTAAGACTGTAAGATAAACAGAAGAAGCAGCCGGAGAATTTCCAATTTTATTATTATTACTATACAATGATATATAGTAATAGTATTGATTTGATATCGTATTTAGTTGATTATCAAAGTAATTTGTGTCTAATGACGAAGCAAAAAATGAAGTGGTAACAGATTGAATAATGCTATATGTAGTTGCATCGGTAGATCTCCATATTTCATATTTATAAGGACCTGGATTTGCAATGGTATCTAATTGGTCTGCAAGAGATTTAGCCCATCTTAGATGGATAATACCATTTGTCTCAGAAGTTTGTTCTACGGAAACTTTTGTGATCAGAGGTAGATCTCTGAGCAATACCAGACAACTTTCATTGGATGGAAGACTTTCTACCCGATTAAAAGGATTACCGGAACTGGTCTGTTTTGCAAATTCGGCTTGTACTCTGTAACAATAGGTATTGCCTTTTTCTATTTTATTATCAATATAAAAGAACTTACCGTTTTCTTTAGCCAAGGTTCGGAAAACTATTTTCTGATACGGGGACCCTGTTAGACCAGGATTACATGTATCTGGCTGGAAATTAGAACTGGCAATTTTTCTCCATACCGAAAATCCATAAAAATAGTTGTTATCAGTTTCCTGACAGACATATGGTTCGTTCCACTCAAGACGGATCTGATTATTTTCCGACCTTGCAACCAGATTTTGAGGAGATGGACCCACAACTTTAATTCTTATGGTTTTTAAAGTTGCTAAACCGGTAGAATCAGGATAAAATTATCAACAGCTCTCAGTACTACCTGATAATACTGATCAGAAATATGAATACACTCGGTTTGCCATTCAAATCTGGCTGTAAATTTAACAGCTGTAAATGCTGTAGGACCCACTAATAAGGCAGGATTAACTACAGTAAACGGTCCACCAGTAGCACTAAGTTTAACTTTTTGGGTTAGATTAGGGTCGCTTACTTCTATATCTATTGAGATTTTGTCTCCGGCAATAACACAAAGTTCTTCGACAGATTTAATTACCGGAGGTTCATTTTCGCAAGCCCTAATCAATATTTGCATGTCTCGTAGTATTACATTGATCAGCTTTCCGTTTCTGTATTCTTTGATACGGATGGCAATATTATACTCTCCTTGTAATTTGGGTGAATTCCAACGCACCTCTCCGGTGATTGCATTTATGGTAAATGAGTTACCTGCCGAACTTCCGATTTCATCAGGTAATTTGTAGCCTGGCACAGGTGTGTTTAGAGACTGAAGCGGTGCTGTCAGTTCATACGCCAAACTATCACCATCGGGATCATAAGCATTGGGATTATGTATAAATAATTTATTTACGCATCCAATATCGATTGGTGGCTGAAGTAAAATGGCAGAATTGTTAAAGCCCTGAAACTGCTGGTCAAGTAACGTAAATGTAGTACTTAAGAAAAAAGGAATGTCGATAGAATTTGGATAATTCACATTTAAAATTCCGCCTACTCGATTAGGATCCAGAAAAGAAATTGTATAGGTTGCTGCACCAGGATAAGTGTGAAAAGCTATGTAATAATTTATTTTGATGTCATTCGGTTCAAATCTGGTTTTGCTATTATCTCTTCTTACAAATTGATTGGTACCGTCTCCCCAGAAAACATCCAAACTATCTCTGTCTGCTGCAACGCTACTTGCTTTAGTGTAAGTTGTTATTGTTAATTCTATGGTAAGAGCACTCGTCTGTCTATAAGTGATTTCACCTGCTCTGTTGTGGGTTGCACACAACAGGTATGGCAATAGTAATAGAGCCGTAACGAAGATGATATTTTTAAAAATTATATTCACGAATACAAACTTAAATAAAAATTAGCATAACGATCATTATAACAATAAATATTTAATGATGTTTTGTACTTCAAAAGTCGTGGGAGAATCAAAATATCCTTTATTAGGTGTTTTTTTGTATCAAACTCTTATTTATCCTTACCTACTTGCTTTTAAGATTTCATACTAATTACTTACTTTTGCATTTTTATAGCTCAAAGTAAACTTAGCCATTGATACAAAAACATATTGAACTGATAGCCCTATTTTTGGGAATCCAGGAAAATGCTGTCAAAAATACTGGGGAACTACTCGAAGATGGTGCAACGATACCATTTATAGCCAGATATCGTAAGGAAAGGACTGGCAGTCTGGATGAAGTACAGATATCTGACATTCAAAAACATATGAAGAAACTAGCCGAACTTGAATCAAGAAAAGAAACAATTTTGGCATCAATAGAAGAGCAAGGAAAGCTTACATCTGAGCTTAAATCCAGAATTCTTTTAACGTATGATGCCAATGAATTGGAAGATATTTATCTGCCATATAAAAGAAAGAAAAAAACTAAAGCCGATGTAGCACGTGAAAATGGTCTAGAACCTTTGGCAAAGATGATTATGAGTCAACGTGGGCAGGATATTATTCAGGCGGCTGCCAGATACCTAAATAAAAATATCATTACTCAGCAAGAAGCAATTCAGGGAGCAAAAGATATTATAGCTGAATGGGTGAGTGAAGATCAGGATATCAGAGAAAAAATCAGGCAAAATTTTAGAAAATTTGCAAAGATACAATCTAAAGTTGCTCCGAAAAAGAAAGCAGATGCAGAAAAGTATATGGATTATTTTGAGTTTGAGGAATCCTTATCCCGATGTCCATCACATCGATATCTTGCCATGTTGCGTGGTGCCAATGAAGATATGTTGAAAGTGACTTTATCTATTGATGATGAACGGGCTTTACAGATGATAGATAGAAAATACATCAGGTCAAATGGACAAGAAGCTGATTTAATTGCTGATGCAATATCAGACAGTTATAAAAGGTTGATATTTCCGAGTATTGAAACTCAGATCCTTAATGAATTTAAAGAAAAAGCGGATGACGAAGCAATCCGAGTTTTTGGCGAAAATCTCAGACAACTGTTGCTTGCGGCTCCACTCGGACAAAAGCCGGTTTTAGCGATTGATCCTGGATTCAGGACTGGTTGTAAAGTAGTATCGTTGGATAGTAATGGTGATTTTTTGGAATATACCACAATATTTCCTCACCCGCCGCAATACCAATCGACAGAAGCAAAAGAAATCATTAAAAGTTTGGTTTACAGACATCGTATCAAAGCCATAGCTATTGGAAATGGCACTGCATCCCGCGAGACACAATCTATGGTGGAAGAGATTAAATTTGATGATAAAGTGGATATATACATGGTCAATGAAAGTGGTGCTTCTATTTATTCTGCTTCTGAAATTGCCAGAGAAGAATTTCCGGATAAGGATGTTACGGTCAGGGGGGCAGTATCTATCGGAAGAAGACTGATGGATCCATTGGCTGAATTGGTGAAAATTGACGCCAAATCAATTGGAGTGGGGCAGTATCAACATGATGTCAATCAAGGTAAACTTAAAGAAAACCTGGACATGACGGTGACAAGTTGCGTCAATAAAGTAGGCGTTAATATTAATACGGCTTCCAGACATATTCTGACTTATATTGCAGGACTTGGACCATCATTAGCTAAAAATATTGTTGAATACCGAAGAGCTAACGGAGATTTTACGTCTATCAAACAACTCAATAAAGTGCCAAGATTGGGTGACAGGGCGTTTGAACAGGCAGCAGGATTTCTAAGAATAAAAAACGGTACCCATCCGTTGGATAACACGGGTGTACATCCGGAATCATATCACATAGTAGAGTTAATGGCGAACCAATCAGGGATGTCAGTAGCAGAGTTTATAACTCATACTGATGCCCGAAAAAATATAAAACTGGAAGAATATATGAATGATAAAATAGGAATACCTACGCTTAATGATATAATGAAGGAGCTGGACAAACCCGGACATGATCCGAGAGGAGAAGCTCATTCATTTAGCTTTGCAGAAAATATCAAGAGTATAGGAGACGTGTATGAAGGTTTGGTATTGCCGGGGATTGTAACAAATTTGACAAATTTTGGTGCATTTGTCGATATAGGTGTCAAACAAGACGGTTTGTTGCATATTTCACAGATTACAGATAAATTCATTCAGAATCCTGCAGAAATATTGTCTTTGGGTCAACAACTTACTGTAAAAGTAATCGGAGTAGATGTACAAAGAAAGCGGATAAACCTTACCCTGCTTTTTTAGTAAGATAAATCAGGATTTTGATAATTCCTTTGCTCGTTGTTCTGCTGCAAGAATTCCTTCTTTTATCGATTGGTCCAAATGTTGGTCGTTGAATACTTTTAGGGCTGCTTCTGTGGTACCACCTTTGGAAGCAACCGCCTTAATAAGATCATCCAGACTGAGTTCAGCATTGTTGATCAAATGATAAGCCCCAAGCATCGTTTGTTTTACCAGTAAAAGGGCAGTACCTTCATCAAATCCCATATTTTTTCCGGTTTCTACCATCTGTTTGACAAAGTAATAAAAATATGCCGGCCCTGATCCGCTTAGCGCTGTAACGGCATCCAGTAGTGACTCATCTTCAATATATATAGACCTGCCGGTAGCATTAATCAGATTCTCTACTTTAAAAAGCTTAGATATACTTATACCTTCTGCAGAAGTAAATCCGGTGATACCCATTCCCATCATAGCGGGAGTATTAGGCATGGCCCTGACGACATATTTATGCTCGGTAAGTTGTTGTATTTTACTGATATTGATGCCTGCCATAATAGAAAGTATGATCTGATTATCTGTCAGTTTTCCTTTGATGTCGTGGGCCAGCACTTCAAAATCCTGAGGTTTTACAGCAAGAATTACTAAGTCATATGTAGATATATTTTCATTAATTGTATTGACTACAACTCCTTCTTTGGTTTTTGTTAACATCTGACATCGTTCTTCGTTTTTTTCGATAAGGAGAAGATTTTCTTTTTTTACCAACTCATATTGTAAAAAGGAGCGAGCAAATGCCAAACCCATGTTTCCACATCCTAAAATGGCTATTTTCATCAGATTCTAAAGTTTGATTTATAAAAATGTGTCTAAATTAAAATTATATTGGACAAAAATCATTGCAAAGATAGCTAAAGGCACGATATCAAGTTGTAAAATGGGTTTAACTTGTAAAACTTTACAATCCTATCAATTAGAAAGATTTGAAGTACGATAGAAAATATTTTATATTTGGATCAAAATACTTTTATTCTTTTTGGGTTCGGGTCAAAAAATTATCTGATGTTTGAATTTGTGCCAATAATTAAATTAAATTTCCATTTGGGATATAAAAAAATAAGATTTCTTACTTTGGATCCGATATCTTCAATATATTTGGCTATTAATAGGGTTTTACATGAACAAAAGAACATTTTTAAAAGCGGGCTCCAGTGCTTTGATAGCCTATCAGCCGATTGTTGAAATGTTGCAACGATTGGATACGATTTATGGTTCAAGCTCTGAAAAAGAGTTATCTGAAAATGAAGATTATTGGGCTGAAATTCGAAAAGGATACAAATTGAAAACAGATTATATTAATCTTGAAAACGGCTATTATTGCTTTGCCCCTGAAACTACTTTAAATCATTTTATCGATCATGTCAGGGAGGTAAACTATCAGGGTTCTCACTATATGCGAACAGTACAATGGGAAAATAAGGATAAAGCTGCACAAAGACTGGCAGACTTAATGGGGTGTGGTCACGATGAGCTGATCATCACACGTAACACCACAGAATCATTGGATATAATTATAAATGGGTATGTCTGGAAACCAGGAGATGAAGCTGTCATGGCAGAGCAGGATTATGGGTCTATTATTGGTCAGTTTAAGCTGATGGCAGATCGGTATGGCATGGTTAATAAAATTATTTCTTTACCCAATCATCCTGCATCAGATGAGGAATTGGTCGATTTATATGCTTCCGCCATCAACGAAAAGACGCGATTACTTATGATTTGTCACATGGTAAATATAACAGGACAAATTTTGCCTGTCAGAAAGATTTGTGATATGGCCCATAGCAAAGGAGTAGATGTCATGGTGGATGGAGCACATGCTGTTGCACATATCAACTTTGATATAAAAGAGTTGCACTGTGATTATTATGGAGCAAGTTTACATAAGTGGTTAAGCACGCCATTGGGAGCAGGACTTCTTTATGTTAAGAAGGAAAAGGTCAAGGATTTATGGCCAACATTTGCAGGTTGGAACGATAATCCTGAAGATATAAAAAAACTCAATCACACCGGAACCCATCCTGTCCACACAGATCTGTCTATTAATAATGCTATTGATTATTATCTTGCCATGGGCCGGGATAAAAAGGAATCACGATTGAGATATTTGCAACGATACTGGTCTGATCAGGTCAGAGAGCTAAAAGGTGTCGTTTTAAATACCCCGAAAGATGTTTTTCGGTCATGTGGCATAGCGAATGTTGGTATAACAAATATGAAACCTGCGGATATGGCAAACACACTTATGAAAAAATATGGAATTTGGACCGTAGCAATTGATGGTCAAGGGGTTCAAGGTTGCCGGATTACTCCAAATGTGTACACTTCCACCAAAGAATTGGATATTTTTGTACAAGCACTAAAGGAAATGAGTGCATCATAATAATTTTCACCTATTTTAATCCCTCTTGCGGTTGATTGTATGTTATTTTTTCTTGAAGTTGTTGAACCCACAATTTAATAAATTGAATATTACCAGGTATATTTTTATCAGGGATTTAAAAATTATTACCTTTACCATCAAAACATCTAAAAAGTTAATATGCCCACACCACATATTGAAGCCAAAGATGGCGAAATTGCAGAGTCAATTTTACTGCCAGGGGATCCACTAAGAGCAAAATATATTGCAGATAATTTTCTGGAAGATGTTGTGCAATTCAATAGAGTAAGAAACATGCTTGGATTTACAGGTTTTTATAAAGGAAAACGTGTATCGGTGATGGGCACGGGAATGGGTATGCCTTCTATTGGTATTTATTCTTATGAGTTGATGAAGTTTTATGGGGTTAAAAAACTGATCAGAGTTGGTTCTGCAGGATCTATTCAGCCGGATGTTAAAATTAAGGATATTGTGATCGCTCAGGCTGCGTCCACGAATTCAAATTTTAGTAAACAATTCAGAGTTCGTGGTGAAATTTCGGCTATTTCAGATTATACCTTATTGTCAAAGGCCGTGGCACGGGCAGAAGAACTAAATCTAAGCTACCATGTTGGAAATATTATGAGTTCGGATACATTTTATGATTTTGAAAAGGGAAGCTGGAAAAAATGGGCAAAAATGGGGGTTACCTGTCTTGAAATGGAAGCATATGCACTATTTCTTACGGCAATGTCATTAAAGGCATCCGCGCTTACCATATGTACCATCTCTGATTCTTTGGTAACAGGCGAGAGCATGGATCACAAAGATAGAGAAACAGCACTTGGAGAGATGATCAGCCTTACTTTGGATATCATATAGTATTGACTTCTGTATCCCAAATAAAATCAGAGAAAAAACAATTCTTTGTAAAATGTTATCCAACTAAGCTTGAATTAGAAGCAAACTGTCGCTATGATGTCAAAACTACATTAAACTATTTTTAATTTTATTTATTTTAACAAATATTATTTAGATTTACATCTTCAATCTCACTAATATGAACTTATCTAAACCTTTATTTGCACTTATAATTTTATTTTATTGCTATTCAGCTCAAGCACAGCAAAATTTCTGGAAAAAATCTGATGAAAATTCTATTCAGAAAGGAAGAAGTCCAAGATACATTATTCCTGAAGTATATCAAACTGTTAGTTTTGATTTCACAAAATTTTTAAATCAATTAAATACTCAAACCAGGACTGGTGTAAAGGAATTTATTTTTAATACTCCCATGCCTGATGGTTCTTTCGAATCTTATACTTTGGTGGAAACTCCGGTTTTTGACTCAGGATTATCACAAAAATATCCAGGATATTACTCTTTTACGGGGACGGACGTGAATAAATCCGGTGGATGGTTGAAAATGAGCGTTTCGCCGTATGGAATAAACATAATGGTATATACTGCAAAAGATGGTTATACATTTATTGACCCATATAATCAACACAATACTACAGAATATA
>Ga0138256_10000816_pt1 | contig 33648 bp, 32 predicted proteins | sample KNB2016incub_MG_FD_105486 | JGI IMG/M metagenome (GOLD analysis project Ga0138256, IMG submission 105486) | Active sludge microbial communities from wastewater in Klosterneuburg, Austria - KNB2014incub_MG | ecosystem: Engineered > WWTP > Activated sludge > Unclassified | place: Austria... | reverse complement strand
GGGGGCGCTGAGCGAGTTCGATCACCTCTCCTCGCGGAATCCTGCGGCACTCACCCTCTGGGGACGCACGGGGCTTTACGTCCAGTACGACCCGGAGTTCCGTAGCGTCGAGTCCGGCGCCGCGACGGACCGGACCACCACGTCGCGCTTCGGCGCCATCGCCGCCGGGTTCACCGTCGGCGAGCGTTGGTCGATCGGGGTGTCGAGCCATGCGTTCCTCGATCGCTCATGGGCGACGAACTTTCGCTCGGGACAGCGGCTGGGAGATGACAGCGTCTCGTACGCCGAACGCTTCTCGTCCAAGGGCGGGATCAACGACAATCGGGTCGCGGTGGCGTATCGCCTGCACCCCAAGGTCGTGCTCGGGGCGGGGCTGCACCTGCTGTCGGGTGAGAATCGCCTCAATCTCGTGCGGGAGTTCGACGACAGCGTGCGCTACGGCACCCTGACGCGCGACATCTCGCTGACGTACTCCGGGACCGCGGCATCGGCCGGGATCGTGGTCTCGCCATTTCGCCGGCTCGCGCTGGCGGGGTCGTACCGCCAGGGCGGATCGATGAAGCTGCGGGTGGTGGACACGTTGCGCACGGAGGCCAATGTCCCGTCGCGCTACGGTGTTGCGGTGCGCCTGGAGCCGCTCTCCGGCGTGTCGCTGCTGGTTGGCGCCGATCGCACCGAATGGTCGCGCATGAATGGCCTGGGATCGGCCAGCGCCGCAGCGCAGGACACCTGGGAGTATTCTGCCGGGGCACAGTTCGCCGGACAGCGACTGCGCAACACCCCGTGGACCTACAGCGTGGGCTATCGGCAGCGCGACCTCCCATTTGCCGCGGCTGGCGTCCCGGTGACGGAGAAATTGTTCGCCGGTGGCTTGGGAATCCCCATCGCCGGGCCGCGCGGGATGCTGGAACTGGCGCTGCAGCGCGCCGTGCGCGAGGCCGCGACCGCCACGTCGGAACGCGCGTGGCTGTTGAGCGTCGGCTTCATCGTCCGACCGTGATCGTCCGTGACTGCGATGACGTCCGATGCCCCGCTCATCCTCGTCGCTGACGACTCGGATGCCAACTGCGAACTGCTGCGCGAACAGCTGCACTCGTTAGGATTCCGCACCGTCGTCGCGCACGATGGCCCGACGGTGCTCGCGACGACGCTCACCGAGCGGCCGAGGCTCGTGATCCTCGATGTGCACATGCCGGCCGGCGAGCTCGAGGTGGACGACGGGGCGACCGGCTTCGAGGTCTGCCGTCGCCTCAAGCGTGACCCGCGGACCGCCAGCATCCCGGTCATCTTCATCACGGCGCTCAACGACACGGACGACCGCGTGAGTGCGGTCGAGGCCGGGGGCGACGATTTCCTCGCCAAGCCCCACAACCGGTTGCTGCTCGGCGCGCGCGTGCGCTCCCTGCTCAAGCTCAAGGCGGCGACCGATGCGCTCGAGGATTCGTATCGTCGATTGCGCGAGTTGGAACGGGTGCGCGACGACCTCATGAAGATGATCGTGCACGACCTCAAGACCCCCCTGACCTCGATCCTCGCCACGCTCGAGCTGCTCGGCGACGGGGACATGGGGCCGCTCGGCCGTCGGCAGGGCGACGCCGTGGCCGACACCCAGCGCAAGGCGGAGGAGTTGCTGTCGCTGATTGACGACCTGCTGGAAGTCCGGCGCATCGAGGAGACCTCGATCGCGCTCAATCGCGAGCCGATCGACCCGGCGGGCCTGCTGGAGGAGATGCTGCGGGACTGGGCCCTGCGATTCCGGCAGGAGCGAACCGTCGCTGCGGCCGACGTCGCCGCCGATACACCCGTGTTCAGTGCCGACCGCGGCATGCTCAGGCGGGTGATCGGCAACCTGATCCAGAATGCGCTGATCCACTCGGGGGCGCCGATCGAGCTGACCCTGGTGGCGCGTCCCGACCCGAACGGGGTCCGGTTTACCGTGATGGACACGGGACCGGGGATCCCGCCGGAGTACCACGACATCATCTTCCAGAAGTTCGAGCAGGTGCGGGCCGCGCACACGCCGCGCGTTCGGACCTCGGGGTTGGGGCTGACGTTCTGTCGCCTGGTCATCGAGGCGCACGGCGGCCGGATCTGGGTGCAGAGCACTGAGGGCGCCGGGAGCGCGTTCCACTTCATCCTGCCAGTGGCGCCTCCCGAGGTCGACGGCGCCGCGCCGCGATGAAGGTGTACCTGCGGACCTTTGGCTGCCGCGCCAACCAGTACGATTCGGAGTCGGTGCGCGCGATGATCGAGCGGGCCGGGGGCGAGGTGGTGACCACGGCGCGTGACGCCGATGTGGCCATCTTCAATTCGTGCGCCGTCACGGCCGACGCCGAGGCCGACCTGCGCCAGGGGGTGCGCCGGGTGGCGCGCGAGGCGCCGGGCGTCACGTCGCTGGTGATGGGATGTGCGGCCGCCCGCGACACGGGCGCCCTGCGGTCGCTGCCCACGGTCGCCCACGTCGTGCCCGGTGGTGACCTGGCGGCGGTGGCCGACGCGCTGGACCTGCCGCCATCATCGTTAGGTGCGGCGGCGCGACAGCAGGGCACGCGCGCGCTGCTGCGCATCCAGGACGGGTGCGACGAGCACTGTACCTTCTGCGCCACCACGCTGGCCCGCGGCCGCAACCGCTCACGGACGGTCGAGGCCCTGGTCGAGGAAGCGATGCAGCTGGCGGAACGCCATCCCGAGATCGTGCTTACCGGGATTCACATCGGCACGTACGGCGCCGACTTGGGCGGGTCGCTCGGTCAACTCGTCGAACGGCTGGTACGCGCGGTCCCGGCGGTGCGCTTCCGCCTGTCGTCGGTCGAGGCCACCGAGGTCGACGACCGGCTCCGCGAACTCTTCCAGGAGCCTGCGCACCTGGCCCCGCACCTGCACGCGCCCTTGCAGAGCGGCAGCGATACGCTGCTCCGCCGCATGGGGCGCCACTGGTACAGCGCGGCCAGCTACGCCGCCGCCCTCGAGCGGCTGGCGCGGGCCCACCCGGTGTTCGGGCTCGGTGCCGACGTGATCGCCGGCTTCCCGGGCGAGACCGAGCAGGACCACCACGCGACCCTGGCCCTGGTCGAGTCGCTGCCGTTCACCTACCTGCACGTGTTTGCCTACTCCCAGCGCCCGGGGACCGCGGCCGAGCGTCTCCCGGGACAACAGCAGGGACATGAGGTGCGGCGGCGCGCGAGCGAGCTGCGGGCCGCGGGCGAGGCGAAGGGACGCCGATACCGGACGTACCGCCTGGGCGGTACCGCCGACTTGGTCGTCCTTCGGGGCGATGTCAGGGAAGGGATCACGGGGGATTACCTTTCCGTCGCCATCGCCGACCCGCCTCCTCCGCGCGGGACCCGGTTGCCGGTCCGGCTCGACGGCGATCCCGACCGTCTGGTGGCCGTCCCCCTCTGCCCCTCGGCATGACGCTCGATCCTCGCGCCACCGTGTACGTCGAAACGTACGGATGCCAGATGAACGTCAGTGACTCCGAGCTGATCCTCGGAAAGCTGGCGGCCGAAGGCTATCGCCCGGTCGACGTCCCCGAGGAAGCGGACGTCATCCTCCTCAATACCTGCGCCATTCGCGATCACGCGGAGCAGCGGGTCATCGGCCGTCTGGGGGAGTTGAAGCGCTCGATGCGCGCCGGCAGCGTGATGGGCGTGGCGGGATGCATGGCGCAGCGGCTGGGGCCGGAACTCCTGACCAAGGCGCGGCATGTGAGTTTGGTCGTCGGTCCCGACGGCTATCGCGCGCTGCCCGAGCTGCTGGCACGGGCGCGCGGCGGCGAGCGCGCGGTGCAGACCTCGTTCGACCTCGAGGAGCACTACGAGGACTTTGCCCCGCGACGGTTCGACAAGGTGAAGGCGTGGATCCCCGTGCAGCGCGGCTGCGACTACCGCTGCACGTACTGCATCGTCCCGTTCACCCGCGGTGCCGAGCGCAGTCGGGCGATGGCCGACGTCGTGCGCGAGGCCCGGCAGGTGGTGGAGGAGGGGATCGGCGAGATCACCCTGTTGGGGCAGACGGTCAACTCGTACAACGACGGGACGCACGACTTCGCCGAACTGCTTCGCGCCGTTGGTGCGGTCCCGGGCGTCAGGCGCCTGCGCTTCACCTCACCGCACCCGAACGACTTCAGCGACGCGGTGATCGAGGCGATGGGAGACGTCGGTGCGGTGTGTGAACACGTGCACCTGCCGATGCAGTCGGGCTCCACCGCCATGCTGAAGCGCATGCTGCGCCGGTATAGCCGCGAGGAATACCTGGAGTGCGTGGCGCGCCTGCGCGCGCGCATCCCCGGCATCGGCCTCACGACCGACGTGATCGTCGGCTTCCCGGGCGAGACCGACGACGAGTTCGAGGAGACGCTCTCGGCCGTCCGGGAGATCGGCTTCGACGATGCCTTCACCTTCAAGTTCTCGCCCCGGGATGGGACGCCGGCCACGCGGATGCCGCCGGAGTGGACGATCCCCGACGAGGTGGCCGCCGAGCGGCTCGGACGGTTGATCGATGCGGTGCGCTCCGGGGCGCGCTCGCGGAACCTCGGGCTGCTCGGACAGCGGCGCGAAGTACTCGTGGAGAAGCCGGCCCGGCGCGGCGACCTGCTCCAGGCCCGCTCGCGGGACTACAAGACGGTGCTGATTCCCGGCGATGCGTCGATGGTGGGGTCGTACCTCACCGTCGAATTGACCGGGACCACCGGCTCGACGTTTACCGGAACCGTCGTGCAGGAGCGCCGCTCCCTCCCCGTCGCGGTCTAGGGTCCCGCCGGGCAGGAGGCACCGCGCCAAAAGTGTGCGGGATGTCACGGAGAAAGGGCGTCATGCCTCGGCGTGTGACGCAGGGGGCTCCACGAGTCGTCATCCAGCTGACGCCTCGCGATCGACGCCGGCATCCAGCGGCCGTCCTGGTACTCCTTCCGCCTCCATGCATAACGCGCTCGAAGAAGTGATGGGTGAGGTCTTCGACCAGGTGGCGAGCGGCCGCGCGCGATTTTGCGACTGTCCGCAGTGCCGTGATGACGTCATCACGCTCGCGCTCAATCAAGCTCGTCCCAGGTACGTCAGCAGGTCGCTGATCGGATCAGCCGTCACACGCGTGGCGCTCTCGCACGAGCAGGCCAGGGCCGAACTGGCTGTGGTGGTGCTGGATGCCATGCGGCGGGTGGCTGCGCGTCCGCGCCATCCCCGAGCCCGTGCGGTCGAGGGGGGAGCGCCGGGCTAGTCGTGCACCGTGGGAGGGGCGATGCCACTCATCGCCAGCGCGTTCGTGTCGTACGCCGCCGGGCTCCTGATGGGCTTCGGCGGCGTCGTCGTGTGGGGGGGAGCCGTAGCCGTGGTCCTCGCGGTGTTCGGATGCTGGGGGCGGCGGTTGGATGCGCTCGCCCTCGCCGGCGTCCTGCTGGGCGGCACGCTGCATGGCGAGTGGGCGCGGGAGGACGACGTCGCCTGTGTCGCCGCGGTCCGGCGGGATGGTGTTGCCACGGTGCGCCTGCTGACTCCCCTGGCGCCGGGGCGCACGGGGCGGGGGGTCGTGCAGCGCCAAGGGTGCGGCGTGCGGGTCCGGGTGCGGGTGCGAACGGGGGAGTACCCCGCCGGGAGCGCGCTCCGGGTGGCCGGGCGGTTTGCCCGACGCGGCCAGATGCTCGACGTGGGCGATGCGGCAGTGCAGACCCTACGCCCGCCGGGGCGCCTCGCGCGGTGGCGCGCGTGGACGGCGACGCGCATCGACGCCCTGTACGGCGCCGACGCGCCGCTCGCGCGGGCGTTGCTGCTGGCCGATGCGGACGACATCGACCGGGCGGTGCGCGACCGCTATGCCGATGCCGGGATCATCCACATGCTGTCGGTGTCGGGTCTGCATGTGGGGATCATCGCGGGAGCCGTGCGGGCGATGGCACTGGCGGCGCGCGCCGGCGCGGTCGGGGCGGACGGCATCTCGTTAGGTGTGACGGTCGGCTTCGTCCTGTTCATCGGCGCCCCGCCCCCGGCAGTGCGATCGGCGATGATGCTGGTGCTTGTCGTGGGGGCGCGTGCACGCCAGCGACCGACTGCGCCGTGGGGCATCTGGGCAGTGTCGTGTGCGATACCACTCGTCGAGCCACGCGTCGTGCTCGATCTCGGCTGGCAGTTGAGCGTGGCGGGGATGGCGGGACTGCTGGCCAGCGGCGTGCTGGCGCGCCGACTGCCCGTGACGTGGACCGGGTGGCGTCGTGCCGTCGCCACGTCGATGCTGGCAACGACCGTGGCGTCGGCGGCGACGGCGCCGCTGGTGGCGTGGGTGTTCGGTCGGGTGAGCCTGGCGGCGGTGCTGACCAACGTGGTCGCCGCCCCGCTCTTCGACGTGGCGCAGCCGCTGCTCTTCGCCTCGCTGGTCACGCTGCCGCTGGCCCCGTTGGCGCGGGCGCTGGCAGAGCTGGCGCGTGCTGCGCTCACGCTCATCGACCTGGTTGCGCACGCGGGGGCGGCACTTCCCCTGGCCGTCCTGCGCGCCGAGCCGGACGCGGCGACCGCGGCGCTGCTTGGGGTGTCGGCGGTCGCGGGAGTCGTGGCCGTGGTCGGTCGCTGGTGGCGCCGACCCGCGGCGGTGTCGTTAGGTGCGCTGGCGCTGGCCGCGTGGTGGCCAGCGGTGCGTCCCGGTCCCGGGCGCCTCGAGGTGCATGTGCTCGACGTGGGACAGGGCGACGCCGTCGCGGTGCGCACGCCGCGTGGCCGATGGCTCCTCGTGGATGCGGGCGGGGGGTGGCGCGGCGGCGACGCGGCGGCCTCCATCGTCTGGCCCTACCTGCGGCGCTTCGGGGGCGACATCGTCTACCTCGTCATGTCGCATCCGCACCTGGACCATATCGGCGGCGTACCCACGTTGCTGGAGCGAGCCGCGCCCGATACGCTGTGGGACGGCGGCTACGTGTCGGCGAGCACGGCCTATCGCGACGCGCTGCGCGCCGCCCAGGCGCACCGCCGCACCTGGCGGCATGTTGCGGCTGGCGACAGCCTCTCCTTCGACGGCGTCGCGGTCACGGTGCTGGCGCCAGATAGCGCCTGGCTGGCATCGCTGGCCGACCCCAACGAGGGGAGCGTCGTGCTGCGCCTGTCGTATGGGGCGGTGAGCGTCCTGCTCACGGGCGATGCCGAAGCGGGGGAGGAGGCGTGGCTGCTCGCGCGCTATGGCGATGCGTTGCGTGCCGACGTCCTGAAGGTGGCGCACCATGGCAGCGCCACGAGTTCAACCGCGGCGTTCCTCGACGCGGTCAGGCCGCGCGTGGCGCTGGTGTCGGTTGGCACGGACAACAGTTACGGTCATCCGTCTCAAGAAGTGTTGCAGGCGTTCGACGCGCGAGGGGCACACCTGTTGCGCACCGACGACGATGGTACGATAGTCGTCGCGACGAACGGCGTGGATCTCGAGGTGCGGGCCAACGGAGAGCACTGGCGCGCACGGGGTGCTGCGCCGACCATGCGTGAGGCAACGACGGCTTTTCCCAGGAGACCCTGACGACGCAGGAGGTGCGTGCTCGTGCTGGCCCTGTTGCTGAAAACGATTGCAGGCGTACGGGAAGAGCATTCCCCCGCACTCCTGGCCGATTTCCCCGAACTGGCGCGCGTGCGCCTGCGCCGGGGCGGGCTCCTGCCAAGGGTCGGAGGATGGTGCCTGGGACAGTCCACCGTCGCCGGCATCACTCTCGGTCGCACCGTCTGGCTCGGCACGAGCGCGTCCCCGTCCGCGGAATTACTCTTGCACGAGCTTCGTCACGTTCACCAGTTTGAGTCCGTGCGAGCCTTTCCGCTGCGCTACGTGTGGGAATCCCTGCGGCGCGGCTACCATCACAACCGCTTCGAAACGGACGCGCGTCGCTTCGCCGCCGAGCGCCTGCGTACCCCACCAGAACTCCCTTTCAGCGAGGACGTGTAGACGTGGTCAAGCACACTGCCACCTCCGTCGTCACCATCGAGCGGTTCATCATCGAGCAGGAGCGCCTCGTGCCGGAGGCGAGTGGGGCGCTCTCGTCGATCCTCTACGACATTGCGCTCGCTGCCAAGATGATCGCGAGCAAGGTGCGACGCGCCGGCCTGGTCGACATCCTCGGCGCGATGGAAACCCAGAACGTCCAGGGCGAGATCCAGCAGAAGCTCGATGTCTTCGCCAATGAAACGATCATCAAGGCGATGGACCACACCGGGCGACTGTGCGCCATGGCGTCGGAAGAAGTGCCCGACATCATCCCGATTCCCGACAACTTCAAGCGCGGGAATTACGTGCTGCTCTTCGACCCGCTCGACGGATCGTCGAACATCGACGTCAACGTGCCGGTCGGGACGATCTTCTCCGTCATGCGGAAGATCACCCGCGGTGCAGACGGCGAGATGGAGGACATGCTGCAGCCCGGGCGGCGACAGGTCGCCGCCGGCTACATCATCTACGGCTCGAGCACGATGCTCGTCTACACGACCGGGGGGGGCGTGCACGGCTTCACCCTCGATCCGTCGATCGGTGAGTTCCTGCTGTCGCACCCGGACATCAAGATCCCGCCCCGCGGACGCTACCTCTCCGTCAACGATTCCTACGAGCAGTTCTGGGACGAGAACGTCAAGGCGCTGATGCGTCGCTATCGCGGGCTCGACGGCCACCAGAAGGCCATGAGCGTGCGCTACGTGGGATCGCTGGTCGCTGACTTTCACCGCAACATGCTGGGTGGTGGCATCTTCGCCTATCCGAGCAATCGGCAGGCGCCCAAGGGCAAGCTTCGGCTGCTGTACGAGGCGAACCCGCTGGCATTCATCGCCAAGGAGGCCGGAGGAGCGGCCTACGACGGGACCGAGGAGATCCTCGACGTCCAGCCGACGGAGCTGCACCAGCGTACTCCGCTCTACATCGGCAGCCGCGACGACATCGCCACGGCACGAGAGTTCCTCTCGCGACAGCTGGCCACCGTCGGGTAGGACCCGCGCCAAGACGGACGAGACGACGGGACGCACCACCGCGGTGCGTCCCGTCGCGCGTTTCGCGGCGCGGGTCGCGGTCCGGGTCGCGCGTCGCCGCGCGTGCGTGTTGTCGCCGACACGGCCCGCTGCGACCGAATCGCGCCGCCGACTAGTTTTCTCCCATGCCCACGCCCTCCGACGAACGCCTCTCCCCCTCGGGGATCCCGCTGCGCGAGGTCTACCGTCCCGCCGACGTGACCGGATCGTACGACGAGTCGCTCGGAGATCCCGGCGCGTACCCCTTCACGCGCGGCGTGCAGCGCTCGATGTATCGCGGGCGCACCTGGACCATGCGCCAGTATGCCGGCTTCGGCACCGCCGCCGAGACGAACGAACGCTTCCGTCACCTGCTGGGAGCAGGGCAGACCGGATTGTCGGTGGCCTTCGACCTGCCCACCCAGATGGGGATCGACAGCGACTCCCCGCGCGCGCAGGGGGAGGTCGGGCGGGTCGGGGTGGCGATCGACACGGTCGAGGACCTGCACGAGCTCCTGCGCGACCTGCCGCTCGACCAGGTGTCCACGTCGATGACGATCAACGCCACGGCATCGACGCTGCTGGCGATGTATCTCGTCGTCGCCGAGGAGCGGGGGATATCGGCGAGCCAGGTGAGTGGGACGATCCAGAACGACCTGCTGAAGGAGTACATCGCCCGCGGGACCTACATCTATCCGCCCGGGCCGTCGCTGCGCCTGATCGCCGACATCTTTCGCTACTGTGCGGCCGAGGTCCCCAACTGGAATCCGATTTCCATCTCCGGATATCACATCCGCGAGGCCGGCGCGACGGCGGTCCAGGAGTTGGCCTTCACGTTCGCCAACACGGTGGAGTACGTGGAGCGCGCGATCGCGGCCGGCCTGGCCGTGGACAGCTTCGCGCCGCGCCTGTCGTTCTTCTTCGCGGCGCATAACGACCTCTTCGAGGAAGTGGCCAAGTTCCGCGCCGCCCGTCGCCTGTACGCGCGGCTCATGCGCGAGCGCTTCGGCGCCAGCACCAGGAGTTGTCGCCTGCGATTCCACACGCAGACGGGCGGCGTGACGCTCACCGCCCAGCAACCCCTGAACAACGTGGTGCGCGTGACGGTGCAGGCGCTGGCGGCCACGTTAGGCGGCACGCAGTCGTTGCACACCAACGGGTATGACGAGGCGCTCGCGCTCCCGACCGAGCAGGCGGCGACGCTGGCGCTGCGCACCCAGCAGATCGTGGCCTACGAGTCCGGGCTGACGGGGACGGTGGATCCGCTCGCCGGCTCCTACTACGTCGAGGCGCTCACGGATGCGCTCGAGGCGCAAGCCATGGAGTTGCTGGCCAAGGTCGATGCGCTCGGCGGCGCGGAGCGCGCGATCGCGGCGGGCTTCTTCCAGGACGAGATCGCGCGCAGCGCGTATGCCCATCAGATGCGCGTGGAGTCAGGCGAGACGGTGGTGGTGGGGGTGAACCAGTTCGGCGACGGGGCCGATCCGCCCATCATTCCGTCCCCGGACTACTCGCGCCTCGAAAGCGAGCAGGTGGCGCGACTGCGCGAGGTGAAGTCGACGCGCGATGCCGCGCGGGTGGAGCGGGCGCTCCAGGCGTTGGGGATCGCGGCCGAATCGTATGCCGACGACGCGAACGACGCGCACGACGCGCAGGGCGCTCACGGCGCGGATGCAGTGCCCGGCAGTGGCGCAGCGGGATCGCTACCCCCGCTCATGCCGTTGATCGTGGAGGCGGTGCGGGCGCGCGCGTCGGTGGGGGAGATCAGCGACACGCTGCAGTCCCGCTGGAGCGTGTACCGCCCGGCCTGAGCGCTGACCGCCGGACCACTGCTCGCCCGCTCGTGACTCGCCCCGCAGTTGAGGCCGCCTTCCGCGCGGCTAAGTTCTTGATCCTGTATCGCTTGCATACCGACCCACACGCATGCCGACCTACGAGTTTCGCTGTCCCGACGGCTCGATCATCGAGCGCATCTTCAAGATTTCCGAAGTCCCAGCCGAGATCCCGGCCCCCGATGGTTCCGGGATGGCCGTCCGCATGATTTCCGGTGGAGCGGCGCTGATCTTCAAGGGCTCCGGTTTCTACATCACCGACTACGGAAAGGACGGCAAGAAGGACCAACGCGCGGCGTCGTCGTCGTCCTCCGACGGTGGAAGCGGCGGGAGTGAGAGCAGCTCGAAGAGCGAGGGCAAATCAACGTCTGGCGAGTCGGGCGGGTCGGCGAGCAAGGCGGGCGGCGAGGCGAGCGGTGGTTCGAGCGCTTCCGGCGGGTCCGGCGGGTCCGGTGGATCCGGTGGGTCCAGCGGGTCCGGCGGGTCCAGCGGGTCCAGCGGGTCCAGCGGGTCCAGCGGGAGTGGCGGCTCGGGTGGTGGCAGCGGCTCCGCCGGTAAGGGGGGGTCGTCGTCGTCCAAGTCGAGCGGCGGCGAATGACGCCGGAGCAGATCCTCACCGTCGCGGTCCGCGAGGCTGCGGTCGCCATGGGCGCCCCTGCCGACTTTCAGCCGCAGCTCGAGCGCCCGCGCGATCCGTCGTTTGGGGACTGGGCGAGCAACGCGGCGATGCTGCTGGCGCGTCACCTCAGGCGCAAGCCGCTGGAGATCGCCCAGGATCTCGTGTCGCGGCTCGACGTCGCACGGGCGGGCGTCTCCGAGGCGTATGTGGCCGGCGCCGGCTTCATCAACTTCCGGCTTGCGGCCGGCGCGGAGGCGCACGGGCTGACCGCGGTGCTGGCGGCGGGACCGTCGTACGGGCGCACGACCGACGGGGGCGGGCAGGTCGTCAACATCGAGTTCGTCTCGGCCAACCCGACGGGGCCGCTGCACGTGGGGCACGGACGGCAGGCGGCGTTAGGCGACGCCATCGCGACCCTGCTCACGTCGACGGGCTGGACCGTCACGCGCGAGTTCTACTACAACGACGCCGGCGTCCAGATCGCCAACCTCGCGCGCTCGGTGCAGGCGCGCGTGCGCGAGCTGACCACCGGTTCCGGCGAGATCCCCGAGGGGGGATATCACGGCGAGTACATCCGCGAGATCGCCCGCGACTACGTGGCGGCGCACCCGGCCGATGCGGCGGGCGACGATCTTGCGGGCATTCAGCAGTTTGCCGTGGCCGCGCTGCGCGTCGAGCAGGACAAGGACCTGCAGGCCTTCGGGGTCAAGTTCGACGTGTACTACCTCGAGTCGTCGCTCTACACCGATGGCAAGGTCGACGAGGCCGTGCGCCTGCTGGTGGAGCAGGGGCGCACGTTCGAGCAGGACGGCGCGCTCTGGCTGCGGACCACCGACTACGGCGACGACAAGGACCGGGTGATGCGCAAGTCGGACGGGACGTACACGTATTTCGTCCCCGACGTGGCGTACCACCTCGCCAAGTGGCGCCGCGGCTACACCCGCGCCGTGGACGTGCAGGGGGCGGATCATCACAGCACGGTGACGCGCGTGCGCGCCGGGCTGCAGGCGTTAGGCGTGGGCATCCCGGCCGGCTACCCGGAATACGAGCTGCACCAGATGGTCACGGTCATGCGCGCGGGCGAGGAGGTCAAGATCTCCAAGCGCGCCGGCAGCTACGTGACGGTGCGCGACCTGGTCGACGAGGTCGGTCGCGATGCGGTGCGCTACTTCCTGCTCATGCGGAAGTCCGATTCGCAGCTCGTCTTCGACGTCGACGTGGCACGGGCGCAGAGCGAGGAGAACCCGGTCTACTACATCCAGATGGCCCACGCCCGCGTCTCGGGGATCTTCCGCGTGGGCGAGATCGATGTCGCCGGCATCACCGGCGCCGGCGTGGAGTGGAGCGCCCTGGCCGAACCGGACGAACGCGAACTGGTCAAGGCGATCCTCGGCTACCCCGGGCTCATCGCCGCAGCGGCACGCACCCTCGCCCCGCACCTGGTGGCCTCCTACCTGCTCGACACGGCGCGCCTGGTGCACACCTGGTACCACAAGTGCCACGTCCTCGGAGAGCCCGAACCCGTACACTCCGCGCGACTCGCCCTCGCCCGCGCCGCGCAAGTCGTCCTGGCCAACGGCCTGGGAATCCTCGGCATCTCCGCGCCCGAGCGCATGTAGGAAGCCGGCCCGCAGGCGTGCACGCCTCGTGCAGTCGCCCCCCCGTCTCCCGTCCCCCGTCTCCCGTCCCCCCCATGTCCGTGCTCGTCGTTGGTTCCGTCGCGCTCGATTCCGTCGAGACCCCGTTCGGCAAGGCCGACGAGGTGCTCGGCGGCTCGGGCATCTTCTTCTCGGCGTCGGCGAGCCACCTGACCCGGGTGCAGTTGGTGGGGGTCGTCGGCAGCGACTACCCCGTGGACCAGCTGGCGCCGCTGGCGCAGCGTGGTGTCGACCTCACCGGTGTGGAGCGGGCGGAGGGGGAGTCGTTCCGATGGCGGGGACGGTACCGGCACGACCTCAATTCCGCCGAGACGCTCGAGACACGGCTGGGGGTCTTCTCGCACTTCCGACCGAAGATCCCGGAGCAGTTCCGGCGGGCGCCCTATGTCTTCCTCGCCAACATCGATCCGCGGTTGCAGCTGGACGTGCTGCGGCAGGTGGAGCGCCCGAAGCTGGTGGCCTGCGATACCATGAACTTCTGGATCGAGAGCCGGCGCAGCGACCTCATGGAACTGCTCGGCCACGTGGATGCCCTCCTGCTCAACGACGGTGAGGCACGGCAGCTGACGGAACAGTCGAACCTGGTCAAGGCCGCGCGCTGGATCATTGACCGCGGGCCGCGGATCGTGATCATCAAGAAGGGGGAGCATGGGGCCTTCATGTTCACGAGCAATTCGGTCTTCTTCGCCCCGGCGTACCCGTTGGAAGATGTGTTCGATCCCACCGGGGCCGGGGATGCGTTCGCCGGCGGCTTCATGGGCTACCTCGCCCGAACCGGCAAGCTCGACGAGGAGCACATGCGGCGGGCGGTCGTCTACGGCTCCACGATGGGGTCGTTCGCCGTGGAGCAGTTTTCGATCGATCGCCTCATGACGATCGACCACGAAACGGTGCGCGCGCGCCTCGGCGAGTTCCGCCGACTGGTCGCGTTCGAGGAGGAGTTGCCGGCGTGAGTGCACCGAATGCGGAGCGGCCGGGGCTGAGCTACCGGTCGGCCGGCGTCGACATCGACGCGGCCGACGATGCCAAGACGCGCATCGGCAGGCTCGTGGAGTCGACCCGCACCGCCGGGTGCATCGGCGAGTTTGGGGCGTTCGGCGGGATGTTTCGGGCACCGACCGGTGGGCGCCCGATCCTGGTGGGGAGCGCCGACGGCGTCGGGACCAAGATCAAGGTGGCGATCGACGCCGGGCGTCACGACACCGTCGGCCACTGCCTCGTGAACCACTGCGTCAACGACATCCTCGCGCAGGGGGCGACGCCGCTCTTCTTCCTCGACTACGTGGCGTTCGGGGCGCTGGTGCCGGCGGTGGTCGAGGCGGTGGTCGCGGGCGTGGCCGCCGGGTGCCGTGAGAACCAGTGCGCCCTGATCGGCGGTGAGACCGCCGAGATGCCGGGACTGTACACGCCGCCGGACTACGACCTTGCCGGCTTCATCGTGGGGACCGTGCAGGAAGGCGAAACGTTAGGCGCGGCCCGGGTGCGCGATGGCGACGTGCTGCTGGCGCTCGCGAGCTCCGGCCTGCACACCAACGGCTACTCGCTGGCACGTCGCATCGTGCAGGAACGGCTGCAGCTGGCGGTGGACCAGCCATTCCCGGGCGAGGGCGGGGCGACGGTCGCCGACGTGCTGCTGCGCGTGCATCGCTCCTACCTTGCGGCGGTCCGCCCGGTCCTGGGTCGCGTGCACGCGCTGGCGCACATCACGGGTGGGGGACTGCCCGGCAACCTGAACCGCGCGCTCCCCGCAACCCTCGACGCACTGGTCGATACGCGCACCTGGGAGATCCCCAATGCGTTTCGCGTGCTCGAGGAGGCGGGGCAGGTTGCGCGTGACGAGATGTATCGTGCGTTCAACATGGGGGTAGGAATGGTCGTCGTTGCTGATCCAGCCGATGCATCGTCGGTTCTGGCGTCGGCCGAAGCGGCGGGGGTGCCCGCCTGGGCGCTCGGCCACGTGGCGCCGGGAACCGGCCAGGTCCGGTTCATCTCGCAGTAAGCGCCGCACCTTTCCATGCGCCGGAGCCGAACATCATGAGCGGTCGTTCCCTCGTTGATCTGCACTGCATGCCCGCCGCGACCCCGGCGCGGCGCCGTCGCGCGCTGCGCGCCGTGGCCTTCGCCGGGGCGTTGTGCGCCCTGGCGGCACCGCGCACGCTGACGGCGCAGGGGGCGGGACCCATCGACCCCCAATGCCGGGCCGGCACCACCAACGAGCGCATTACCCAGGACGCCTGCCAGAAGGCGATCGACCTCCTCCAGTTCATGGCGCCGCAACTCGGCATGGCCCTCACCGGTGGCAACGCGGTGTCCGGCGAGCATTCGGCGCTGCGCGGACTTGGCCATCTGTCCATCGGACTCAAGGTCAACGCCCTCGAGGCCGGCCTGCCGCGCGTCGATCAACGCACGCCGTCCACAACCGGGGCCTCGTCCAGCGACTACGGTGTCAGGTCGCAGTGGGTCCCGGTGCCGGTCGTCGATGCGGCGATCGGGCTGTTTCGCGGGATCCCGTTCGCCGGCACTTACGCCCTCGGCGTCGATATGTTGGTCAACCTGGCCGTCCTGCCGTCGGTCGATGAGACCGACCTGTCGGTCGAGCTTCCGGATGGATCGGCGAAGGTCGGATTCGGCGCGCGGCTTGGCCTGCTCGCCGAGACGTTCGTGACCCCCGGAATCTCGATGACCTGGCTCCAGCGCGAACTGCCCACGGTGAACGTGAAAGGGCGCGTGTCTGGCGATGAGCTGGATGTGCGAAACGTGCGCGTGTCGACGAGCGCATGGCGCCTCGTCGCCGGCAAGAACTTCTCGGTGTTCGGCGTGGCCCTCGGCGGCGGGCAGGATACGTACGAGACGCGCGCCGACGCGCAGGTGACGATCAACCGCGTGGGCCCTGGTGTCACGTCCAACGTGGTTACGGGGCAGCAGGACCTCACCCGCAACAACCTGTTTGGCAACGTCGCCCTCAACCTTCCGGCGCTGCGAGTGGTGGCCGAGGTCGGGCGGGTGACCGGTGGCAGCGTTGCGACGTACAACACCTTCGACGGCCACAAGGCCGACGACGCGCGCACGTACGCGTCGATCGGGCTTCGGGTCAACTGGTAGGGCGTGACCAGGTATCCGCAGGGCGCGGCCGAGGAGCAGCAGGCGCGCGACGCGCGATACATGCGTCGCGCGCTCACGCTCGCGCGTCGAGGATGGGGGCACGTGTCGCCCAACCCGCTGGTCGGCGCCGTCCTGGTCCGCGACGACATCGTGGTCGGCGAGGGGTATCACGCCGCCTTCGGCGGTGAGCACGCGGAAGTGGCCGCCCTGTCGCAGGCCGGCGACATGGCGCGCGGCAGTACCGTCTACGTGACCCTCGAGCCCTGCGCGCACCACGGCAAGACGCCGCCATGCACGGACGCGCTCGTCGAGGCCGGCGTGCGCCGCGTGGTCATTGCCACGCGCGACCCGCACCTGCTCGCCGCCGGTGGGGCCGACGTCCTGCGCGAGCACGGGATCGACGTGGTCGTCGGGGTCTGCGAACAGGAGGCGCGCGACCTCAACGCCGCCTTCCTGCATGCCGCGACCTCGCCGAGACCGTGGGTCACGCTCAAGCTGGCCATCTCGGTCGATGGAGCGCTCGCCGACCATACACGCAAGGCCGGCTGGCTCACGGGCCCCGAGTCGCGCGCCGAAGTGCACCGCTGGCGGGCGCAGTTCGATGCCATCGGCGTGGGCATGGGGACCGTGCTCGCCGACGATCCCGCCTTGACTGTGCGCGATGCGAAGTCGCCGCGCGTTCCGCCGGTCCGGGTCGTCTTCTCGCGCTCCGGCCGGCTTCCGGTGACTAGTGCGCTGGCGGCGACTGCGCGCCAGATCCCGGTCCTGGTCATGGCGCAGGAGGTCGATCCCGCATACGAGGTCACGCTGCACGAGTTCGGAGTCGAGCTGGTGCCGGCGGCATCGCCGCGTGAGGCCTTGCGCGCCTTGCGGGCGCGGGGGGTGCAGTCGATCCTCGTCGAGGGCGGGGCTCGCCTCGCCGGCGCGCTGCTCTTCGAGGGCCTCGTCGACCGACTGATCGTCTTCACGGCGCCGGTCGTGCTGGGCGCGGGGGCGTTGAACGCCTTCCTCCTGGCCCCTTCGCAGCGGGCCGACTCGGCCCCACGCATGCGGGTGATCGAGCGCCAGGTGTTCGGCGACGACCTCATGACCGTCTACGCGCTCGATGCCGCCGGCGGGGGGCCGTGATGTTCACCGGACTTGTCGACGACGTCGGCGCGATCACCGCCGTGCAGGATGGTGCGGCAGGACGCGAGTTCCGGGTGTCCTGCCGCTATCAGGACCTCGCGCGCGGCGAGAGCATCGCCTGTCAGGGCGCCTGCCTGACCGTCCGTGAGTGCGGGCCCGGCTGGTTCACCGTGGCCGCGGTGGTCACCACGCTCGACCGCACCACGGTCGGAGGGTGGCAGGTGGGACGCCGCCTCAACCTGGAGCGATCGCTGAGAGTGGGTGACCGACTCGGCGGACATATCGTGCAGGGGCACGTCGACGCCGTGGGCACCGTGATGGCCACCAGCCGGCGCGACGACGCCTGGCTCATCGACATCGCGGCTCCGCCCACGATCGGCCAGCTGCTGGTGCCGCACGGCTCAATCTGCGTCGACGGCGTGAGCTTGACCGTGAACTCCATCCCCGGCCTCGACCTGCTTCAGGTGTCGATCATCGAGTTCACCCTGCGCCACACGACGCTCGGCGACCTCGCCGTGGGCGACCCGGTTCATCTCGAGGGCGATGTGGTGGGGAAATACGTCCGATCGCTGGTCGGGCCTTACCTGCCGCCCGGCACGGCCGCCTGAGACGGCGCGCGTCCGACTTTTCCGGCGACGTGGCGGCCGCGCGTGCGACGAAAGCGCTGCTGTGACCGTACCGCTCTCCGGGTTACGTTTCCCCCATGGCTTTCGGCACCGTACTCCAGGCAATCGAGGACATCCGCACCGGCAAGTTCGTCGTGGTGGCGGATGACGAAGATCGCGAGAATGAAGGCGACCTGATCTGCGCGGCGGAGCTCGTGACGCCAGAGATGGTGAACTTCATGCTCAAGGCAAAGGGGATGATCTGCGTGGCCCTCCCGCCGGAGCGTGTGGCGCACCTCGGCCTTCCAATGCAGGTCCGCGAGAACACCGAGTCGATGATGACCGCCTTCACCGTATCGATCGATGCGGCGCCGGCGTACGGTGTCACGACCGGGATTTCCGCTTCGGATCGCGCCGCGACCATTCGCGTTGCCGCCGATCCGGCCAAGGGGTCCGCGGACGTGCGGACACCAGGGCATGTCCATCCCTTGCGCGGGCGTCACGGCGGGGTCCTGCAGCGCGTGGGACACACCGAGGCGGCGATCGACCTCTGTCGGCTGGCCGGGGTGCAGCCTGCTGGGGTGATCTGCGAGATCCTGAACGACGACGGCCGCACGATGAAGCGCGACGAACTCGCCGCGTTCGCCGAGTCGCACGGGCTGACGTTCATTACGGTGGCCGACCTGGTCGCGCACCGGCTGACGAACGAGCGCCTGGTGCACCGGGCCGCCGAGGCGCGGCTCCCCAACGACATCGGGGGCGACGGCTGGCGCATCGTCGGGTATCGCAACGACGTGGATGAGCGCGAGCACGTGGCGTTGGTGTTTGGCGAGGTCGGCGAGGGCGAGAACGTGCTGGTGCGCATGCACTCGCGGTGCCTCACCGGCGACGTCTTTCACTCCCGCCGCTGCGACTGCGGATGGCAGCTGCACAAGGCGATGGAAATGATCGCCCAGGAGGGGAAGGGCGTCATCGTGTACCTGGATCAGGAAGGGCGTGGGATCGGCCTGGTGAACAAGCTGCGGGCCTACGAGCTCCAGGATCAGGGGCACGACACCGTCGAGGCGAACGAGAAGCTGGGCTTCAAGTCGGATCTCCGGAACTATGGGGTCGGCGCCCAGATCCTGCTCGACCTGGGGCTGAAGTCGATCCGCATCCTCACCAACAACCCGACCAAGCTCGTGGGGGTCAAGGGCTACGGGCTGGAGATCGTGGATCGCGTGCGCATCGCGGCGCCGACGAACGAGGAGAACGCCTCGTACCTCGAGACGAAGCGCACGAAGATGGGCCACCTGCTCAATACCTGAATGCCCGAATACACCGGATCGCCGGCGGGGACGGGGCGCCGCGTCGCCGTCGTCGTCGCCCGCTTCAACGAAACGATCACGCACAAGCTGCTCGAGGGGGCGCTCGACGCCCTCACGCGCCACGGCGTCGCCTTCGACGACATCGACACGTTGTGGGTGCCGGGCGCCTGGGAGATTCCCTTCGCCGCGCGCCGGGCACTGACCAGCGATCGCTACGACGCGCTGGTCGCGTTAGGCGCGGTCATCCGCGGCGACACGCCGCACTTCGACTTCGTGGCGGGCGAATGCGCCCGCGCACTGTCGCAGGCCAGCGCCGACCTCGACCTCCCGATCGCCTTCGGCGTCCTGACGTGCGACACCATGGAGCAGGCCGAGGCGCGCGCCGGCGGCGCGCACGGGAACAAGGGATGGGACGCGGCGCTTGCCGCGCTCGAGATGGCCGACCTTTTCGGGCGACTGGATGCGGCTGACGAGGGTTGAGCAGCGCCTGCGTCGCCGTGCCCGCGCGCGCGTCATGCAGGCCATCTACGCGTGGGACGTGGTGCACCGCGGGTCCATCGTCGCCGTCACGCAGCGCCTGTGGGACGACCTGGCGCTCGGGGCAGAGGAGCGCGCCTTCGCCACGCCGCTCATCCGCATGCTCGAGCTGCACGGCGCCGAGATCGACGGGGCCATCGCCGAGCTGACGACCAACTGGCGGATGGAACGCGTCGGGGCGATCGAGCGCGCGGTCCTGCGCCTTGGGGCGGCGGAGCTGATGTGGAACGGGAGCGACCTGCGGGCGGTGACCCCGCCGCGGGTCGCGATCCAGGAGTCGGTCCTGCTGGCCGAGCGTTTCGGGAGCGAGGAGAGCGCGCGGTTCGTGAACGGCGTGCTCGACGCCCTGGCCCGCAAGCTCGGGAGGATCTAGTTGCGGCTCCTGCTCGTGAACTGGCAGGATCGGGAGAATCCGCAGGCCGGCGGGGCGGAGATCCATCTGCACGAGATCTTCGGCCGCCTGGCGGCACGCGGTCACGACGTGACGCTGCTGTGCAGCGGGTGGGCGGGGTGCGCGCCCGAGGCGACGCTGGACGGGATGCGCATCGTGCGCGTCGGAACCCGCTACACCTTTCCGTTCCTGGCACGGCGCGCGTATCGCCAGCGGCTGGCCTCGCAGACGTTCGATGCAATCGTCGAGGACATCAACAAGGTGCCGCTGTACACCCCGCGGTGGGGCAACACTCCCGTGGTCGGGGTGGTCCCGCACCTCTTCGGCGGCACGGTGTTCCAGGAAGTCTCCCTCCCGATGGCTGCGTTGGTCTGGCTGGCGGAGCGCGCGATCCCGACGGTATACCGGGGCGTCCCGTTTCAGGTCATCAGCGAGAGCACGGCCGACGATCTCGTCCGGCGTGGCATCCCCCGCCAGCAGACCACGGTGATCTACTGCGGGATCGACGCGACGCACTACACGCCGTCCGCGGGGACCCGCTCGGACGTCCCGCTCTTCGCCTACGTTGGGCGGCTCAAGCGGTATAAGCGAGTCGACCTGATCATTCAGGCGTTTGCCCGACTCGGTGACCCCTCCACACGCCTCGAAATTGCGGGGGCGGGCGATGCCCGTCCGGCGCTCGAGCGGCTGGTCCAAGCGCTTGACCTCGGGGAGCGGGTGCGGTTTCTTGGGCGCATCAGCGAGACCGAGAAGGTGGCCCTCATGCGGCGGGCGTGGGCGCTGGCGTTCACGTCGCCGAAGGAAGGATGGGGTATCACGAATCTGGAAGCGGCGGCGTGCGGGACCCCGGTGGTCGCCTCGAACTCCCCTGGCATCCGGGAATCGGTGCGTGACGGGGAAACCGGCTACCTGGTCCCGCACGGTGACATCGGTGCGCTGAGCGCGTCGATGGCCCGGCTCGTCGCGACGCCGGCCCTGGTCGGCGCCCTGGGTGAGGCCGGACGTCGCTTTGCCGAACAATTCACGTGGGAGCGCTCATCGCGGGAAACCGAAGCGCACCTTGTCCGCGTGCTGCAGCCTTCAGGAGGATAGTCCTCGTGGAAGTCGTGTTTCATGCCCATAACGCCGTGATTTCCGATCGCATGCAGGAGCGTGCCTCACGCGGCCTGTCGCGGATCGCCCAGCGTGTCGAGCGCGCCGTGGATGCGACGGTGCGATTCCATCAGGATGGACCGCTGCGCCGGGTCGAGATCCGGCTGAACGCCCCCGGTCAGCGCGACCTCATCGCGCAGGGGCACTCGCGGTACTATGGCCCCGCCCTCAAGATCGCGCTCGCCCACCTCGAGTCGCAGGTCGAGCACACGAGGCGGGCGCCCAAGGGGAAGTCGCGAGGCGACGCAGGCGCGTGAGCACCACGGTCAGCGTCGGGCGGCTGTTCGACCGCCTGCAGGAACCGTTGCAGCTGGAGCAGCTCGGTGGCACGGTCGGGCGGCAGCGCGAGGTGGTCAGCGCCGACCTCTCGAGTCCGGGGCTGGCGCTGGCCGGCTACGTCGCGCGCTTCATGCACGAGCGCCCGCAGGTGTTCGGCGAGACGGAGATGACGTACCTCGCCTCGCTCTCGGCCGAGGATCGCACGCGGCAGCTGACCCTGTTCTTCTCCTTTCCGATCCCCTGCGTCTTCGTGACCAAGGGACTCGACCTCGTCGCCCCGATGCTCGAGGTGGCGGTGGCGGCGGGCGTCCCCGTGTTCCGGTCGTCGCTCAAGACCCAGGAGTTCTATCGGCGGGCAAAACCGCTGGTCGAGGACATCTTCGCCCCGACGGCCACGCTGCACGGGTCGCTGGCCGATGTGTACGGCGTGGGAGTACTGTTCACGGGGGCAAGCGGCATCGGGAAGTCGGAGTGCGTCCTCGACCTTGTCGAGCGGGGCCATCGGCTCGTCGCCGATGATGTCGTGGTGGCCCGGCGGCGCGGGAACGAGGTCCTGATCGGGAGCGGCCATCACCTGCAGCGCCACTTCATGGAGATCCGCGGTGTCGGGCTCATCGACGTTCCCGCCGTCTTCGGCATCCGGTCGGTCCGCCAGCAGAAGCGTATCGAGGTGGTCGTCCGGTTGATGGAGTGGACCGAGGACGCGGTCGTGGAACGCACGGGACTGGAAGGGGAGCTGACGACGATCCTGGGCGTCGAGCTCCCGATCATCACGGTGTACCTGAATCCCGGAAAGAACATCACCGTCATTGCGGAGGTGATCGCGATGAACCACTTGTTGCGCTATGCCGGTGTCAACCCGGCCGAGAGCTTCAACCAGCGGCTGATGGGGCACATGCAGCAGAAGGCGTCGGACGTGCGGCGCTACCTGATCCAGGACGATGAGTAGCGTGCGGGCGGTCGTGGCCGGCCACGGCGACTTTGCCGCCGGCCTGCTGTCGGCGGTCCTGCAGATCACGGGGCGAGACGATGTGTTCGTGGGGCTCTCCAATCGCGCCCTCAGTGCCCAGGACGTCGATCGGGCGCTGCGCGCCGCGGTCGCGGCGGGCCCGGTTCAGGTCATCTTCACCGACCTGCCGGCCGGGAGCTGCACGATGGCTGCCCGTCGGCTGCAACGTGAGGACCCGCTGCTGGTCGTGGTCACCGGCGTCAACCTCGCGACGCTGCTCGACTTCGTCTTTTCAGAAGGCCCCGACGCCGTGTCGGCGGCCGGATCGGCGGTAGAGAAGGGGCGGGCAGCGCTCGCCATTGCCGGCGCGAGTCCAGCGCGCGGAGGAGAGACTCGTGACCATTGAGATGTACCGCATCGACGATCGCCTGATCCACGGCCAGGTGGTCGTGGGCTGGGGGCAGCCGCTCGACCTGCAGTTCATCGTCCTCGTGGACGAAGAGGTCGCCGCCAGCGATTGGGAGCAGGAGCTGTATCGCATGGGGGTGCCCCCGGAAATGGAGGTCCACTTCGAGTCCGTGGCCAGCGCGGCGACTCGACTCCCGGGCTTTCAGGCGGATCCGCGCCCGGGGTTGCTGCTGACCGGCGATATCAACACGATGGCGCGCTTGGTCGAGGCCAGCGGCAGCATCCAGTCGGTGACGCTCGGGGGCATCCACCACAAGCCCGGGCGCATGCAGCGACTGCGCTATGTCTTCCTCACCCCGTCCGAGGAGGGGGAATTGCGCGCGCTTGCGCGGCGCGGCGTCGCCGTGAGTGCGCAGGACGTCCCGGCGGCCCGTGCCCTGACGCTCGACGAGGTGCTCGGCGGCGAGGGCAACCGATGAACCCGGTGGAAACGGGGGCACTCTCCGTCCTGGGCGCCGTCCTCGGGCTCGACGTCGTGAGCTTTCCGCAAGCCATGCTTTCGCGCCCGCTGGTTGCGGCCACCCTCACCGGGGCCCTGATGGGGGCGCCGGAGCGCGGGCTCATTCTGGGCGCCACGCTCGAGTGCTTCGCGCTCGAGACGCTCCCGGTCGGCGCGTCCCGTTATCCCGAGTGGGGGTCGTCGGCCGTCGTCGGCGGGACCCTCGTGGCGCTCCCCGATGCACGCGGCGCCGGTGCCCTCCTGCTGGCGGTGATGCTCACGCTCGCCTGGGCCTGGGTGGGGGGATGGTCGATGGTGCAGCTGCGCCGGCTCAACGCCCGCTGGGCCCGCACGCGACACGACGCCGTGTCGCGCGGGTCGCGCCGAACCGTGGTCGGGTTGCAGCTGTACGGCCTGACGGCCGACCTGGCCCGGGGGGCGCTGATGACCGCGATCGGGCTGACGCTGTTCGTGCCACTGGTGCACATCGCCAGCGACCGGTGGTCGAGTCCCGACGTGGTCACCCGCGGCGTTCTCATGGCGCTGGCCGGCATCGTCGCCGCCGCCGCCACGCACAAGCTCTTTCACGCGATCTCGGGCACCCGCTGGTACATGCTGGCGGGGCTGGCGATCGGCGCCGCGCTGCTGGGAGTCGTCCAGTGACGGAGAGCGCCGCGACCCTTCCGCTCGGCACCCGAGGGGCAATCCTGCTGCGCATGCTCGCGATCCAGGCGTCGTGGAACTATGAGACGCTCGTGGGCAACGGCATCGGGTTCTGCGTGGAACCCGCCCTGCGCCGACTGCCGGGGGGAACGGGCGGCGTCCCGTACCGTGCCGCGCTCGCCCGGCAGAGCCAGTACTTCAATGCGCACCCGTACATGGCCGCCGTGGCCGTGGGGGCGCTCGCCCGGGCCGAACTGGACGGGGTCGAGCCGGCGAAGATCGAGCGATTCCGCACCGCCTTGTGCGGGCCGCTGGGCAGCGTCGGCGATCGGCTCGTGTGGGCGGCATGGCTGCCGCTCTGTGCGCTCGGGGCGCTGCTGGTCTTTGCGCTCGGCGCGGGGCCGGTGGGCACCGTCCTCACGTTCCTGATATCGTACAACGTCGGACACCTGGCGCTGCGCGTGTGGGGGATCAATGTGGGGTGGCGCGAGGGGCTGCGGGTGGCGCATGCCCTCGGGAGCCCGGTCCTGCGTCAGGGGCCGGACTGGCTCGCCCGTGCCGGCACGCTCGTCGCCGGGGTCGCCCTGCCGCTTGTCGTGCAGCGACTGGTCGGCACGGGACGCGCCGTGCTGATCGAGGTGTTGCTCGCGGTGCTCGTGGGCGCGTTCCTCGTGACGCGCCTGCACGGCCGCATCGAGGTGTGGAAGTGGTCGTTAGGCGTGCTCGTCCTGTTTGCCCTCTACTCGGTACTCCGCTGATGGTCGAACGCTCCGTCGAGGTTGTCAACAAGAACGGCATTCACGCGCGCCCCGCCGCCGAGATCGTCAAGACGGCGGGGAAGTTCAAGAGCCACATCACGCTGGCGCGCGAGGACCTCGAGGTGAACGGCAAGAGCATCATGGGTGTCATGATGCTCGCGGCCGAGTGCGGCTCACAGGTGCAACTGCGCGCCGACGGCCCCGATGCCGGCGAGGCGGTGGAAGCGCTCACGCGCCTCATCTCCGGCAAGTTCGGCGAGGGCTGATCGCCCATGGATCGCGCCATCGTCGGGATCTCCGCGTCGCCGGGCATTGTCCTGGGCCCCGTCCACCTGCTCCGGTGGGAGGTCCCTGATGTGCCGCATCGCATCATCCCCGACGAGGAGGTGGATCGCGAGATCGCGCGGCTGAACGACGCGCTGGAGCGCGCCAAGGAACGACTGCGCGCGGTGCGCGATCGCGCGGAGCGCCACGCAGGTCCCGAGGAAGCGGCGATCTTCGAGGTGCAGGTCTCCATCCTCGATGACGCGGAGCTGGGCAAGCGCGCCGAGTCGTACATCCGCCAGAACCTCGGCGCCGAGAAGGCCTTCGACCTCGTGCTGCTGGAGTGGCGCCAGACCTTCGCGCGATCGGCCGTCCCGATGATGCGGGAGCGCGTCGGGGACCTGATGGACGTGCACATTCGCGTCCTGTCCGTCCTGCTCGGCCTCCCCGATCACGATCCCGTCGACGTTCCCAAGGGGGCGAATGCGATCCTGGTCACGCACGACCTCACGCCCAGCCTCACCGTACAGCTCGATCGCGACGCGATCGCCGGGATCGCCACGGACCTGGGGACGCGCACCTCGCACGTCGCGATCCTGGCCCGCTCGTTAGGGCTGCCCGCCGTCGTCGGCCTGCGCGACGCCGTCGGCCGCCTGCGAGGCGACGAGTACGTCGTGCTCGACGGGTCGAGCGGCATCCTGGTGGTCAATCCGAGTGCGGCGGAGATCGACACCTTCCGCAATCGCGCGATCGCCGAGGCCCAGACCGAGGCCGAGCTGCTGGAGGCCGCCGACCAGGATGCCATCACCACGGACGGGGTGCGCATCACCATCCGCGCGAATGTCGACATGCCCGACGAGGCGGAGCAGGCGGCACGGAGCGGCGCCGATGGGGTCGGGCTGATGCGCACCGAGTTCCTCGTGGTGGGGCGCGCCAGCATGCCCGACGAGGACGAGCAGTACCGGGCCTACACGCGGGTGGTCAGGGCGTTCGGCGGTCGCCCGGTCGTCATCCGCACCTTCGACGTCGGCGGGGACAAGCTCCCGGTGGGCGGGTTTCCGGCCGAGCCGAATCCGTTCCTCGGGTGGCGCGCCATCCGGATGTGCCTGGACGAGCCGGAGATCTTCAAGGTGCAGCTGCGCGCGCTGCTGCGTGCCGCGATGCACGGCGACGTGCGCATCATGCTCCCGCTGGTCGTCAGCCTCGACGAGGTGCTGGCGGCGCGCAAGCTGCTCGGGGAAAGTGCCGACGAACTCGAGCGGCGCGGCGTCGTGTGCAAGCGCGACGTCCCGCTGGGCATCATGATCGAGACCCCCGCGGCCGTGATCGCGGCCGACACCTTCGTCGACGACGTGGCCTTCTTCTCGATCGGCACCAATGACCTGGTGCAGTACACACTGGCGGTCGATCGCGGCAATGCCAACCTCGCGGGGCGGTTCACCCCCTTGCACCCGTCGGTCCTCCGGCTGGTGAAGCGCACGGTCGAGGTGGGGGCCCTCCACGAGCTCGACGTGTCGGTCTGCGGCGAGATGGCCTCGCAACCGCTCATGGCCTTTGCCCTGATCGGCCTCGGCCTCCGCTCGCTGAGCGTGAATCCGCGGGCCGTGCCGCTCGTCAAGCGACTGGTGCGCGGGTTGAGCATCTCGTTCGCCGCCGAGGCCGTGGCCGCGGCATTGCAGGCACGCACCGCGCCCGAGGCCGAACGACAGCTCAAGTACCGGCTCCTCGCCGCGTTTGGCGACGCCGCGTTCCTGCGCGACAGCGTGACCTGAGCGCGACCCGCGCGCTGCGGCCGGCGTGACGCGCGTGCGCGAGGCCTGCGCGAGGCGCGCGCGAGGCGGAACCGCAGGGAATCCACCGATGGGACGGGACTCGTCGGTTGCCGCGCTCCAATTCGGGTCGTTATCGTTGTTGACCCGCCGTCACCCGCTCGTGACGATGCCCCCTCCTTCCCGCAAGTGCGAGTCGATCCGTGGCCGAACGTCACCTGTTCTCCTCCGAGTCCGTCACCGAAGGGCATCCTGACAAGGTGGCCGATGCCATCTCCGATGCGGTCCTCGACGAAATGCTGCGCAGCGACCCGCAGTCGCGGGTGGCCTGCGAGACCATGGTGACGACGGGACTCGCGATGATCTTCGGCGAGATCACCACCTCCGCATGGGTCGACTTGCGGGAGGTCGTGCGGCAAACGATCAAACGCATCGGCTACACCGAGGCCGGCATCGGCTTCGACGCCGATTCGTGCGGGGTGCTGAATGCCATCGGTCGGCAGTCGCGCGACATCGCGCAGGGGGTGGACACCGGCGGCGCCGGCGACCAGGGGATGATGTTCGGCTACGCCTGCAACGAGACGGACGACCTGATGCCGCTCCCCATCACCCTGGCGCATCGCTTGACGCACGCGCTGGCCGAGCGACGCCGCGACGGCACGCTGCCGTGGCTGCGGCCGGACGGCAAGTCGCAGGTGACGGTGCTGTACGAGGACGGGCTCCCCGTCGAGGTGGAGACGGTCGTGATTTCCACCCAGCACGCCGACTCGGTTTCGAACGCCAAGATCCATGCAGGCGTGACCCGGGAGGTCATCGAGGCGGTCATCCCCGTCGAACTGCGCGCCCGGCGGATGCGCAAGCTCATCAATCCCACGGGACGCTTCGTGATCGGCGGCCCGCACGGCGACGCCGGCCTCACGGGGCGCAAGATCATCGTCGACACGTATGGCGGGATGGGACGCCACGGCGGCGGCGCGTTCAGCGGCAAGGATCCGTCCAAGGTGGACCGCTCGGGGGCGTATGCGGCGCGCTGGGTGGCCAAGAACATCGTGGCCGCCGGGCTCGCCCGACGCGTGGAGGTGCAGTTGGCCTATGCCATCGGCGTCGCCGAGCCGGTGTCGATCATGGTCGACTCGTTCGGAACCGGGACGGTGACCGACACACGGATCACGCAGGCGGTGCGCGAGGTATTCAAGCTCACCCCCCGTGACATCATCCACGCGCTCGACCTGCGCAAGCCGATCTATGCCCCGACGTCGGCCTACGGACACTTCGGGCGCGCGCCGGAGAAGATCGGGCGGGGCAAGCATGCGGCCACGACGTTCAGCTGGGAGCGAACGAACAAGGTGGCAGACCTGAAGCGCGCGGTGCGTTAGCGCGTGGTGCGCTCGCGCGTGTACCCGGAGGACGGCTGATGAGCACGATGGTGGAGGTGTCGGTGGCCCGACTGGGACTCGACGGCAGCACCAACACATACGTGGTCATTCTCAAGGAATCTGGTGGCGACCGTGTCCTGCCGATCTGGATCGGGCAGGCGGAAGCGGAATCGATCCTGCTCGAGATGAACCACGTGAAGAAGGAGCGGCCGCTCACCCACGACCTGTGCAAGGCGCTGATCGTGGGGCTGGGCGGCGCGCTGACGCGGGTCGACATCACCCGGGTGCGGAAAGGGACGTACTTCGCGGAACTGCACGTCGACCGCGGCTCGGAGACCTATCGTATCGATGCCCGTCCGTCGGACAGCATCGCGATCGCACTGCGCGTGCCGGCCCCGATCTTCGTTGACGAGGTGCTGCTCGCCCTGCCGGGCGAGGAGGCGCAGGAGGCGGAGGAGGAGGGGGGACTGCTCCCCGAAACGCCCCCCGTGCAGAGCACCGACGAGATGACGGCCGACCAGCTCAAGCAGTACCTGTCGGGATTGCGTCCCGAGGATTTTGGCAAGTTTCACCTCTGAGATCGGGTCGCGCGACATGCTGCACCATTGGACCCCATCGCACGCGTGCGAAGCGCGCCGCGGTTCCGTGCCGCGGCGCGCCGAGCGTGCAGTCACGCGTGCGCCTACCGGCCGTCGAAGGGCCGCAGGGACCGGAGCGCACGGCCTCGCCCGCCGACTGATGCGCGGATGCACCGTGGCGCTCGCCGTGGCGGTTGCGTGCTTGTCCAAGGGAGTGGCGCACGCGCAGGCGCCCCTCGCGGTGAAGGGCACCGTGGTGCGCGAGACGCTGGACGGGTCGCGCGCGGTGGTGGGCGAGCAGGTCACCCTGCATCGCGTGAACTCGCGCGATGCGGGACCGGTGGACTCGATGCGCACGGACGCGCGCGGCGCGTTCGCGTTCCGCGTGGCCGTCCCGGATACGCTGTCGATGTACCTGGTCTCGGCGCGCTTCGGTGGCATCGCCTACTTCTCGCAGCCCGTGCAGGGAGACTCACCTGGAGCGACGGCCCTGGTCACGGTGTTCGACACCACGTCGGCCGACCTGCGCCTGCAGCTGCAAGGGCGTCATGTCGTGGTCTCGTCGCCGAATGCCGACGGGTTGCGCAGCGTCATCGACGTGCTCGAGATCGCGAACGACACGATCCTCACGCGTGTCCCGGGTCCCACCAATCGGCCGACCTTCTCCCTCTTGCTCCCCGACGGTGCCGAGAGCGTCCGCGCGACGCAGGGCGACATCTCCAACGAGGCGGTCGAGGTGCGCGATGGTCGGGCGGAGCTCTTCGCGCCGCTCTCGCCCGGCCTGCGGCAACTGGTGCTGACGTACAACCTGCGGGATGGCGCCTTTCCCGTCGCGATGCCGCTGGAGCGGCCGGTGACGGTACTGGAGGTGCTGCTGGAGGAGCCCGGCGCGACCGCGACGAGCCCGGGACTGGTGAGCCAGGGCCCGGTCACGGTAGACGGCAAGACGTTCTCGCGCTTCCTCGGAGAGGCAGCGGCAGCCAATGCCGTGCTCACGCTCACCGGCGCACGACGGGGGATCGGTTCCTCGATGCCACCGTGGATGCTGCCGCTCGTGCTGACACTCGTCACGCTCGGCGCGATCCTCGTGCTGGCGCGCGCGCGATCCGGGCGACCGCAGGCTCGCCGCGTTCCGGATGCGCGCACCGCTGCTCCGGCGGGCAAGATGGCGGTGGCATCGATCACGCCGTGGACCCCCACGCCCTCGACCGGCGTACCTGTTGCTCCCGAACCGATTGGGGAATCGCGCGACGGCCGGGCGCTGACGACCGCGCCGAATGACGCCGCGCTGCACATGGCGCATCGGCTCGCGGCCGTCGACGCGCTGCTGGAGCGCGTGCCACGGCAACCCGACGCGGTCCGAGTGGAACTGTCCGCCTATCGTGCGCGACTCAAGGACGAGCTGGTCGGTGTGCTTGCGCGTGGAACCGTCGACCGATAGGTTGGCCCTACAATCGATTTGCGGACGGCGGATACGGAAACCGGTGTAATGCCGGTGCGGCCCCGCCACTGTAACGGGCGAACATACGTCCCCTCACTGCGCCACTGACCTCGGTCGGGAAGGCGAAGGGACGGCCCGGAGCCAGGAGACGACCACCGTCCGTGCCACACAACTGAGTCCTCGGGGGAGGGCTCGTGGGGTACGTGACGCCGTCCCCGGTGCGCGTGCGTTCGCGGGCATCTCCCATCACCATGGGTGCGGATGTCCGCGTTTTTGTTCTTCCGCTTCAGAATCTTGACACCGCGGCGCGCACGGGCGGCGGCCGCCGCGTGCCTGCTGCTCGCGGCCTGTACAACGTCGAACGAGTCGCCGGTGGCGACGCCCGCTCTGGTGGATGACTACGGCGTGTCGATCGGTCCGGCGACCGCGGCGCAGCGCATCATCTCGCTCAATCCGACGACCACCGAGATCCTCTTCGCGCTCGGCGCCGGTGAGCGCGTCATCGGGCGCTCGCGGTGGGACCAGTGGCCCGTGGAAGCGCGCACGGTCCCCGAGGTCGGTGACGCGATCCGCCCGAGTGTCGAACGCATCCTCGCGGCGCGCCCCGACCTGGTCCTCCTGTACGCCAGCGGTGACAACCGAGCTGCAGCTGCCACCCTCTCCGCCGCCGGCGTGGCGGTCGTGGCGCTGCGGATCGACCGGCTCGCCGACTTCGATCGCGCCGTGCGCACGCTCGGCCACGTGACGGGACTCGAGGCGGCGGCCGACGCCGCCGTGGACAGTGTGGAACGGTCGCTCGCGCGCGTGCGTGAGGCGATGCGCGCGGTACCGCGTCCGCGTGTCTTCGTGCATGTGTGGGACAATCCGCTCATGGCGATCGGCGGGGGGAGCTACCTGTCGGAGCTGATCGACATCGCCGGCGGGCGCAACGTGTATGCCGAGCGTCCCGAACCCTCGCCGCAGGTGTCGTTCGAGGACCTGGTGCGTCGCGAGCCGCAGGTCATCCTCGCGGGCCCCGCCGAGGCGGCGCGACTGCGGACCGATGCGCGCTGGGCCGACGTGCGTGCCGTGCGCGAGGGACGCGTCCTCGCCTACGACACGATGCTGGTGGCGCGTCCGTCCATGCGGCTGGGCGAGGCGGCCCGTGCGCTGGCGCTGCTGCTGCATCCCGGCACGGTGCTCCCGTGATGCGTCGTCCCCCGTGGGTCGCCCTCGCGCTCGTGTTGGTGGCCGTGATGGCGGCATCCCTCATGTTGGGTGCCACGCACGTCGCGCCGGGCGCGGTGTGGGACGCGCTGGTCGGGCAGGGAAGCGACGATGTCGCGCGCACCATCGTGCGGTCCATTCGGCTGCCGCGTGTGGTGCTCGCCATGCTCGTGGGAGCGGCGCTCGGGGTCAGTGGCAGCGTGCTGCAGGGCACGCTGCGCAACGGCCTGGCCGAGCCGTACCTGCTGGGCGTGTCGGGTGGAGCCGCCGTCGGCGCGGTGCTGGCGGTTGCCGGTGGCGTTTCGGCGCCTTCCCTGATCGCGCTCGCCGCCTTCGGGGGGGCGCTCCTGGCGGTGGCCGGGGTGCTCACGCTCGCGCGGGCCGCCGGCGGTGCCAGCGACACGCGCGTCCTGCTCATGGCCGGCGTGGTGATGGGGGCGTTTGCCAACGCGGCGATCATGGTGGTGATGGCCGCCGGGTCTCCCGACGTGGCGCGCAACGCCCTCTGGTGGATGATGGGGTCGGTCGCCGCGGCCGGGTGGCGTGACGTCGTGCTCCTGGCGATCTCGCTTGGCGCCGTGGGCGCGGCGCTGCTGCATCGTGCGCGCTGGCTGGACGTGCTCGCCCTCGGCGAGGATGCGGCCGAGTCGTTAGGCGTGGACGCCGGGCGGGCGGGGTGGCGCTTCTTCGTGCTCGCCTCGCTCCTGGCCGCAACCACGGTCGCCGTGGCCGGGCTGGTCGGATTCGTCGGGCTCATGGTCCCGCACCTCGCCCGCTCGCTCTCGGCCGCCCGCGCCCGGCCAACCATGATCGTCTCGGCCCTGGCCGGGGGCGCGCTGGTGGTGGCGGCGGACCTGGTGGCGCGCACGGTGCGCGCGCCCGCCGAGCTCCCGTTAGGCGCGGTGACCGCGCTGCTGGGCGTGCCGTTCTTCCTCTGGCGCCTGCGGGTGGAGCGATGATCACCTTCCACGCCGTGCGTGTGCGGTATCCTGGCGCCGACGCCGATGCGCTCGCGGGCGTCTCGTTCGGGGCGGAATCGGGCCGCCTCACGGCCGTGGTCGGCCCGAACGGGAGCGGCAAGAGCACGCTCGTGCGCGCCTTGCTCGGCCGCGTGCCGCTCGCTGGTGGCAGGGTGTCGGTCGGGACCGATGCGGTGAACGACCTGCCGCGCCGGTCGCTCGCGCAGCGCGTCGCCGTGGTCTCGCAGCGCGAGGACCCTGCATTTCCCCTCGCGGTTCGCGACTACGTCGCCCTTGGCCGCTATCCATGGCAGGCGGCGTGGGGCACGCCGTCTGGCGACGACCGCGCCGCGGTGGCGCGGGCGCTCGCCGACGCCGCCGTTAGCTCGCTCACCGAACGCCGGACCGACACGCTCTCGGGCGGCGAGTGGCAGCGCGTGCGCGTCGCCCGCGCCCTGGCACAGGGCACCGCGGCGATCGTGCTCGACGAACCCACCACGTTCCTCGACATCGCGCACGAGATGGCGTGCTTCGAGCTGTTGTCCGCTCTCGCCCACGCCGGCCGCTGTGTCCTCGTGGTGAGTCATCAACTCAACCTCGTCGCGCGCTTTGCCGATCGGGTGGTGCTGCTCTCGCGCGGCCAGGTGGTCGCGGACGGCCCACCCGATCACGTGATGCGCGGTGAGACCCTCGAGCGCGTCTACGAGTGGCCACTCGTGGTCTCGCGTGACCCGGCCGTCGGTGCACCGACGCTGGTCCCCCTGCGCAAGCGTCACACCCCGTTTCCCTAACGATGGCCGTGTCCCACATGCTCACTGCCCTACGCGCGCTGCTCTCCGTGGTTGTGGCGACGACCCTCCCGTTCCTGCCGAGGCACCAACTACACGCGCAGGTCGCCGGGGACTCCACCCGGCTGCCGCAGGTGGTGGTGACCGCTGATCGACTGCCGCGCCCGATGGCCACCACGATCGCCACGGTCACCGTGATCGATGGTGCCACCCTGCGCGCCGCCGGCGTCACGCACCTGGCCGACGCGCTGCGCGCGGTGCCGGGCGTAAGTCTCGCGCGGTCAGGATCCGCGGGGGCGCAGGCATCGCTCTTCCTGCGCGGCGGTGAGAGCGATTTCGTCCGCCTGCTCATCGACGGCGTCCCGATGAACGATCCCGGGGGCGCGCTGGACCTGGGCGCGCTCACCACCGACCACATCGATCGCATCGAGG